>ERZ779889.3775-NODE-3775-length-10657-cov-3.024807_pt1 | contig 10657 bp, 11 predicted proteins | sample MGYA00511030_ERZ779889 | MGnify/ENA primary metagenome ERZ779889 (study PRJEB29588, sample SAMEA2160616) | human gut metagenome | biome: human gut; feature: human-associated habitat; material: faeces | place: Denmark | collected 2008/2010 ...
CACGGCGATCGCCACCAAAACAGCAACATTTTCGTACTCTCCGCCCCAGTTGCGGCGCAGGTAGATGCCGTCCACATAGACGTATGGATAGCGCCCGCCCTGTAACGGGCGGTTGCGCCAATCCTCGATGTGGACGTAGGCTTTTTTGTTCAGTTCGCTGATGGTGGCGGGAGAGACCTTGCTGCCCCACAGTGCCTCCGTGATGTCCTCCACCCGGCGCACGGAAACGCCTGCCAGGTACATCTCGATGAGGGCCTCCTCCACGCTGCTCTCCCGGCGGCGATACCGCTCGATGATGGCCGTCTCGAAGGACACGCCCTTGAGTCGGGGCATGTGGAGCGTAACGTCACCGGAGGTTGTGGTAAGGTTCCTGTCGTAGTGACCGCTGCGGTAGCCCTGACGAGCCTCGCTGCGCTCATAGCGGGCGGCCTGCGTCAATGACTCCACTTCTTTTTCCAGCACGAACATCGTCCGCCATGTGCCGTGCAGCACGCCCATGCACCAGACGGTGAATGCGCAGATAAGCGCATAGGCTATGATCCCGCGCAGCGCGTACCGCCATCTCCCGCTGAGTGCGGAGAGCACGTCGATGAGCGCGACCAGCGTGAACTGAAAATACAGGCTCGGCGCGGACATGGCGCCCAGGAGGCGCTCAGGACGCAGAGCAGGATGAGGAGCAGCTTTGTCCGCGGGTCGAGGTGCAGGAAGCTTCATTTGGTAATACCGGCTTTTTCAAACTGCTTTTTGAGCATTTTGCAGCCGACGAAGGCGCTGACCGCGGCGGCAATGACAGTCCCCGCCAGCATGACGACCATGATCCATGCAGTCCCGGTGGAGCGCATAGTGTCGATATAGGACTGCTCCGTGCCGTTGCCGAGCATGGTCTTTGCCCAGCCGTCCTGGTCTGCGAAGAACACGAGATAGGAAGCGGTGCCGCCGAGGGAGAGCAGGATGTAGGAGAGAGAATTTATCTTCCTGCTCTTATATCCGCCGGTGCCGGCGACGAGGTCGGCAATGATGCCCATGACGAGGTAGCCCAGCGCCATTGCCCAGTGCATGCCGGTCACGAACCAGACGATGCACAGCAGCGCGCCGAGGATGCTCGCCGCCCAGCGCTTCTGCACCTTTGAGAGCATCAGCAGGTACACCGGGCCGCACAGCAGCGCACTGCCGACAGGCATATAGAAGGTCAGCACCGGGTTCGGTGCGAAGAAGATGCCGCCCACAAGAGCGAACACCAGAAAGAGAGCCGAAAAAATACCGACTGTGACGAGGTCTTTTACGGTCAGGCCTTTTTTATTGATCGTCTGCATAATAAAGTCTCCTTTGCGATGACGGACGGTTTGACTTTTGAGCCGTCATTTGATATAGTGTGGTTAGAGCCAATTAACCACAATTAAAGGTATCATACCGCGGCATTCACAGCAACAGCTGACGGCGTTTTCTGTCTGATCGTTGCAAAGGTTTGCCTGTTCGTTGCAAGGAGAAATATGAAAAGCGATGTTTTGAAGGATTATTACCGGCCGCTTCTGGAACAGAATCATTTTATTTTCATTCCGTGCCCGGATAAATTCAGCCCGGCGGGTCAGTGCTGGGAGATAGCTCCCTCGGTCGGCAGCGGGTACTACTGGGTATATGCAAAGCAGGATCTGTTCGACATCAAGATGACTGACTTTAACGACATCGGTATTTCACGTGAGTTCGACCTGCCGCGCATAAAAAGCTGCTGTCCATCGGGCTGTTTGCGTCGCTGCTGCACTTTGCCGGAGACATGATACTCGGCTGGGGCGTGGAGGAAGAGACGCTTGAGGGGGTCATGCGGATGGTCTCGGCATATACCGCCACCTCCGACGGCGGCATTTTCGCTGCGGCTCTGCTAGGGCTGTTCGGCATGGTGCTTTAGGGGCTGGCCTGTTTCGGCATATACCGGATGATCGCGCCGTATTCGCCGAAGTATGCGCATAGCTACCGCGCGGGCATATTCGGGTACCTGATATTCGGCGCGTGCGGCTTCCATGTACCGACCTGCGCCCTTGTGTTCCTGACGAAGCACGCCGGGGACGCCCCCGTTTTGCAGTACGCCGCGTACTTCCTTCTGCCCGCGTTTTTACTGTTCTGGATATTCTTCGCCGTTCTGGAGATCACGCAGATCAAGGCCTTCGCCAAGGGACAGACGCCGTGCCCGAAATGGTGCTGGGTGTTCTCCATGCCGGTCGGTATGGTGATCGCCATGCTGCCGGGCGTATTCGGCAACGTTCCCTTTGCCAATGCCCTCTCCTGCGCATGGATCGCGTTCGGCAATCTCTGGATGTTCGGCGGGCTGCTCGCGGTGTCGCCAAGGGTTCAGAAAAGCTGAAGCGCCCGTCTTGGGTTCATATCACAAAAGGCTTCCATGCAATGGTAGCACCAGATAAGAAAACATTGAAAAAGTCAGTAAAATCAATGTTTTTCATGGTGCAAACACGGTGTGAAGTCGAAACAATCAAATACTGACAGGCTCAAAGAGCGTTGATATGCAAGTATCAGCACCCTTTTCCTATACCCACAAGCCATAGGCATTGAAAACCTATGGCGTTTTTTATACCCATTTTGAAGGAGGCTGACAATGAAACTGACAGAAGCAGAAATGAGGATGGTGTTTCAGGTTGAAAGTACCAATCAGAACGCCGCCCTGAATAAGATTTCCTGCGGGCGATGTGAAAATATTCAATCAGGCACGAAAGTCCTCCCCGATTTAACAGGGGAGGACTTTCGTGCTGTATTTCACGACTGTTCTTTCTTCTCCGCGGCTTTTCGGGCAAGCTGCTTCAGCAGGAATAGTAATTGATAAGGCTGCCGGATGCTACGATCTCAGCCTCGTCCCTGCTCAGCGCCTTAAGCTCCAGCACTATGCTCTCCACCGTTCCGTCCGCCTTCAAAATGTAAGCAGGAACCTTCTCGGCACAGGCCAGAACCGCTTTCCTTGCACCGGGGACATATACGAAGTCACCAACTGCAAGGCGCTCAGTCAGATCATTGTTCCATGTGAAGGGGATCATACCCCAGTTGACCAGGTTAGAGCGGTATCTCTTCGTGGCATACTCAACGCAGATATTTGCAAGTCCGCCCAAAACTCTTTGACAGGATGCCGCCTGCTCACGGGCAGAGCCGTCACCGGGGCGATTGGAACAGACTACGCTGCCGATCTCAGTATGCTCCCAAAAGCCGTTCACATCATTGATAACGCCTGCTTTCATAAGAGCATCTGCTATCTTTGTCATCTCATCGCTGCGCTCTCCCTTTTGGCGTGCAAGCTCCATGCTCTGTGTCTTCTTTGCTCTGCCTACATAGGCAGGATCACGGCGCATGAGGGTGAAATCAGCCATGCGGATGGGGTTTGAACGGTAGGATGAGGTATCGCCGGAAGGAATAAGTTCATCCGTGGTGGTAACAGAGTCGGGAATAACGGAACAGACCTCAAGAAGCGCATTCTCGTCAAGAGCAATCATTTCAGGCCAGTCAGTAATATTGGGGCCAAACGTCAGCTTGGCATCGCTCTTGGGTTTGCCGAAGCCGTTGTATACTGTCTTCTCGTAGATGGATGCGTCAAAGTGGTACTCGGGCAGACTGTCGTCGTAATCCATGTCACTGGCAGACATCAGGTACCCGCCGTTTCTTGCTGTCGCAGCAATTGAACGTGCATCCATAAGCGCAACGGAGGAAAGCTGATTCTCTGCAGGCTTAGAGCCTTCTCTGTTGGGGAAGTTGCGGGTAGTGTGACGGATAGCGAGAGACCCGTTCGCCGGTACGTCTCCCGCACCGAAGCATGGGCCGCAGAAAGATGGCTTAATAATAATGCCGGAGGAAACAAGTTTCTGAATGTAGCCTGTCTTGAGCAGTTCCATAAACACAGGGTTACTGGCGGGATATACGCTCATTGTGAAGAACTCGTTGGGAATTGCGGCACCTTCCATGATGCGCGTAACACTTACCAGATTTTCAAAGCTTCCGCCGGAGCAGCCGGCAATGTCTGCCTGATCAACCCGGAAGCCGCCGTCATGGAGTTTGGAACGAAGATCTAAGCGGAGTTTGGGATTGGCGATCTGTTTCTGTGCTTTCTTTTCGACCTCTGCCAGAATATCATCCGGGTCAGCAAGGAACTCCTTAATGGTATACACATTGCTGGGATGGAATGGAAATGCTATCATAGGCTCGATCTTCGACAGGTCGATAATGACTGCGCCATCGTAACAGGCTCCATCCTCAGCGTCAAGCTCCCTGTACGCCTCGGGTCTGCCGTGTATACGGAAGTAGTCCCTGACCTTATCGTCGGTTCGCCAAATGGACGAAAGGCAGGTAGTTTCAGTGGTCATAACATCTATGCCTGCGCGGAAGTCAACAGACAGGGAGCTGACTCCCGGGCCAACAAACTCAAGCACCTTGTTCTTGACAAAGCCGTTTTTGAATACAGCACCAACGAGAGCTAGGGCAACGTCCTGCGGGCCGACACCATGTTTTGGCGCGCCCTCAAGATAAATTGCGATCACCTGAGGAGGAACTATATCATAGGTCTTGGACAGGAGCTGCTTTACCAGCTCACCGCCGCCCTCACCTATACCCATGGTGCCCAGCGCCCCGTAGCGAGTGTGGGAGTCAGAGCCAAGAACCATTCTGCCGCAGCCGGAAAGCACCTCGCGGGCATAGGAGTGAATAACTGCCTGGTTTGCAGGAACAAATATTCCGCCGTATTTCTCGCAGGCCGAGATGCCGAAGGTGTGGTCATCTCTGTTGATGGTACCGCCGACTGCGCAAAGAGAGTTGTGGCAGTTGGTGAGAACATAGGGTATGGGAAATTCCTTCAAGCCGCTGGCACGAGCGGTCTGAATAATGCCCACATAGGTAATATCATGGGAAATTAGGGAGTCAAACTTCAGGTGCATACTGTCTTCTCCAGAGACTGTGTTGTGCGCTGCCATGATGCGGTATGCCATAGTCTTTGCCTTACCGACGCTCAAGGAACTCTTGTCCTGAAGGATTTTCGGCTTTCCGCCCTTGAGCACTACTGCTTCATTGATCAGTTTAATAGTATCCATATATTTCTCCTTGAAGATGTTGTTAAGCAATATAACGAAACGATAACTGTCACTGTCTCAGGCCTGTCCCCTGCGTTTCTCAATACTGAACACGATAAATAGTATACTTAAGGGCAGCAGCGTGAACCATACGGCGCGCTCGTAAAACAGCCGCGTTATCCAAACGCCCACGGCAGAGAACAGGCAGAATACAATATCAATTACAAAATATCCGATGGCATTGTGAAGATGCTTTTTGTCACCACGCTCTCTGTATTTGCTCAGTTCCTCCGTGGCCTGTCTGAGATTGCCGGTGCACATTGTTGAGGAAAAGGCGTTATTCCCAAAGTGCCGAAAGCTTGAGACCTGTATGGCGCAGACAAAGGACACCAGCACCGTTGCCGTTACATCCATCACTCCTAATGGAATAAACCCGATAATGGATATCAGAAGGATCTCTGTAATCGTTATGATCTGTCCATAGGACAGCGGAAAACGCGGGCAGCGCGGCAGGAGTACCTTCAATCTGATTGAAATCAGTGATCCAAAAACGAAGGAGAGCACCGGAATCAGAAAACGCAGCACCAGCAACGGTTTGCCCTGAGCCAAAAAAATGCCAATTCTGGCAATATTCCCGGTCTGGGCGTTAGCAAAAATACCGCCTCTGGTGACAAATGTATATACTTCGAGAAAGCCGCCAACACTGACAAATCCTAAGGAGGTAAGGTAGTCACGCTCAAACAGTCCGGTCATAAAATATACCTCCTCGTATGACGAAGTCCCAGCAAGAGCCGGCCTGAGCCGCTCTTGCCGGGATAATGGATTTATGCCAGATTCGGAAGCCTTTCGAGCTTATCTATGCAAAGCAGCTTTTCAGAAAGCTCTTCCATGCGCTTGGTGCCAAGCACCGGGCTGACAAGCCCCTCGAACTTGCTTTTCTCCTGCTCGCGGGTAAGAGGTGCCGCGGGGCTGCCTGATATGTCGTCTATCTGACAAACATGGACACTGCCGTCCTTAAGAGTAACAGTCATGCGGCTGCCCCAGCGCTTGGGGTAACGCTCAGAAAACATTTTGTCAGCAACAACATCAGTATTCTCCGCTATAAAACGCACCATCGGGTCATCCAAAACTGGCTGTGTAAACTCGCTGCCAGTGACTTTTCCGTATATCATGGCAACAGCGCAGGTGTAGGGAATGCTAAACTTTGCCTCGCGTGTGCTTTCAGGGTACTTTTTGAAGCCGCACTGCAAAACACCCACATCGTAGGTCTCCACCAAAATAGATGCCACACTTTCCGCCGATATCTCACTGCGAAGCTTCAGAGCAGCGTCTATCGCATGGTGAGTGGTGCGGCAGCATGGGTAAGGCTTTTTGTCGATATGACATATCTGGAAATCCTCGCCCAAACTATCAGTCAAGCACGACATATCATAGCTGTCACTGACTGCGGCATATAGTCCGCCGTCCTCAGCATCAAGAATATGCTCCGGCCCGGTCATTCCGCTCTGCGCCAGCAAGCAGGCACTTACGCCGTTAACAATTGCTCTGGCGGGATGCAGTTTCTTGCAGCTTGCGCCCTCTGCCAAAAATGCCCAAAGTCCGGAGGACTGCGTCCCCGCCATACCGAAGGCGCTGACAAGCTCATCCTCGCTCAAACCTAAAAGCTTCCCTGCCGCTGCCGCTGCACCAAAAGTGCCTATGATGCCGGTAGTATGCCAGCCGCGGCGGCGGTTGCTGGATACATCCATTGCTTTTCCGACACGACCCATGACCTCATATCCGACAATTACAGCCTCGGTAAAGGCTTTACCATCGGCAGACACGGCCTCTGCCACACTCCATGCAGCGGGAACGACTACCGCGCCTATGTGCGACTTTGACGCGGTGTGAACATCGTCCATCTCCAGCTCATGTCCGGAAAGACCGTTGACCATCAGCGACGTGAAGAGATTCGCGCATCTCCCCTGCCCCCAAACAGCAGCTTTTCTGCCGTTGGCACCTAAACCGCTCCAGCTCAGATATGTATCAGCGATAGACATTATCTCTTTGCTGCGGCTGGCTCCGAGCGCAGAACCCACAGTGTCAAAAATGCAGGAACGTGCGGCACTCAGGACAGCGTTATCAGCATTGTTCAGTGAATAGGAAATGACAAATCGGGCGAGTTTTCTCAGTTCGTCTGCCATGTTCAGCCTCCGAGCTCTATCAGATATCCAGAGAGTTGTGATTCTCTATATAGTTAAGCAGTCCACCCTCACTGATAATTTTGACCTCCTTCTCGGAGAGGACAAAAGGCATTGCAAAGTCGGGATCGTTGACCTTCCTGATGATGCGGTTCTTCACGTCAATGAAAAGCTCGTCTCCCTCGTCAATGCGGTCGGTATCGCATTCGATGATGAGCATACCGTTGTTGATGGCATTCCGGTAGAAAATACGTCCGAAGCTCTTGGCGAGCACAGCACCCACGCCGGAAAGCTTGATAATGATGGGAGCTATCTCACGACTGGAGCCGCAGCCAAAATTCTTGTCTGCAACTATTATATCGTCGGTCTTAACACCTTTTACAAAGTCGGGGCGGGCGTCCTCAAGGACATGCTTTGCATACTCTGCGGGATTACCTCGCAGAGATATAAGGCGACCGGGAGCTATCGAGTCAGTGCTCACATTGGAGCCAAATTTCCATGCTCTGCCCTGTATTGAATCTCTGATCATTGTTTGAACTCCTTTCATTTAGCCGTATCAACCCATGATTTCACGGGGATCGGTGATATGACCGGTGAGCGCGGTGGCCGCGGCGGTTGCGGGGCTGGACAGGTATATGCGCGCGGTAGGGTTACCCATACGCCCCTTGAAGTTCCTGTTCTGAGTGGCAACGATGACCTCATTATCGGCGGGGATGCCCTGATGTACACCCATGCATGGGCCGCAGTTGGGAGCCTCTATCATTGCTCCGGCTTCCGCCAGTGTGAGCAGGGTGCCGTCTTTCATACACTCTTTGTATACATACTGAGAGTTGGGGATGACCAGCAGGCGGGTTCCCTTGGCAACGTGCTTGCCTCTGAGAATATCAGCGGCAACGTGCAGATCTTCCACACGGCCATTGGTGCAGCTTCCGATGAATACCATGTTAACCTGCTCGTCGGTGCAGTTCTTTGCCAGATCAACGTTCTCCACATAGTGCGGCTTTGAAACCAGCGGTTCAAGCTTGGCGGCATCTATGTCGATGACGCGCTCATAGTCTGCATCCTCGTCACCCAGAACGGGGATCCAGTCCGCCTCACGTCCGAACTTTGCCATGTACTGACGAGTGTTCTCGTCACTTTCCATGATAGCATTCTTTGCACCCAGATCAACACCCATAGAGGTGATGGTCAGACGCCCCTCCATTGAGAGGTTGGAAATAGTATCGCCTCTGAATTCAAGCGCCTTGTATATGGCCTGATCGGAGCCTATGATGCTTGCCAGCTTCAGCATGATGTCCTTGGAGTACACGCCCGCGGGGAGCTTGCCGTTGACATTTATACGGAATGTCTCGGGAACCTTGATCCAAGTCTTGCCAAAGCGGGTGACTGCTACCATGTCGGTAGAGCCGCAGCCGGTGGCAAAGCAGCCATAGGCACCGTGAACGGTCGTATGGGAGTCACCGATTATGCAGACTGAACCGGGCTTGAGAAAGCGCTCATATACATGAGCATGGACATGGCCGGTGCCTCCCTCTTCCCAGTAGCAGCCGTGCTCGTTGGCGTAGCAGCGGCACAGAGCGTGCTCGTTGGCAACCTCTCTGGTGGACTCAGGGCCGAATTCGTTAGCAAAGAGCACCTTGCTGGCATCGAATACCGGATCGTCATAATAATTGCGCTCCTTCATAAGACGCACTAGCAGCGGCCCGGAGCCATCATGTAGAGCAGCAAAGTCCACATTTGCAATGACCGTTTCGCCTGCCTTAACGTCTCTGCCCTGATTCATACTTAGGATTTTTTCTGTAAGTGTCTGTCCCATAAGAAATCCTTCCTGTCTATATTATAGTTTTATCAGATAAATTCCGCCGAAAAAGCAGAATACATCCATATTTCAACTGTAATTTTATTAGCATTAAGGCGTTAAGTCCAATATCTCTTTCGCTTTGCCTCTATAGCATTTTTGCAACGTCATTCTTATATGCTTGTTTTCTCAAACGGACGTCTTTGCTGCTATTTCCGTTTCGCTCCTCCCCTGCTATTGACACATGACCAATAAAAATAACAGGCGCGCCGCATTGATATGCAGCGCGCCTGTTATTATTGATTTTCTAATCTCTCAGCAGGTATTCTTCCAGCTCCTGCACGGTACCGAATATATGCTCCGCGCCGATCTCAACGAGCTGTTCGCGTGTGCGGAAGCCCCAGTCGACAGACGCACACTCCATACCGGCATTGCGCGCGGTCTGGAGGTCGACCTCGGTATCACCGACATATATCGCGTCCCCGCGCTCGACACCGATGTGACGGAGCGCCGCAAGCACGGCGTCCGGATTCGGCTTGCGGCGCACCTCGGTGCTCTCGCCGACGGCGATCTCAAGCAGTCCGGGGAAATACTTCTCCGCCAGCGGCTTTACCGCAGTGTCCTGCTTATTGGAAATGACTGCGAGCTTCACTCCCCTCTCGCGCAGCTTCTGCATCAGCGGGACGATGCCGTCGTATGGGCCGGTCAGAATGTCGCAGTGGGCGTCATAGTACGGCGCATAGGCCGCGAGCACCTTGTCCGTCAGCTCTTTCGGCGTTCCATCCGGGACGGTGTGCGCGATGAGGTAGGCCGCGCCGTTGCCGAGCGCCGCCGCGACCTCGGCTATGCTGCGCTCCGGCATGGAAAACTCACGCAGAGTATGGTTCACCGCCGCGGCAAGGTCGCCGAGCGTATTGAGGACAGTACCGTCCATGTCAAACAAAACAGCTTTATATTTCATTGATTATACCTCCTAATCCGTTCGCGGAGATTTTACCACATCCGCCGCAAAATATCAAACGGCTTGTCATATCCGCCGCAGAGTGATAAAATACAGACAAGTCTTTTCTTTACGAATGGAGTACATGATGAAAAAATGGCGTCTCGCGGCGGCAGCCGCGCTCATTGCCGCCTTTGCTATATGCCTGTTTATAGTGCTCTCCCCCTGCGGCGCGTCCTTCGCCCAGCCGCTCAGGCTCTGGTACATATCGGGTGACTGCTCGGACAAGGCTCTGGAAGCTCTCGTCTCGGACTATAACCGCCGCGCGGGAAAGCAGGCGCGTGCCGTTGCGGTGCAGAGCTTTGAGGATGAAGCTGCCCTCGGCGCGGCGTTTGAAACGGATACGCCCGATCTGCTGCTGTGCAGCCATGCGAAGGCCGCACAGATAGATTCGCGCGCGGTGCTTGCAGGGCTTGAGACGGACGCGGAGGTCTGGACGCAGGAGGTCTCCGGGCTTGAGGGCGTTGGGGAATACTTTTTTCCGCTCGGTGCGAGGGTGACGGTGCTGCTGACGGACACCGCAAAGTGCAAAGCGGCGGGACTTCCCGCATCATGGGACTGTCTTGAAGACCTGCTCGCCTCTGCGCAGAGCTATGACGCAGGCTGGTATTTCGTGACCATCTGTACC
>ERZ779889.3776-NODE-3776-length-10644-cov-2.529606_pt1 | contig 10644 bp, 8 predicted proteins | sample MGYA00511030_ERZ779889 | MGnify/ENA primary metagenome ERZ779889 (study PRJEB29588, sample SAMEA2160616) | human gut metagenome | biome: human gut; feature: human-associated habitat; material: faeces | place: Denmark | collected 2008/2010 ...
TACCTGCTAAGCTAGCGAATCAATCCTTATTTGCAAATCAGTTATTTCCTGATTGCGGGTGCAAAGGTAGTGACTTTTATTTAATTTGCAAGCGTTTCGTGGAAAAAAGTTCCAATTATTTTTCCTTTTTACTGCTTGTTTCTTGATTATCAGTTGTTTCTACTTCATCATATTTTATCTTTTCTTTGTTGATAATAAAGCGTTGGTAGTAAGAGAGCATTAAAGTTGTTAACGGTAAAGCAATAATCATTCCCAACATTCCCATTAATGAGCCCCAGATAGAAAGTGATAAAAGGATAATGGCAGGATTTAGGCCGGTAATCTTTCCCATAATTTTGGGGACGAGAAAAGTATCCTGTATAATTTGTACGATAGCAAAGACAGCTAATGCGCACGCAATGATAATCCAGAAATTCTGTCCCGTATCCGCTGCTTTGAGGATAGCTAGCAATACAGTGGGAAGGAAACCTATGATTTGCAGATAAGGAACCATGTTGAGAGCACCGATGAAAAGTCCCAGAGCGATAGCCATTGGAAAATCAATAATGAGGAAACCTATGCTGAACAGGATACCTACGCAAAATGCCACCAAAGCTTGACCACGAAAATATCTGTTCATACCGTCCTGCACGTCATGAACCAGATTGGAGGCAAATGTACGGTACTTGTTCGGAAGCAGGTGCAACCACCCTTCGGCTATTGCTTCATAATCCAGCAATATAAAAATAACATATAATAAGATAATAAAGGACGCAAGAATGCTAAATAGAATATTGAGAGATTCTGCAAGCAAAGCCCACATCCTGGGCACGGTATCCTTGATAGCTGCAAGAATATTCTCCTCGCTTAATATACGGTTGAGCGCTTGAAGGTCGATATTCTCATGGATAAACTCGGAAAGATTTTGAGGGACGTTGTTGCCGGCACCGTTGGTGAGGTAAGTCACGAGCAAGTCATTCATTCTGCTGATTTCCGAAATCATTGGCGGTACTAACAGATAAAATAAGGATACTCCGACAACTGTAATCAGGAATAATGCACAGAGGATAGAGACGATACGACTTTTCAACTTCAGCTTGTATTGGAAGAATTTGACCAGCGGATAAACCATGTAAGCGATCAGCCACGCAATAAAGAAGGGCAATAACACTCCGCTCAGTCGTTCCACCAGCATTAATATTCCTACCACCAATACACATCCGATGGCACCACGTATAAAACTGTCGAATGTTATTTTTTTCCTTTCCATATATGTAATTGTTAGTTTATATTTTTTGTCCGTCCTCTTCGAGCGCACGGAGATAACACTCCCTGCAGAGAGGCTCATATTCTGCTGTTTCTCCCAAAAGAACCTGTTTGTCATTCTTCACCGTGCGATGCGAGAAAGAAGCCAACTGTCCGCATTTCACACAGATAGCGTGCACTTTTGATACTTCGTCTGCAATGGCGCATAACTGAGGCATTGGTCCGAAAGGGTTCCCTTTGAAGTCCATATCCAGTCCGGCGATGATGACACGTACACCATTATTGGCAAGCTGGTTGCAGATATCAATTAGTCCGCTGTCGAAAAACTGAGCTTCGTCAATACCCACTACATCTATTTCGGAAGTGAATAGCAGGATACTTGCCGATGAGTCGATAGGAGTAGAAGCGATAGAGTGACTATCGTGTGAAACCACATCTTCTTCCGAATAACGGGTGTCGATAGCTGGTTTGAATATCTCCACACGTTGGCGGGCAAACTTGGCTCTTTTCATTCTACGAATTAGTTCCTCCGTCTTTCCGGAAAACATGGAGCCGCAGATAATTTCGATTCTACCTCTTCTTTTAGTCTCTTGTATATGATCTTCTGAGAATAATACCATGATATGATTTCGTGCTTCCTTGATTAAATAAATGTGTGTACAAAGGTAGCATAACTTTTTTGAAATAAAATAGTGTTGGCATTGTAACTTTCTTGTCTCGCTTTTGTAAATCCGCTCCGATACTTTTGCAGCCGTAAATCAGGATTTATTTATTAATATAATTAAATGAAAACAATGTTTAAGGTAAAAGTTTGTTTGTTGATGCTGTTGTGCAGTGTGGCTGCTGCAATGGCAAATCCCCCTGTGCCTGTTGAAAAGGTGAAAGGTACGATTAAAACGCCGAACGGAGAACCCGTTATCGGAGCTACTATTATTGAGAAAGGAACAACTAATGGTACCATAACGGATGTCAATGGTAACTTCGTATTGAAGATTATGAACAAGATAGGCGAACTGGAGGCTGCTTGTGTCGGGTTCAAAAAGGTTGTGTTTAAACCGGAAAAAGAGATTGTCAGTCTGATAATGGAAGAGGATACCAAAGTGCTTGGGGAAGTCGTGGTTACTGCCCTGGGTATCACCCGCGAGGCTAAATCATTGGGATATTCGGTACAGAAGTTGGGAGGTGACGGAGTGGTGCAAGCGCACGAATCCAATTTTGTGAACGCGTTGAGCAACCGTATTGCAGGTGTGCAGATTACGAATTCTTCTGGTGGCATCGGAGCTTCTTCGAGTATTCAGATACGTGGTCAAAACTTCGTGGGCGGATACAACTATAACAACTCTCCTTTATTTGTGGTAGACGGTGTGCCTATTAGTAATAACAATGAGCAGTCTACTCGAAGTTTCACCGGACGCCAGGACTACAATAATCCTAATTTTACATCAGGTGAAGCTGAAGTAGACTACGGAAACGCTGCCGGAGAGATAAATCAGGAAGATATTGAGAGTGTTTCTATTCTGAAAGGTCCGAACGCTTCGGCTCTTTACGGTGCACGTGCCGCTAACGGAGTGATTCTGATTACCACCAAAAGCGGGAAAGGGCAAAAAGGACTTGGAGTGACATATAGCTCTACCGTTTCTTTTGAGACTGCCCTTCGGCTTCCGGAATTTCAGAACAGTTTCGGCCAGGGGCTGGAAGGAAAATACGCTTATGTTGACGGTGCCGGAGGTGGTGGAGAAGGAGATGTGCAGATCTCGAATCTTCAGGACCTGTTGTCTTTCACTCATTCTGATTCCACCTCATCTTTCCTTCATTTTCGGATCCAGCGCATCTCTCAGGGCAGCTTATTACTCAGTTTGACTCTCCGTTGGATGATAACGGAAACCGGATTGCAATCCCTTTTGTGTCCGGAGGTAATCAATTGGAAGATTTCCTTCAGACGGGACATAATATATCTAATACAATCACGCTGAGTAACTCGAACGATAAACTGAATTATCGCTTGACGTATACTAATAATCAGCAGAAGGGTATTGTCCCTAATACCGGGCTGGCGAAGAATACGATAGGTTTGTCTGCCGGATATCATTCCACAGTTGCGTGCCGATGTGACTATGAACTATGTACATACCAACAGCGACAACCGGGCAAGTACGGGAGCGAAGAACGCTGACAACATCATGGCTATTTTCTTGAAAATGCCGCGAAATGTCAGTCTGAATTCCTTGCAGCAGCAGTGGCGTGATGGAAAAGAAAATGTAGCCCAGAATACACCTATCGGTGATGAAACGTCTACAGGAATCAACAACCCTTATTTTGTGGTCTACAATAATCTCAACGGAAATACCCGCGATCGTGTCTACGGAAATCTTCGTTTGAAATATGATATTCTCAAGGGGCTGTCTTTACAAATCCGTTCGGGGCTTGATGTATATTCGGACAAGAGAACGATGCGTCATGCCGTAACTTCACAATCTTTCTTCAACGGTTATTATCAGGAAGATGACGTTTCTTTTATGGAAATAAACAATGACTTTCTGTTGAGTTACCGTCTGCCGGATGAGGCTGTAAGAAACTTCGGGTTCAGTATTTCTGCCGGAGGAAATATGATGAACCAGATATCCAAGCGACTGGGGGCCATTGCACCGGAACTGACTATTCCCGGGGTATACAACCTGACAAATAATGCTAAACCGATTCTTGCGGGTAATTCTCTTACACAGAAGAAGGTGAACAGTTTGTATGTAACGGCACAGTTCAGCTATTTGAACGGATTGTTTCTTGATCTGACAGGAAGAAACGATTGGTCAAGCGCGTTGCCCAAGAAAAATAATTCTTATTTCTATCCTTCGGCTTCTCTGAGTGCTGTGCTGACAGACTTGTTCGATATAAGGAGCAATATCCTGACATTTGCCAAAGTAAGAACAAGTACCTCTATGGTACGTCGGGATTTGGAACCTTATCAGACGGCTTCCAACTTTATCATTTCTCAAGGGTGGGGAGGTAACTCTACTGCAACTGCCAATAATAACTATCCAAACCCGGATATCAAACCGGAGAAAGTAGTATCCTACGAGTTTGGTGGTGATTTTCGCTTTTTCAATAGCCGCGTAGGGATCGATGTGGCTTACTATAAAAGTATTACTACTGATTTGATTATTCCGATCACGCTGAATCCGTCTGCCGGATATGATACGAAACTGATGAATGTTGGAAAGATGACTAATCAGGGAATAGAGTTAATGGTCAACGTGGTTCCTGTGCGTACCAAAGACCTTGAATGGAGCTTGAACTTCAACTTCTCCAAGAATAAGAACAAAGTAGTTGCTTTGGCGGAAGATAAAGGAATCTCACGTATTCGCCAAATTGAACGGTGGGCCTCTCTGGAATTACGTACTGAAAACACTAAGGGCGATGGTTCTTATGGTTCTCTTTACGGTGATTATCTGGTATACAAAGACGGACAACTGCAACTGAAAAACGGCCTGCCGGTAGAAGAAAACGGTGACTGGGGATATTTGGGAAATGTGAATCCTGATTGGACGGGTGGTCTTGGTACGGATTTCAAATATAAGAACTGGACGTTCAGTGCGCTTTTCGGATTTCAGCACGGAGGTTCTGTTTACTCACGTACTTATATTGAAGGGATGAGAAATGGTTCGTTGAAAGAATCTCTGGCATGGCGTGATGCTGACGGAGCCGGAATGATTGTAGCAGACGGTATCGATGTGGAAACGGGACAGAAGAATACAGTGGCTGTACCGGTGAGAAACTACGTGCAGGCGTACTATGACAACGATATGATTGCCACCTTCGACGCTTCTTACGTGAAGCTGCGTGAACTGAAAATCGGATATACTCTTCCAAAGAAATGGCTGAAGAATACTCCGTTGAAAAACGTCTCTGTATCAGCTTTCGGACGTAATCTCTTTATCTGGACGGATGTCCCCAACATTGATCCGGAAGTTGCTTCTTACGATGGGCAACTGAAAGGGATAGAAACAATGTCTTTACCTTCTACCAGAAGCTTTGGATTCAATCTTAACGTAACTCTCTAATAAACAACAGAAATCATGAAAAGAAATAAAATAACTTTGTTGCTTGCCGCATTTCTACTGGTGTGTGGTTGTAGTGACTTCGAAGAGATTAATGTCAACCCCAATAATCCCCCGACTGTTCCTGCCAATCTTCTTTTGCCGACTGTTATCAGTACTGCTGTTTCTTCAATGACGGGTAGTGGCAATGGAGCTGCCGGACAGTTTATCCAACACATTAACTATATCGGAGGAAGTAACGAAAGTTTTGGGCGTTTCAATATAACCGGGGCTTCTTTCCGCGAAGAATGGAATGCTCCGATGCGTAGTGTAAAGGATATTAATCAGATCCTTGATATTGCAGAGAAAAACAATCAGCCTCAGTATAAGGCATTGGGATTGATCTGTAAAGTATATGTTCTCTCATTGATGACGGATGCGTATGGTGATATTCCGTATAATGAAGCTGGAAAAGGAGATGTCAGCGGATTGGAATTTCCGCATTATCAGGAACAGAAGGAAGTGTATCGATTAATGCTTGCCGACCTTGAAACTGCAAATCAGCTATTGAAGTCATTAAAGGCTGACGCTACTATTAGTGACGATATTCTTTTTAATGGAGATGCAGTGAAATGGCGTAAATATGCAAATTCTTTAAAAGTACGTATCCTGATGCGCCAGTCGGCGAAGAAAGATGTGTCTGCCGATATAGCTGCGATCTTCAACAATGCACAGGAATATCCCGTCTTTACTTCTATTGACGACCAGGCAACACTGGTGTATAACAATACCGTTGATTTCTACAAGTGGTATATACAACCTAAAAACCTGCCTTCTGACGGATCGGGTGTTATATTCGGAGATAATTTCCGGGTAAGTGAAGCCATAGTAGATGCTCTGCAAACCAAGGATGATCCTCGTTTACCGGTTTATGTTGCTCCGACAAAGCATTCTTTTGAAGCACATCGGGCAAATGCTTCTGTACCTTTTGTCTATCGCGGGCAACCGGCGGGACTGAGTGCGGCAGAGCAGAATGAGATTGATAAGGATGATTATTCAGTATTGAGCAGTACGATCCGAAGCGAAAGCCGTGCTTTCGTGATGACTTTTGCTGAACTTCAGTTTCTGAAAGCGGAAGCGATTATCCGAGGTATGATAACAGGGAATGCAGCCGATGAATATGCCAAAGGTATCAGAGCTTCTATGCAGAAGTGGGCTGCTATTTCTTCTGATGACGTGGACGTCTATCTGGCACGTCCGGATGTGGCATTGAATACAGCTCAGAATGAAGCATTGAAACAAATAGGTACACAGGCATGGATTGATAGTTTTCTGAATGGTTTTGAGGCATTCGCAAATTGGCGGCGTACCGGGTATCCGGAGTTGAAGGTCGGTACATCGGTATCAAGTGCTATTCCCGTGCGCTATATCTATTCGGATAACGAGCAGAACAACCCGAATCTGATTTCATGGACAAATGAGAAAATCGGACGCATGGTGAATGAAACAGATATGGTATGGTTTCAACCTCAGAAATGGAATACAAATGATAAATGATAGATAGAATGAAAAAGTTATATAGTATCGTAGGAATGTGGATCGTGTCGGCCTTTTGTTTATTGTCGGCTCAATCACGTGTTTATTCTTCAGTCGAGAATGTACATTCTCATAATGATTATTTGCAGAATGTACCTTTTTATACTGCGTACTCCACACGGTGTGCTTCTATCGAAGCTGATGTGTTTCTGGTAGACGGAGAGTTGTATGTGGCTCATAAAGAGAATGAAATTAATAAAGCCCGTAAACTCCGGAATCTTTATTTGAATCCGATCAGGGAACAATTTGAAATGAATGGCGGCTCCGGTTACCCGAACGGAAAGAGCTTCCAGCTACTGATTGACTTGAAAACAGATTATAAGGAAACAATGAAGGTGTTGGAACAGCAACTATTGGAATATCGGGATTGTTTTGATGTAAAGAAGAATCCTTTGGCAGTCCGGGTGGTTGTCAGTGGCTTTCTCCCTTCACCGGAAGAATTTTCCAATTACGCAGATTTTATTTTCTTCGACGGAAGACCCCGATTCATCTATACGCCGGAACAGAGCCTGCGTATACCCATGATGAGTACTTCTTTCCGGACATTGACTCAATGGAACGGATTGGGAAGAATGGTAGAAACCGATTACAACAAGGTAAAAGCGTTTATAGATAAAGCTCATGCCGAAGGGAAAGCGGCACGTTTCTGGGGGTGTCCCGATACCAAAACGGCTTGGAATACTTTTATGAAACTAGGATTGGACTATCTGAATACCGACCATCCTGCTTTGCTGGATGATTTCCTGAAACGTTATCCGAAGAACTTTTATACCAGCAGGGGAAAGTTTCATGAGATTTATCAACCCACCTATAAAAATGACGGAAGCAAGAAAATGCCTAAGAATGTCATTGTGCTTATCTCCGACGGCGGTGCGGGGCAAGGGCAGATGTGGGCTGCGGCTACGGCTAATGGCGGCAAGCTGAATCTGATGCAAATGAAGAATATCGGACTGTTGAAAACGAATCCGACAAATGACTATACGACTGATTCGGCTGGAGCTGGAACTGCATTGGCTACCGGGCAGAAAACCCGTAACCGCCGTATCGGTACCGACTCTCTGGGTAATAAAATACAAAACATAACGGAAGCTTTGGCCGCAAAAGGAGTTCAGACAGGAATCATCAGTAATGACGGAATCACGGGAGCTACTCCTTCCGCTTACTATGCTCATCAACCGGAACGGGACATGGGGCAAGAGATAGCGGAAGATTTGCTTACTTCGCCTGCAGATCTGGTGATAGCCGCACCGGTGGAGGCTTTTGCAGCAAACGATAGTCTGTTGACGAAGCAATTGCGGGAGAAGAATATAGCAGTCTGTAACCAATTGCCCCAGCTGAGTCAGGTTCCTTTAAACCAGCGTGTTATCTGTTTGCAAGGAGATGACTATGGAAAGAATTTTCGGGTGATAGAAGAATCTTTCAATACAGTGATAACCCGTCTTTCGGCAGGTAAGAAAGGTTTCTTCACCATGATAGAAGGAGCAAAAGTTGATAAAGGCGGCCACGCTAATGATTTGTATACAGTGGTGGACGAATATCTGTCTTTTGACCGCTTGGTGGGGAAAGCTCTCGAATATGCCGATCAAAACGGAGAAACATTAATACTTGTACTCTCTGATCATGAGACGGGAGGATTGACTTTATTGGACGGTGATTATAAAACCGGAACTGTAACTGGGAATTTCTTTACGAATGACCATACAGGGATTCCAACGCTTTTATATGCTTATGGCCCCTGTTCACAGTATTTCTGCGGTTTTGCTGAAAACTCATCCTTATTTGATAAAATTCTGGGTTTCTATAAGTAATAGATACTGTCGATTCTGATAATATGGATAATATCCCCGAATGTATCTTTTTGCATTGCCGAAAAGTACATTCGGGGATGTTTTTTAGTACATAATTTAATATGCAAGAACTGTTAAATTATCCATTATTTTAAGTTATTGCATAAATTATTCCTACATTCGCACCATATTAAATAATAGACGGACATGAAACAGAAGCTATTAACAGATATCGAGTTGGATGTTCATGAGTTGAAATACCTCATGGAGTCATTCTCAAAGGAGTCGACTCAGACTTTGTCTGAACTGTTGAAGCGGAGTATTACACGGATGCAGGGACATTTGGATGAACTCTTGCAGGATGTGGATACTGTTTGTGAAAGTTTGCCGCCTTCTCCTATCGTAGAAGAATATAAAGAATCAGACACTTTTGTAGCGGAACCGGAACCTCCTGTTGTGGAAGAAACAATTGAGGAGGAAGAGGAAGAACCTGTTGCTGATGAATCAGTGACAGAGGAGTCTGTATTTATTGAGGATGAGGTGAGTAAGCCGACCGTATTGGGAGAAAGTACCAAACTGTCCGCCGGAGGGTTACGTCAATCTATCAGTCTGAATGATTCATTCCGTTTCTCACGCGAGTTGTTTGGTGGAGATACAGACTTGATGAATCGTGTGATCGAACAAATATCAGTCATGAGCTCCTACAAGACTGCTGTTGCATTTCTTTCCTCGAAAGCCGATATGAACGAAGAAAATGAAGCAGCAATTGATTTTCTGGAGTTGTTAAAGAAGTATTTTAACCAATCAGCGTAATAAAAAATATATGGGAAAGTTGTATGTAGTACCTACGCCGGTAGGAAATCTGGAGGACATGACCTTTCGGGCTATCAAAGTTCTGAAAGAGGTCGACTTGATTCTGGCAGAGGACACGCGCACTTCCGGTATCTTGCTGAAACACTTTGAAATAAAGAACGCAATGCAGTCCCACCACAAATTTAATGAACATAAAACGGTGGAAAGTGTTGTTAATAGAATAAAGGCAGGTGAAACAGTTGCGTTAATTTCGGATGCTGGAACGCCCGGAATTTCCGATCCCGGATTTCTTGTCGTTCGTGAATGTGTACGTAACGGTATCGAAGTAGAGTGCTTGCCGGGGGCGACAGCCTTTGTTCCGGCACTTGTAGCTTCGGGATTGCCGAATGAAAAGTTTTGCTTCGAGGGGTTTCTGCCTCAGAAGAAAGGACGGCAGACACGATTGAAGGCATTGGCAGAAGAACATCGTACAATGGTGTTTTATGAATCGCCTCACCGATTGTTGAAGACATTAACTCAGTTTGCCGAGTATTTCGGAGCTGAACGTCAGGTAACCGTGTCGCGTGAAATATCCAAGCTCCATGAGGAGACGGTTCGCGGCAGTCTGGCGGAATTGATAGAACACTTTACCGCTACCGAACCGCGGGGCGAGATTGTGATAGTATTAGCAGGAATAGACGATTAAAATAACTTCATTTAAAAACGTAAAACGTAAACGTATGAAAAAGTTAGCAGTTTTATTTGTATGCGCAGCCATGTTGGCTTCGTGTGATGGCTTTAAAGGTGGAAGTAAGGACCTGAAAGCTGAAAATGACTCTCTGTTGATGGAACTGAACCAGCGCAATGCTGAACTGGATGATATGATGGGAACTTTCAATGAAGTTCAGGAAGGTTTCCGTAAGATCAATGCTGCCGAAAGTCGTGTAGACTTGCAGCGCGGTACTATTACCGAAAATTCTGCTAGTGCCAAACAACAAATCGCTTCTGATATTGAATTCATCTCCAAGCAGATGGAGGAAAACAAAGCTCAGATTGCTAAATTGCAGGCTCAGTTGAAAAATAGCAGTTATAATTCTGCTCAGATGAAAAAGGCGGTTGCCGCTCTGACTGCTGAATTGAATGCTAAACAACAACGTATCGAAGAACTTCAAACCGAACTGGCTTCCAAG
>ERZ779889.3777-NODE-3777-length-10641-cov-4.219252_pt1 | contig 10641 bp, 9 predicted proteins | sample MGYA00511030_ERZ779889 | MGnify/ENA primary metagenome ERZ779889 (study PRJEB29588, sample SAMEA2160616) | human gut metagenome | biome: human gut; feature: human-associated habitat; material: faeces | place: Denmark | collected 2008/2010 ...
AAGTCGATATGCAGCCGATAGTCCCGATACACCTCCACGCGCCGGATCAGGCAGCTCACGATCATTTTCTTTGACTCCATAGTGTTCATCCTGTCAGCTATTCTTGTAGGCATAATAGTAGTATTCTTGCCGTTTATTGTTGAAAAGCTCTACTATACCAAGGCACCGCTCAAGTTTTTTGAGGTGAGTTATGAAGCAAAAGACTTTTTGTCTTACTATGGAAGTGTGCTTAGTTTTGCGGGTGCAACAATCCTTGGTATTTTGACATTACTCCAAAATAAAAAAGCACAAGAAAAATCCGATGAAGTAAATCGCCTTCAACTTGAACTGCAAAAAAAGAGCATGGCTATGGCTGAAGCCCAGTATGCCCAAAACAAAACATCTGCAAATACCGTTCCCAGATTTGAAATCTCGTTGCATAGCTATAATGGCAACTATGCAAACTTGGAACTATGCCTTAAAAATGTTTCTTCGATTTTTGCATCGAATATTAGCTTCATTTCTTTTCTCATACAGAACGAAGATGGTAGTGAAATAGCCAATGTCAAACAAGTAGTGGCAAAGCACCATTCCTTGTCATCTGCACAAGAAACCGTGATCAAAACTAATACCCCTAATATGGTTGTTGGCGGAGGAAGGAATGTTAGCTTTTACCAGAATGTGAAGTTTATTTTGTCTTTTTCATGCGAGGATGAACTTGGCGATACACACTATTATCGCACCTCTATTGAAATCCCGTCTACGAAAGACTACTGCCATGACTCTTGGCAGGCGAAGTGTGTTGGCTGAACTACACGGTGTCAAAGCAAGCTCCCGCTGCCTATAAAGATTTAGGCAACGGGGGCTTTTGTTAGAATAAATAACCTCTTGCTGATAGCCAGATTGATACTTTCAATTTTAGTCTGTTGTAGTTTTATTTGCTGCCCGCATCTTTTCGTCCAAGTCGGCAAACATCAGCTTTAGCAAGATGTCTGCCATGCTTTCACCGTCTTTCCTATACCGTGGCTCAACGATAAAAACTCGACCGCCAATTTCGTATCGTTGGGGCTCTCCGGCAATATATTCTTTTTCCATGCCTGCACCTCCTTTCCAACATGGACACAAAAATTATATCATGCCGTGGAGGGACGCAAAGCAGAAAAATTATTTTCCTTGATATACGGGCTTTCTTTGACTATAATGAAAGACATTCAGGGTGTGTTTTGGGGTTGCCCGCGTATTGAAGCGCTCTTTTGACCCGGTTTAGGGGGGTATGTAACCGCACTAACCGGGAGAGCGCTTGAATGGCATTCAAGAGGTCAGCGGTTCGATCCCGCTTATCTCCACCAAAGGGATGTAAAAAGGCTTGTTTTCGTAAGAAAACAAGCCTTTACCTTTTCTATAACTACATATCGGGATGAAGTTGGCACGATCCACCGCCATTCAATCTTCTCCCCTACCAGGGCCGTTTTTACAATTCGTGAAAACGGCCCTTTTTTGTTGCCCAAATGCGTTTCACGGTGAAACGGATTAGTATATTATTCATTCAACTATTGCGAGTGAAGCGTATTGAATCTTTCTGATGTCACAGTCGACTGGCAGATGGTTTCTCTCTCCCATCAATAACAATCAAATCTGGCGGATTCTCCCCGCTATTATATCGTTGGTCATGGTATTCCTGGACTTTTTTTACTTTGCCTGGATTTCCAAGGTCGATGAGCACATATATCAAGCTGCTTGTCTGTTCGGCTTTTCCGTATTCCTCCAACTGAACTTCATATCCATGTAAATACTGGCTATTCGTAGTCAATTTCACTTCTATTAGGGTAATATCTCTTCCAAATGAAACCTTAAAATCAACAGGGCCTCTTCCTTCATCCGGTTCGCAGCTCATATCAAGATGATTTGCCTTTATATAAGATTGAGCCTGCCCGTGAATTACTCTTTGAAGCATTTTTTCTCTTTTACGGCTGTCTACAGACCAAATTACTTCCCAGCCTTTGTTATACTCTACCCATGTTTTGAAGATATCTAGTATTTCTGTTGCGGCTGTATGAGAATCTGCCACCTGTTTCTTTGCTGCATAGTCAATGCCAAGATTATCAATTTGTTGCAGTAGTTTAGTTAAAAAATAAGAAAAATCCCTGTTTGGATCAAAAGCTTCTATGTCCTCAGTTCTATACCCTGCCAAAACACGCTTACACGCGTCTGAATCTTTAAATACTTCTCTAAGTAAATATGATTTTCGTTCATAAGTGCTATATTTTTGCCATTCTGAAGCAACCTCTGAATTCATCTCTGCCCGAAGTGTGCTGTTCTCTGCCACAACCAAATCAATATCTTCCCAGCATTCAGCAACTGGCAGCTTGTGAAGAACATCAACGGGAACAAGGAGCACACAATCACTCTTGAATGGGTTAATCAAGAATTCATTATGAAAGAATAGCTCGCCATAATTTGCTTTATTAATTCCAAATTCACGATTAATCCTTAATGTATATGCTTTAATGTCATCAAGGATTAGCGTTGCTATCATATCTGATAAGCGGTCTGCACCCACATTTTCCTGAAAAAGAGGAAGGAGCTCAAAAAACTCCGGATCAGAAACTCCCGCTTTCACGATGTCGTATGCCGTGCTGATAACTTGGTTGCCTAAACCACGGCCAAATCCAGCACCACTCGTGCCTTTTGCATAACCAAGGCAAATACCGTTGACTTCCGAGAAGTCGAACATCTTTAGTGCTTGTTTATAACAAATATCGCTAGTATCCTTCTTTTTAGCTTTATCGAGCAGCTTTATTATTTTCCGGAAATACTCATGAATCCTTTCGTAAGAATATAAGAACTCTGGCACAGTAGTCTTTTTCAGACGCTGTAGGTTAATAAAGAAGTGGCTATCTTCATCAAGAACGAGATCGAATACTCCATGCATGTCGAAAGTGGAACCTAAGCATAGATAGTCTGATAATAGCATTTCAATTCTCCCTTTCTGTTTTGCCTTTTATCAACTCAGCCAATCTGAATAGTACTTTTCCCTATACTTGACACATGCTTCTTTATACTGACTCAGAATGACGGCAACATCACTATAACTGTTTCTGGATTTATCAGCTCTGTCTTCAACTCCAGCTACTATATCAAGGAAGGCAGCAGAAGGCTCACCTTCCATTATTTTTTTAATCGGCTGTAGCACTCTGTTAATCTGTCCAACTTTAAAAGAATTCACCAGTCCATCCGGTTGCTTTTTTGAGAGATCACCTATTTCTTTTGCCAAGCCATCCAATAGCCCTGAGAGAAGATTAAACTGCTCTTGATTAGTCGCGGTTTCTCTTATCTTTAACATCTCCTCATAGCTATCTATAATGTAGTCAATCTTTTCTTCCATCCTATCGGCAAGCGTGGAGCACTTTGCATTGCCGGGAATACGTTCCAATTCATAAAGATGTTTGTCACGTAACAATCCTATATCTTTTCGGATTTCTTGTGCTATTTTATGTATCGATTCAGTATTCATTTTTGCTCCTTTTTTCTATAGTACAGCAAAATAAATAATCTCAGCAATTATCGATCTTGTATTCTTGATTGCAAATGGTTTATTCCTTATTTCATTAGAGGTGCTGATAAAGGCTGACTTTTGCAAAAGCCTTAATTATTTTAAGACACATACGGGATAAAACACATATGGGGGGACATTAGCACTATCCACTTCATCCATCAATACAAGTCTCCTACTAGGGCCGTTTTTACGATTCGTAAAACGGCCCTAGTCTGTTGTTCAAATTCGTTTCACCTTGAAACGCATTACTATCTGACACAAGATTACATTATGAAAAAAGCATTATCATACCATCTCTTTTGTGCCTCAGATTGAACTATTATTGGTCTTCAGTTAGTACTTCAATTATTTCTGCACGATCTTCGCCATTGAATGTATCCGAAAAAACTCTATAGAGGACTGTTCTTCCGTATATCTCATTAAAGTTTAGCGTGCCGTTGTCACGTTCATGAAAAAAGACATCATTTGGTGGGCGATGTATAAAACCATAATTATATCCATTTCTGTCTCGTCGACACTTAATCACTCTTCCCCTATATTCAACTGAAGGTAGCCTATCATACTCAATCTTATCCGTATTGCCTCCGCGGATGGTTGTAGTAAGGAACTTGGTGAAGTTTTGATTGTCTTTTATTCCATGACGATATTTTGACCCTTGACTTTTTACCCATTTCTTTATTGCTTTCTGAAGAGTATCGTTGGCTTTGTTTATTGCTTTGACAAATGCATCCTGATCCGAAATCACGGTAGATAGTCTTTGGCAATACATATCTATTCTCGAACTATCATTGATGCTTGGACACACTCCAGCGATCTGCTCACTAGCTATAAACAGTACATGATGTTTGAAGTTTTCAGTATTACGGTCAATTACCCCATCACGCCTCAATTGCTCAAAAGTCAGACACATCTTAGCAGCGATATAGTATGGAAGGAATGATTGGCCTTCTACAAATATACTGTTTTTATACTTTTTTAGCAATATTACTTCATGGGATGTCCCAAGATGAGGAGAACAAAGAAAAATGCTAACAAAACTTTGTGTTAGTGCTTTTAGCCCAATGATTCTTCCGGGGGCTATTCCAGTTTCGCGAGAGTATTGACGTGACCGACGCTCATAGTAGATCTTGTTAGGGTCACTTTGTTGTTGAATTACATTAAAGAATTCCTCCAAATGCTTATGAAAATCTCTTGTTGTTTCAAAAGCTTCATTATAGACGACATTTTGACTGTTGGTTCCCCGAATTACGGAAGTAGTCAATTCATCTTTTTCGGTTGCAATCACTTTGGCAAGAAGAGTGACTTTTGATATGTCAATATCAGCCGAAAATGCTTCAAACAGGACATTACATGTTTGGCATCCATTAACAATTTGGGGATTTGATAGAGTTAATTTTCGATTGCTCACAACAACATTAGAGCAAACTATCGTTATTCCATTATTAAGCAGCGCAAAATTTGTTGGTGCCTCCCTTATAGTAGTCATGATCTCTGAGTTAATGTCCGTTTCTCCTTGGAAATCACGGACATTATCAGTAAACAGGGACTGACGCAAACGTTTATCATCTGTAGTAATCAGTTTGATCAATTCAGAGGCGGGAAATAAAACGATAAGAGAGTTTTCAACGCCAGAAACTTCTGTGAGCCCAAAATTATCAATGGCGTTCAATACAGCTGAAAATGAGTTTTCATTCTCTTCGCACATTTTTTTGAGTACAGTACTGTCAACAAAATTGAAATACACGCCCTCGTAACTTTGCAGTTCTATTATGTCCTGACGAAGCTTATCTCTCTTTGCCTCAATATGCTTACTATCGCGCCATTGTCCAAGGATAACGTAATATACCCTTACGATAGGGTTCGCTTTCCAGCGGAGTATTATTTTATCAGAAAACAGATAGTCTTTTAGCTGAAGCAATGCATCTATTTTTTCATTATGCGGTTCAAGATGATTGTCCGACAGAAAGTCTGTGATTCCATCTGCAAATTTGCCGAATTCACCTGAGTCAAGTTTATCTTTGTTTTTAGACTGCACAAAAATGAATTCAATTGATAGCTGCTTATTTAATTCAATAAGCTCATCAATATCTTGCTCCGTGGAGACGAAAAGGCCATTAACTTTTATTGCAATACCATCAATTCCCATATCATCTGCCCCACCGACAGAGCACTCGTCTAAAAGGGAATCTTCAGTAACGCTTATATCCGGTTGATGACTACGCAGTATTACATCATTTACAAAGAGTTCGAATAGTTTGTCTTCTTTCATGTTGGAAAGAGCATGGTTAGTCATAAAGGAATTAATTCTGGCCTTAATCATAGGTTCAAATTGCATTTTGGAACCCTCTCTCTTTTTGAAAATTGGTACATAATAGTATTTTTACCAACTTGTATATTAGCACATTTGTACATATGATTCAACGATCAATTAAAAACGACAAATCCGTTTCACCATGAAACGGATTTTTTCTATATATACCGCAAGCCCTAATCCAAACCGAAAGGAGGTATGCCATGTATTTTACCAATGGCGATCATCGGGCTTTTGAAAGTCTCATGCGGGACAAGCCCGGCGACCACTACGACAGCGGCGTGGATGGCCCTTTCCCGGAGTGCCGGAGCTGCCGCTGCCACCGACCGCAATGGAAGGATCGGTATTGCAAGTACGCCGAGTGTCCCTACACCCCAGGCCGCATGACCGCCATCGGCAAGGGCAATCCGCCGGGGAAAGGGGGTGAGGCCGCCCGTTAATCACCTTTCCCAAAACTACGCGAAAAGGAGGAACAATGCCCTTAGCCAAGAACAAATGGCGCAGAAGCATCGCTGTGCTGCTCTGCGCTATGCTCATCTTCAGCACAGCATTCTCAGTCACGGCCTTTGCAGATAATGCCGTCGTAACCAGCGGCTCTATGTATTCGTACTTCCAGACCTTTTCCTCAAAAGGTCAATGGGTAGACGTGATGACGCCCTCCCATTGGATCACGGACACAGGAGAAGTGGCCTACTGCCTGCAGACTTCCAAAGACAGCCCGTATAACAGCGGCTACCACACCGTAGAAGGATCGGACTACTACGATCAGCGCACCTTGACCGGTCTGTATGCGATCCTTGAAAACGGCTACCCTGTGACCACGGGCGGATTTACCGACGAGCAGGCCAGGTACGCCACTGCCAACGCGATCCGCTTTTGGTGCGCGGAAAACTACTGCGAAGGGATGCCCCAGTACCTCAACCTTAATGTCAACGGCGACTGGATCAGAGGCAAATACGGGTATGAGGATCTGTACGACTGGTGCCTTGGCCTTGTCCAAAAGGCCCGTAACCAGGCGGCAAGCTCGCCTTCCACTGGGAGCATCAGCTTTAGCCCAACCTCTCTCACCTTGACCGAGGACACAAACAGAGATTATTTCGTTGGCAGCGCCACCGTCAGCAAGAGCATCAGCGGCAGCTACGGCCTGTCCCACAACCTCCCGGACGGCTCCAGCATCACCGGGTACAGCGGGAACAGCGGCGACCGGCTCAGTATTCAAATCCCCACGGACTACGGCGAACAGAACTTTACCATCACCGCCTCTGGCAATCACAGCGGAAATACTGCCAAGCTCTTCTTCTGGCAGCCGGACGCCTACAACCAGCAGCGCGTCGTGACCTGTGTGCTGGACACGGACAGCACCTATGTTGAGGCCAACATGACCGTTATCACGCCAAAAGCCACACCGAAGAATGGCAACATCCAGCTTACCAAGTGGGATGAGAACGGAAATCCCTTGCCGGGTGTTTCCTTTGCCCTGTACGACAGCACAAAGCAGCAGATCAGCAGCGGAACCACAGACGGCAGCGGCATAATCACCTTTGCAGATCTCCCGCTGGGCATTTACTACTATGCTGAAACCGCAGCCCTGCCCGGTTATGTGCTGGACAGCACCCTGTACCCGGTCTCCATCACCGAGGGCGGTCAGCTTGTGACCGTCACGGCAACCAACATCCTTGCACGCGGAAATGTGTCTGTCCTCAAGGCCGACGAAACCGGTGCGCCTCTGGGCGGCGTTCATTTCACGCTGACGGACAGCAGCAGCCAGGTCGGGGCTGAGGGCGACACTCCCGACGACGGCAAGCTGACATTTTCAGGACTTTTACTTGGCAGCTACACTCTGCAGGAAACGGCGACTGTTCCCGGTTATGTCCTGGACACGGCCCCGATTCCGGTAGAAGTGGCCGAGCACGGACAAATGGTGACGGTAAACGCCACGAACCTTTTTGCCCGTGGTAATGTGTCGATTCTCAAAACCGATGCGGAAACTGGCGCGGCTCTCCCCGGCGTTCATTTCACACTGACAGACAGCGCTGGGCAGATCGTGGCCGAGGGCGACGGCGAGGTGACCTTCAGCGGGCTCCTGCTTGGCAGCTACACGCTGCAGGAAACCGCCACAAGGGAGGGCTTCGTACTGGACACGACCCCGATCCCCGTGGAAGTGGCCGAACACGGAAAAACCTATTCTGTCACAACTAAGAACACCCCGATCTGGGGCAACCTCAAAATCGTCAAGCGCGACGCCTACGAGGACACCCCGCTTTCCGGCGCAGGCTTCCGGCTCTTTGACAGCGGCGGTCATCTGATCGACGAGGGCTACACCGACGCAAACGGCGAGCTGACCTTTGAAAGCCTGCTCTACGGCAGCTATCAGTATGTTATTGACACCTTTGTTCGTGACATTCTTGCCAGAGTAAAAGCGGCTGACCGCGGCGAGGTCATACGGGCGAGAAGCCAGGCGGACATTCTTTCTAGAAAGAATCATGTCAAGCAGCTCTTTCAGGAAGCAAGCAAGGCAGAGAGCGAATTGCAGCGGCTACAAGGTGAGATTATCAAATCTCTGACCGGGGAAAGCGCCTTTACACCCGAAATGCTCCGGCCGGTCATAGAGTCACAGGAGCGCAAATACGCCGATCTGATGACCGCCTATAAGGAAGCCGAAGCGGACTATCACGATGCCGAAAACAATCTTCTTGCCGTTTCAGAGAAGTTTGACGATATGCTGGAATGGGCGGCCATGTATAACAATGCCGATATTGCAGCCAAGAAAATGATCGTTTCTCGTATCATTGACCGCGTGGATATGTACCGGGATTATGAGATCAAGATCACGCTGAATATCAGCATAGAACAGTTTTTGAACAGCATAGAAATGGTCGCATGAGTTTTTTCTTTTCCCATTTGCATCAAATGGGGGTATATAAGCTATGATTTGCGAGAGCGCTTGAATGGCATTCAAGAGGTCAGCGGTTCGATCCCGCTTATCTCCACCAAAAAAGACCTGAAATCGTAGATTTCAGGTCTTTTTTCGCATGTTTGCGTTTTTGCCGACGCACGATCTGGTTGGAAATCCATCGGGCTGGAAGTCATCCCTTTGAGGCAGTTCTGAGAATAAAAGAGTATCAAACCGCTCAGACTAATGCTACCAAAACAGAGGAGTTGAGCGTTCGGTGGTAGAGCAGGACACAATAAAATTGCTTCGGGAGTGCGATGCAGGCGTTAAAATGGGCGTGGCCTCCATCGACGATGTGCTGGATCGGGTACACAGCGATGCCCTCAGGCAGTACCTGACAAAATGCAAGAGAGAGCACGATAAACTGAAGAGCGAAATCCATGAGTTGCTGGACAAATACCATGATGATGGAAAGGAGCCCAACTCCATCGCCAAGGGGATGTCTTGGGTAAAAATCAATATGAAAATGGGAATGGACGACTCTGATCAGACGATTGCTGATCTGATGACGGATGGCTGCAATATGGGCGTCAAATCCCTGAACCAGTATCTGAACCAGTACAAAGCGGCGGATGAGGTCTCCAAGGACATCACAAAGCGGCTGATCAATCTGGAAGAGCAGCTTGCCGTGGATATTCGTAAATTTTTATAAAAAATAAAAAACATCACCTCCATGCCCCAAAAGGCTGAAGGTGATGTTTCATCAAATCGCGGTTTGGAAGATGCTTCAATTCAGCAGATAAATTCCCAGGTTCAGATATCCGGCGAAGGCGACCCACAGCAGATATGGAAGCATCAGCATACCAGCCGGCTGTGAGAGCCTGCGGAATCGTATCGTGGTAACTAGGATCAGAATCCACAGAAGGATGAGCCAGATAAAAGAAAACAAGTAAAGAGACAGATTGAAAAAGAAAACAGACCAGAAGAAGTTCACACCCAACTGGATCCCATACAGCCGCAGGGCCCGGTTGACCTTTTGTTGTGGCTTTCCAGATTTGAGGACCAGATAGGACGCAAGACCCATCAGGACAAACAGAATGGTCCACACCACGGGAAAAAGCCATCCTGGCGGAGACAGAGGCGGCTTGTTGAGGGCGGCAAAGGTATCCATGCTGCCTCGGGTCAGCCACGCGGAGAGGCCACCCACTGCAAGTGGGATGGCGATACAAATCAATAACTGGCGCCGGTTCTGCTTCATGCGAATCCTCCTCCCTGAAGCCATTCTATGAGGTATTCTGTTGTTCCATGCGCTGTCTTGTGGTGTATGCCTGGCAGACCGCTTACCTGGGGGTGTGTATGAAACAATATTATTATGGAGCAAAGAGGCGCGGCCCTTATTTTGAAGGCTGGTATTTCAAGTTCCTGACAAGAGACGGTGACGCCCTTGCGCTGATTCCAGCATTGCACATTGACCGCGGGGGAAGCGCCTCTCTTCAGGTGATCTCCCGTGAAGCGTCCTGGTGGCTGGAATATGCGGACACAGAATTCCTTGCCCGGAAAGACCGGCTTCAAATTCAGATAGGCCCGTCACTCTATACTGAAAAAGGCGTGTCGCTGCACATTGAACGCGAAGGGGTATCTCTGTGTGGTGCTATTCACTGCGATCCGTTTCTGACTCTGAAATCGGACATCATGGGGCCGTTTCGCTTTCTCCCAGGGATGGAGTGTTCCCACGGTGTTATCAGCATGGCGCATTCGTTGGATGGACAGCTTGCTCTGAACGGTCACACCATGAATTTTTCCGGCGGTACAGGGTATATCGAAACGGATCGCGGACGGTCATTTCCCGACAGGTATCTCTGGACTCAATGTAGCTGGCAGGAGGAGCAGCCCAACAGCGTC
>ERZ779889.3781-NODE-3781-length-10622-cov-8.998486_pt1 | contig 10622 bp, 8 predicted proteins | sample MGYA00511030_ERZ779889 | MGnify/ENA primary metagenome ERZ779889 (study PRJEB29588, sample SAMEA2160616) | human gut metagenome | biome: human gut; feature: human-associated habitat; material: faeces | place: Denmark | collected 2008/2010 ...
GGACCTGGACGCCGCAGGTGATGCGGGTAAGACGGACGAGTTCAGCGTGCTGCGGGAGCAGCTTCTGACCGAGGCGCTGGCCCGGCAGCAGGACAGTGGTGAATTTCGCTATACCTCCCAATGGCCTGCCGAGCTGAAGCAAAAGGGCGTGGCTGCTGAGCCGGATCGGTTCGACTACATCCTGCTGACGGCAAAGTCCGCGCAGGCGCTGGCGCCTTACCAGAGCCGTCCGGAGGTCAAAGCCGCCATAGAAAAGGCGGTAAGCTATCTCTCGATGCAGCAGCTGGACAGCGGCGGCTTCCTCAGATTTGGCGAGGAGGACGTGGAGGAGGATGCCGCCGTGCTGGAAATGCTGGCCGCGCTGGGCATCTCCCTCACGGACGAGCGCTTTACCAAGGACGGCCACACCGTGCTGGACGGCATGATGGGGTGGTATCAGGAAAGCTATTTTGACGGTGCCCCCGCGCCGGGACAGGGGTTCTACCGACATGATATTCTTTGGGGGTACCGCGGATCAGGGGATGCTTGGTACGCCTCCAGCTCATCGTTGATGTCCGATCCGGATGCCCCGGATGACCGCGGCAAGGCTGTGGAACGGCGAACCTACATAAACGAAGCGGGACTTATAGGGCTTTGTAGTGTCAGACCGGCAGTGGCTGTGGCGGGAACACCGTCCGCAAGCACGCCGGAAAAGGGAAACCGTCAAGACAATGCCATAGATTACAGTGAACTTTTACAGGCGCAGTCTGCGGATTATGCACAGAAGCTGGCAGAGGGGTATTACGGGGATGGAAACAGCACGATCGTTTCCGAGGGTGCTCTAAGCCATTTGGCCAAGGAGATCTTATCCATGTCCGAAGTCGGCGGCGGTAAGCTGCCGGAGGAGCAACGTGCACAGCTGGAAAGCCTTGTTGAGATGCTGTCGGGAGCCAGCGGCGAATATCTGATGGGACGCAAGGCGAACACCTACTCGCCGGTTCTGGTGCAGGCCATGAAAGCGCTGGATATGGATCCTGCAGACGTAAACGGCATGGACTTTTTGGCACCGTTGACAAATCTCTCTGCCATGGACACTGCGGAATACAGAGAGGCGCTGATGGATTTTGACTCGGTAGATGCGTCTATGTGGCGTAAGCGCGGCGTGGACGCGGATACGGTCGTGGACAAGTACGCCGCCGGTATACTGCAATATCAGACGGCAGACGGGCAATTTGACCCTTACGCAAGCTATAGCGGGATAGTTACCCCGATACTCCGGGATTATGTGCAGTACACTGCCGAGAATGTCACCGCCCTTGCTCCCCACGCGGACAAGGAGTACATTTCCAAGGCGATAGACCGTGCCATTGAATACCTGTCCTCCGTACAGCTTTCGGATGGCAGCTTTCCGGGTATGACCGGTACTTCAAACGGCGAGGCAACGCTCGCCGTGCTGGAAATGATGGAAGCGCTGGGAATATCTCTGGACGACCCTCGCTTCGTGAAAAACGGAAATACCGCGGCGGACGCCATGAAGACCTTTTATGTAGACGGAGTGGGCTTTCTTTCCAGCTTCGAGGTGGAAGCGCCGCTGGATGATTTGGGCAGCCTGCCGGTCTACGCCGATCCGGTCATGGATGCTTCTGCTGCCGTTTCCGCCCTGACCTACCTCCAAGCCGCCGAGGACGGCACATTCGGCCCCGACGGCAAGGGCAGCAGCGTGTTCGAGGTGGTGGGCGCCGCCCTGACGGAAACGCCGCTGGGCGCGATCTTGCTGGCGGTTATCGTAGTGGCCATACTGGCGTTTGCCATGGTGCGCCGCTACCGCCGCATCAAGAGGGAGCAGTGACATGGGTACGAAGCACAGATGCGCAGCGGCATTGCTGCTGGCGGTATTCCTGCTCTTCTGTACCGCCTGCGGCGCTGCTCCTGTGCAGCCGGAGGATACAGAAAACAAGGATCAGTACATGACCGACCCTGTGCCGGAGGGCAAACCTACGCCGGTAGAGCCGCAAGATACGACTGTGGATACCACTACGACCCACACCTGTACTTTCTCCATCTCTTGCGAGACCATTCTGGACAACATGGACAAGTGCGTGGAGAACAAGAAGTTCCTCGTGCCGGAGGACGGCATTGTTTTTCCCGCCACGGAGGTGGAGTTCAGCGAGGGCGAGAGCGTATTCGATGTTCTCCAGCGGGTATGTCGGGACAACGCCATCCACATGGAATCCAACTGGACTCCGGTATATAACAGCGCCTATGTAGAGGGGATCAATAACCTCTATGAGTTCGACGTGGGCAGTTTGTCCGGCTGGATGTACAACGTCAACGGCTGGTATCCCAACTACGGCTGCTCCCGCTACCAGGTGAAGGACGGCGACGTCGTGGAGTGGCGCTATACCTGTGACCTTGGCTATGATCTCGGCAGTGGTATGGGAGGATAATGGAGGCACCAGGATATAGAAAACGCTGATATAGGAAGCGGAGTTCTCGGAACACGTTGGCCTCTGGAGATATTCGAGAGGCCGCCTAACCATGCGACCAGACAACACAACAAAGCGGACAAAAAGCCAAGGATGGCCCTTTGCGGCCATCCTTGGCTTTTTGTCCGCTTTTCATTATGCGGATACCAATTTCATTGCCGTGCCCCACCGTTTTCACCATTTGAGAAATCTTTAGGAGTTTTGATGAAACGGAGGTAAGAAAATGCACTTTGACCACAAATCATACAGGGCAAGAATTCGGCAACTGCGAATCAGAAAGGGATTTACCCAGGAACAACTCGCAGAAAAACTGAATGTGTCTGGAACATACATTGTGAAAATTGAAAGTAACCAAAGAACTGGTTCTGTTGAATTTGCGGTGGAACTGGCAAGCTGTTTTGATATTTCACTGGACTATCTCTTGCTGGGTACAGAATGCACTGACAAGAAACGCCTCCTTCAAACCGTGATAGCATTCCTTTCTGAACTTGAGGCAGGCATTTGAAACCTGACAAAGAGGGTAAGAAACCTGCCATCTTGTCTCTGTTGCAGTGAGATTGCCCAAGGCACAATTACATCAAAGCCGCAGGTAGCGGCTGCTGTACCTTGAAAAACGCCACACGGCCATATCCGGCAACTGGATCACATCAGCAGATGAGCCTCCGTAAAAAAGAGGACAGCGATGCGGAGAACGCGCCATGACCACCTGCACGGGAAGCTCCCGTGTCAATGCAGGTCCCAAATCGGAAGGTGCCCAGCGATACCCGTTCATCCAAAAGCAGCCGCGGCAGGCTGTCTCGCCATGACCTCATCTGCCTACAATGGTACTTCTGCATAGCGACAGATACAAGCAATCGGTGCAGCTCGGAGAGATCCTCGGAGGGGTGAGATTCCCATGTGCGGCGCCCACCGCAGACCAGTTGACCGCCCATCAGTCCGGGAAGTAGTGTCGAATAGGACTGGACAAACGACAGAAACGGCGTGGGCCGTTCCGGGAAACCGGGGCGGCCCCGCCATGACCTTTGCCTGATGGCAGAAACGCGGGTGCTGCGTTTTCTCTCCCCCTCACATATTTACTACCTACCCCCCCCAATTACTCCTTTCCGCAGCACCCGTGTTTGTGCCATCAGGAATCAATGCAACTGCAAGAGGAGGGGTACTCATTAAAATTTCTGAAAGCTCTTATACCATTGGCGATGACGGACGCCTTGTGATCCCGGCGGATGACTTGACTGAAATGGGGTTGACTGCGGGGCAGGACGTGTTTGTGGCTTATATCACCGACGATGACCTCGCAAACCGATACCATGAGTTCACAGTTTCATCGGTATCTCTTTCTGAATTGGATACCACCCAGCAGATCGCCATACCGCAGCAACTATTGGGGCAAGCAGGCATCGACTCGAACGCGGAGGTGCAGATCGCCTGCATTGACGGAGCTATCATCATTACGGGGGATACACCCCTGACCGAAGATGAATTGAGCGAGGTCGTTGGCCGTCTGCGGGCGGTCAATGACCTCGCCGAACATTCCGCAAATGAATCGGATACTGAAGAAAGGGGGACAAGCTATGGCAGCTTCTAAAAACATGATAGCGCTGGAGATAAATGGACTCCATGTGCATCTTACCTTTACACCATTTCCTGCGGATGATACCGTGGCCGCCGTCCGAGCAATTTTGAAGAATAGCTACGTTCGGACGCTCCAGACGTAAGGAGGCGTGACCTTGGGTAAAAGAGTTTGCTGCCTGTATCGCGTTTCCACGCTGAAGCAGGTCGAAAAGGATGACATCCCCATGCAAAAGCAGCGATGCCATGAGTTCGCCGCACAAATGGGTTGGGACATTGTTCGAGAGTTTTCCGAGAAAGGCGTGTCCGGCTTCAAGGTCTCCGCCAAGCAGCGCGACGCCATACAGGAGATTCAGCGTGAAGCTGCACTGAACACCTTTGACATTCTCCTTGTTTTCATGTTTGACCGCCTTGGCCGGCGCGATGACGAAACACCTTTCATTGTGGAATGGTTCGTCAACAACGGCATCGAGGTTTGGAGCGCCGAGGAAGGCCAGCAGCGGTTTGATAACCATGTGGACAAGCTGCTGAACTACATCCGTTACTGGCAGGCGTCCGGCGAAAGCATCAAGACCTCCATTCGTACCAAGACCCGACTGGGACAGATCGTTATGGAGGGCAGATTCCGTGGCGGTTACGCGCCCTATGGCTATCAGTTGGTAAAGAAGGGGCGCATAGGCAAGAAGAACCGTGAGCTGTTTGATATTGAGGTCAACCCCATGGAAGCCGCGGCTGTGCGCCGCATTTTCGATTTGGCCGACCAGTACGGCTACGGTGGCCGAAAAACCTCCACTACGCTCAAAGAGGAGGGCTTTCTCAACCTCCGCACGGGTGAGCCGTTCCATTACTCCACCATTCAAAACATCCTCATCAATATCGCTTACACCGGCGTACTCCGAAGTGGCGAGAGTATCTCTGAGATATTTCCGGACTTGCAGATCATCACACCGGAGCAATTCCAGCGGGTGCAGAAGGGCTGGGAGCAGCGATCTGCGGACTATCTGGCTAAGTGTGCCGCTGCCTACGGCACAGAGACAATTACGCTGAAGGATGGCAGCGAGACAGAAGTTTCCCGTCCATTTCGCAGCTATCCCCGAATGAATACCGGCAGTGCTCTGCTGTCCGGCAATGTGTATTGCGGTCACTGCGGTGGCCGCATTTTTGCGTCTACGGCAAGAAAAACGCATCACCCGACAGACGGCGGTACCGGTCGCGTGGCGATCTACAAGTGCTATAACCGCACCCAGCACAAAGGAAACTGCGACGGCCCCACGACCTACCGTGCCGAAAAGGTGGATGCCGTGGTCAGCAAGATTATCCGGGATATTTTTCAGAAGGCTGGCACTGTCAGTGAGTACGACATCGTTCATAATCAGATCGGTGCAACGGCGTCTGATTTGCAGCAACAGATCCGCCAAGCCAAGCTGGAGCTTTCCAAGAAGCACATTGAGCAGGGCCGCTGGGAGGGCTTGATGCTGGACTCGCTGGATGGCAAGTGTCCGTTCACACCGGAGCAGGTCAAGAGCCGGTTGGATTCCGTGAAAGACGCCATGACGGCACTGGCTGCCAACATCGAATTACTGGAAGCTCGATTGGCTGACAGCGACAGACTTACACAGGAGCTAAAGGAACAGCACCAGCAGCTTCTGTCCTGGGCCGAGATGTTCGATACCGCCTCCCCCGCAGAGCGCAAGCTCATCGCCTCCCATCTCATCAAAGCCGTGACCCTGACCCGCGGCTACGGCATTCAGATCGACTTCAACATCTCCGAGGCGCAGTATTTGAATGGGATGGAGCTGTAAGAGATAAAATGGCGAGGCAATTTTAATGCTAAATTTCGCAAGGAAAGGCAGATGCAATAGCAGATTTTATAACATTTCCTATAAGAGCATGTTTTTAATGGCACAACGCATGGGGTTCACAAGTCACAATCCGGCTTTGCCATAATGGAGACGCCGGATTGTTCCCTCGACACAAAAAATCATGTCAGCATTATTTGTTAAACACCCACACCCCAAACTGTCCGAATAACGAATAGGATGGCGCGAGGAATACCAAGCAAAAGGCTGGCAGGAAAAACACACGCGTGTGTTAAAAACGCACGCGTGTGTTTTTCTGCCGCTATTTCATGTGATACCTAGCTCCTGCGCCTTTTCCTTCCAGCGACAGTCTTCCTGCGTCTTTAAGCTTTTGCAGAATCCTATATGCTTGGGGAGGTGTCACATGCAGAAGTTCAACCACATCTGCACGAGTAACTTCCTCCTTAGCTTGAGCCAGCTGCATCACCAATTCCTGATGCCGGAGCGCATCTATATCTCGATTTCGCACATATCCAACGGTACTGTTTGTTTCTTTGGAGTACCTCGAGCTCATAATATAGTATCGTCCGCGGCCATTGCCCAAGCGCTCTACTAATCCTGACTCCACAAGGTTTTCAAGAACGACACGCACCCGGCTCTCATCGGTGTGGGTTCTTTCTGACACATCCTGTACCGAGGCACGATGCAATTGTTTTATCGCATCCAGTACAAGCAGTAGATGGATCGGCAGCGACCGTCCCAAGCGTTGCTGTTCTTCGGAAACCATACAAATGAATGCTTTATCGGTCGGCCCCTTTGGGATGAACAGTTTCACATTAGATTGTGTGGAATTCGAGTAGTCCGGAAGCAATCGACCATACAACAAGGAACCTTCAAAAATGCGGTCAATTCCTCTTCCTGTACGTTCGGCCAGGCCGATACGCTTCATTGCATCAGCCAAAGCCGGATTTCTTCCATGAGGTTCCGCATCCAGTAAATTATCGACTCGGATGCCTTCAATAAATCCCCCAGGGTTACTGATGGTCATCCCTTCATCATTTATTTGAACTAGAACGCGACCAAGAACAGAATAGTCTCTGTGACAGAATGCGTTAACTAGCGCTTCACGGAAGGCTCTAGGATCGTAGTCAGGAATCGTGATGCGGAACAGTCCCTGTTCCATTTCCTCGCTGTGATTCCATGCAGAAAAAGCATCCGATATCTTTTCAAAAGCCGCAAGAATGGGAAGATAGAAGGACTCGTTCGCTTTAATATCTGTGCCCACAAGAACTTGTATGGATGCTTCTGCTGTTGGCATATGGCGTTTTAGTGCTTCTTTTCTGCCAATTAGTAACATACCACAAAATGTGGGAACAATCGCCCCGTCTTGAATTGTAGCCAACTGCAATGCCTTGTCCAACTCCTCATCATTCAGTTCCAGCAGCGCTACTTCTCCGCGATAGGAACGAATGATATTCCGCAACCGTTCACGTTCCACAGGATCAAGGTCCTGATAGGTAGCATCAGGAACAGGCTGTGCGGAATAATCAAGCAAACTCAAAGATGAAAGCCGGGCAGTTATTTCGTACGGATACATGGGTACATTTTCGGGTTCGCCGTTCGGCTTAAGCCTGCGGCGTTGAATCTTACCATCAGAGGTAGCTACCACACTGGGTCGCTTGGGAACAGAAATCCTCAACACTGGGAGATCGAATTCTAAAATTTCCGATCGAACAGAAACTGGAGGAACTGTTCGGTTGGCGATAAACGCCGCAAGCTGCGTGATGTCCTTATGCCTGTTGTGCAATCCGGTAATTTGTCCATCGTTTTCAACGCCTAAATACAAATCGCCGCCATCGGTGTTGGCAAAGGCAACAACCGCATCAATGATGTCACTATCCGGCAAACAAGTTCTGTCACTTTTAAACTCATTCACGAGGTTTTCTTTAAAACCAATATTGGACACAAACTCACCTCCAATGCAGCCATTATAACACGTGCGTGTGTTTAACGCAACAAAAACGCACGAATCCCTCTGTAACATCGAATCATTGGAAGCTCGGTTGGCTGACAGCGACAGGCTTATACAGGAACTGAAGGATCAGCACCAGCAGCTCCTGTCTTGGGCCGAGATGTTCGATACCGCATCTCCGCAGAGCGTAAGCTCATAGCCTCCCATCTCATCAAGACCGTTACACTGACTCGCGGCTACGGCATCTAAATCGACTTCAACATCCCCGAGACACAGGATCTGAATGGGATGGAACTATAGATAAGTTTACATCTGTGCTAGTAAGTATTTTATACAAGTGTTTCTCATAACAAAAACGCAAAAAGAATTTGCAAAATGCGACCATATACTGTATAATATTACCCGTATTTCAAATTGAAAGGGGCAATAATAATGAGCCAGTATTGTACATTAAGCCGGGTACAGTTTGGAAAACTCGATGCGAATTCTGAATATCTTTTGCTTGGCAAAGACGCTTACAAAGCCTTTTTTTATGCTTGCCCTGGGTTTAATATTGACGGGTTTCTCAACGGTGATTGCTACTATATTCACGGCGAAAAGGGGAGCGGGAAAACAGCCCTTTTGAAGTATATCGAAATAATCGCAGAAGAAAATCAACATCGCGTTGATTATATCAGATTCAAAAAGGATATAGATGAAGATGAGCGTAATGCAATAAAACGGGCTGGCATTCCAGCGGAGCCATTTGAAACTATAGTGGAAAGCGAGATTCCGTCTGACTTTACAATCAATTGTGTAGCCGCTTGGCAGGTATTTATGATTCGTAGTGTGTTGGATTTGCTACGTGAAGATACCGCAATTTTTGAAAATACACCCACACTTAAAAAGTTGCGGCTACTTTTGGACACGGCATACGGTGTACAAAGGTCTACCATAAAGAGAATAGTCCCTGCGATGAAACGAGGTAATATTAAACTTGATGTAGGTGTTGCCGAGTTAAATGCAGAGTTCGAATGGAGCGGAAAAGATGGGGATATGGTGTCTTTCCGCGCATTTGCAAAAAAAGTACAAGAACTATTTGAGGGACTAAAGGTTGTACAGGGGTGTTCAAAAAAGTGTTACATCCTTTTTGATGAGTTGGAACTGATTTATTTAAAAAAGAAAACGTACGAACGCGATGTCGCGCTAATCAGAGATTTGATTCAAGCTATTGCCTATTTGAATGAGTCCACCCGTACTCTTGGCTTTCCGATACATATTATTGCATGCATTCGGAATGAAGTTTATAGAAGTGCCGCAGCAAATGGATTTGAATTGAACAAGTTAATGCAGGATTTTGGCGTGGAAATTTCTTGGCATCAAAATGGGGGAAATATTCAAGATCATCCACTGATCCAAATGCTAGAAAATCGCTTGGTATCTAGCCAATCTCAAGATATTCAAGACGATGTACAACAAACCGGCTCAATTTTGCGAGCCTATTTCCCTGATAATGTTGATATTGACTATCCTAGGCAGACGGCATTAAACTATATCATAGATCAAACCTGGGGGAAACCCCGTGATATTGTGCGCCTATTTAATTTGATTAAAAGTAGATACGGGGAACGGACACAAATCAAAAAAGCATTATTTGAAAGTGTGAGAAAACAATACTCAACTGAATCTTGGGAAGAATTTAGCAATGAATTGACGGCAAAGTATTCGCAGACAGAAGTCGAGGCAATTAGGCAAGTACTGGTCGGGAGTTCTGCTGAATTCTCGTTGATTCAGTTTTGCGAGAGAATAGAAGAAAAGGCCAAGTTTTTCCCTGAAGTCAAGGCCCTATCGGAAAAACATGTTCCGGCAACTATATTGCAAGATTTATACCGAATAGGGGTGATTGGCACAAATTCAAAATGGAAGCGTTTTTACTTTAAAGGCGATCCAGACTTTGATCCTACGGCAGAATGCGTAATTCATTATCCCCTCCGCCGGTTTTTCTCTGTTAACTAAAGATTACCGTAGAAATATCGGTTACTAAAAAATACAAATAATGTGCGGTTGTCCATTGCATCTATGACGAGTCAAGATAATTGACACTTGTATTTTCTTGAATAAAGTAAGCGGTATGTGTCGAAATTAGAATGCAACATTTTCTGGCTAAACTGACACTGAATTTAATAAAATTGCGCAAAAATTCAACGAATCAAATGCGCGTGGATGCAATATGTCAGCCTTGGGAGAGCGTTCGGTTCGCATCCGAGAGGTCGAGGGTTCGAATCCCTTCAGGTCCACCAAAATGAAAACCGTCCGAAAGGGCGGTTTTCATTTTGCCGTGGGCCTGCGGGAGTCGAAGTTTATCCCCCCTTGCGGGGGAAATCCCTTCAGGTCCACCAAATAGGTATTGGACGAACACTTATTTCTTCAGCGGCGGCTTCGCCGTGAAGTGTTCGCTCTGATCCAAAACAGAAAAGCGCCGTCTTGGGAGAAATCCCAAGGCGGCGCTTTTTCTATTTTTCTTGGTTTGGTATATTTCCTGTCTTATGCGATATACTAATTGCCCCGCCGTGGAGGACTACAACGATTTTGCGAAGGCCGTAGAAGGTATCTGGCAGCAGGACGGTGCGCTCCTGACCTACGCCGCCGTGCTGGAGGCGGAGCGGCCGGATACGCTGCGCGGAGCCTGTGAACTCCTGCGAAATCTGGACAACTACCAGCGCATCGTGGAAGGAGCCTACGGTTACGGTCAGCAGCGATTGCAGGAAACGCTGGGGCTGGACGATGAAGCCATCTATGAGCTGGACGGCTACATGGATTTTGAGAAATACGGTCAGG
>ERZ779889.3782-NODE-3782-length-10620-cov-3.786559_pt1 | contig 10620 bp, 9 predicted proteins | sample MGYA00511030_ERZ779889 | MGnify/ENA primary metagenome ERZ779889 (study PRJEB29588, sample SAMEA2160616) | human gut metagenome | biome: human gut; feature: human-associated habitat; material: faeces | place: Denmark | collected 2008/2010 ...
ATTTTTAGGTTTAGTTGCAAGCCAAGGGGGACTACTCCCACTCTTTTAATTCATACATATACTAAACATTTTTGTTTAATGTATGATCTTTTTATAATTCAAATTTCTGCTATTTCTATCCAATATTTATAAGCACAAAAATTTATAGTATCAAAATAGTATCAAAAAGTAAATCTTGTTAATTTGCCTTTAAAGCTTATTTACAACTGTTAATATGATATCACATATAAGCTTTACATACAAGAACTATAATAAAATCCATCATATATTTATTTAGAGTTGATTAGAGTTTTTAAAGTAGTATTATTATGAAAACTGTTTTTTATGCTTTCTACTTTATTTTGAGATAAATTATTTTCGAGCACCTTGTCTATGGTATTCATTATTTTGTCATACTTTGTTGGCACAGAATATGTTTCCATATGAGTTAGCAATTCTTCAATTGAATCATATGCTATTTCATCTTTTTCAACTTCTTTCTTTAACTGCTTTATTCTTTCTTTATCTGAAAAAACCAAATACTTTGACAATTCAAATTCAATAAATTTTTTCTTTTCTTCTTCAGACATAATTGATGACCAATCGGTCGTTCCAACTCGAGAATAAATATTTCCTACTAACCATCCTAGTTTTGCTTTAAATTCATCAGTCAACTCCATAACTTTAGCTTCAAGGCATGTATCATAATGCAAATCACTTTTTAGAGCTATAGAAACCTTCAAATAAGCGACCATGGATTCATCAAATTGATATTCTGGTTCCTTATACAGAAAAAAATAATCTGGTTCAGTATTATTGTATATTCTTTCGACCATTTGAAGATGTCTTGTTTTTTGTTGTGAATTAATAAATTTAAAATCATTAATGCTTACACATGAACCATGTTTGCCAATTTCACGATATAAAAAATCTTGAAAGCTATGAACTGCAGCTAAGGTTATATACTGTGATTTACAAGACTTTTTATCTCTTCGAACTAGGTCGCAACTTTGAGTCAACACAATAAAATATCTATAGTTTTCATTTAAAAAATATGGGTGTACTTCTTCAAGTATTTTTTTAATACCATCAGTAACCATCAAAACATCGCCTTGACATAGAGATTTTACATCCATTTCTTCCGGAGATTTATATGTAAAGTGCATTATACTTCCTCCCCAAAAAGTTTATTCAATTTAATATACGCCAATTCTTGTGCTTCTTTCTTTACACTATACTTTTTTGATATAAAAAAACTATCGTTATTAGTAATACTTAATTGTATAACTATTTTGTGTTGTGAATCAGTATTATTATTGTTATCAGGTTCAACACTTAACTCTTCTCCACCCATTTCATCACTGATAATTAAATTGTGATTAGCATCAACCATTTCACTATTTGGTGTGTCTGTGTTTTGAAGATCAATATTAATAAATAATTCTTCTCCCATAATTATTCCTCTTCAAAATCATAACCCATAGATGATAATATTCTCTTGCATCTATCAATAAAACTATTTATATCTCCTTTAGAAATAATATCATCTGGGTTTGAAGAAACATTATGATGTTCGTTAAATGAAATTACCAATTCATCTCTTAAAGCTTCAGTAATGTTAAGTGTTTTTTCTTCAAATAATATAGTATGTTTTATCGTCGTGTTTTTTATACTAGCTCCTAAATTTGAGAGCGAAATTCTATCTTCCATACTGTCTAACATGGAAGTAAAAGATAAGACATCTCCTTCTTTAAAATCACAATTAAATCCATATGCAGCTAACATAGGTGTTTGAGCTTTCTCTAAAAAAAGCAAAACAATATCTTCCAACTGATTAATACTTTCATCTGATAAATCGGTGGTTTTAAACGTAAATTTATTTTGATTAGCTTCAACAATAATGCTTTTGTGTTTGTATGACAAATTAGCACCAAGACCAATTCCATTTAAAAGTATTTCAATTTCCTCATTGTTGAATAAATTGTTTCCAATCCATTGAGGCTGAATGTATGTTTTATTCCAATCTCCGTTAATTACACAAGATAAACTATTATTAATTGTATTCATATTACCTCCAAAATTTAATCATTATTTCTTAATTCATTATATATTTCTTTCAAGAATACCTGCATTAGTTCACGCTTCTTTTCATCATTATCAAGAAGAAGAGAAAAAAATTCAGTGTTTTGTTCATAGCCTTCAATAAGAGCATCTTGGACAGCATCAAAATAAGCATATGCGAAATCCTTAAGAGTATTATTTCGAGCACTATCTTTAAGATGTCCATTTTTCAACAAAATATCTCTCATTTGAAGAGCTGATTTTGATGCAACATCCACATCAAAATTCTTATTGTAAACAGCATTTATCTCATCAATAATTTCCGATAGTTTTTTCTTAGTATCCTCATCGAAGAATACCTCATTTGGCTTTGGCAAAGACACTTCTGGTTTGGATTCGATTTCTGATGTCTTTTCACCAGTTTTCTTCTGCCTAAAATTACTAATAGTGATTTTATCAGCTATGTCAAAATCATTTCCTCCACCAGTAATTTCAATTTCCTTAACCAAATATGATAAGAAATTATACTTCATATGCAAATCGACATTTTCAAATGCTGTTGCTTGAATTAAAAAGCTATAGAATCTTATAAATCTTCTAATGGTTGATCTAATCTCATGCTTTTCGATATCAGAATATTTATTTACAATCTTTAAAGATTTATCAAGTAATGCCCACATTCTTGCCTTGTCTTTTGCGAGGCGCTTATCTCGATATAAATACTCATTGAACTCTGTAATATCATCTATATCTAGGATATTATACTGATCTACCTGAGCTTCAACTGCTCTAATATCCGAAGGAGTAATTGTTTCTCCTAAAACCGTTTCAGTATAATATGGAGCAAATGCTGCTTGAATATCCTCGTACTCATTTTTGAAATCAAGTATAAATGTTTTCTTATCATAAGGAGCACAAATTCTGTTCAAACGTGATAATGTTTGAACTGCCGAAACACCACGGAGTTTTTTATCAACATACATAGCACAAAGCTTTTGCTGATCAAAGCCCGTTTGATACTTGTTTGCAACGAGCAAAACTTGATAATTATCTGTATCAAATGCGTCTGGCAATTTATCTTCAGCAATACCATTCATTGCTGCTTCAGTATATTCTATGCCATCAACAGTAACCTTGCCAGAAAATGCTACTAAAGCGTGAATGTTTGTATAGCCATGTTCGTTGATATATTCAACAAAAGCATTTCTAAATTTTACAGCGGATTGTCTTGATGAAGTGACCACCATTGCTTTTGCTTTGCCATCAAGTTCTTTCATAATATTATTCTTAAAATGCTCAATTATTATTTCAACTTTTTGGGCAATATTTGTATCGTGAAGTTCAATAGCTTTTGCAATTTTTCTTTTTGCAGCAATTGTTTCAAGCTCTGGGTCGTCCTCTATATCTTTGTTGATTTTGAAGAAGGTTTCGTATCTAATATAGTTTTGCAACACATCAAGAATAAAACCTTCTTCAATAGCTTGCTTCATTGAATAGAGGTCAAATGCAACTTTTTTACCTTCTTCATTTAATGTTCCGAACAACTGTAAAGTAGTTGGCTTTGGAGTGGCTGTAAAAGCAATCATTGAAACATTTGGTTGTTTACCACATCTTTGAATTTCCTCTTCAATCAAATCATATGATGATTTTTCTTCTTCATCAATACTTTCAACAGTGGCATCGCTAATCTTTTTACTTTCAGACAATGCGTAGGTTACAGCACTCATAGCAGAGCCAGCAGTTGATGAATGAGCCTCATCAATAATAACTGCAAAGGTCTTGTCATTCATTTCGTTTACAAGATCTTTGATATACATAAATTTATGTATTGTTGTTACGATAATTTTAGTATTATGGTTCAATGCATCGGCAAGGTCAGCAGATGTGCAATCCTCGTCCATTACTCTAACCAATCCAGCCTTGTGTTCCATACCTAAAACAGCATCTTGAAGCTGGCGATCAACAACCAGTCTATCTGTAATAATGCAGATTGTATTGAAAATTATATTATCATCTTTATCGTGAAGAGAAGCAAGCCTGTGAGCAAGCCACGCAATAGTGTTAGTTTTACCACTACCAGCTGAATGCTCAATCAAATAGTTTTTATCAGTATGATTTTCAACTACATCGTTAGCAACCTTACGAACTGCGTTAAATTGATGATAACGAGGAAAGATTAGAGTTTCTTTTACCTTTCTTTTACCAGTGCTTGGATCTCTTTTAACTTCTTTTTTCAAGAAGATTATTTTTTCAATAAGATAAATGATGTTGTCCTTTTTTAGAATATCTTCCCACATATATGAAACGTTAATTCCGTTTTCATTATGAGGGTTACCCTTTCCAGAATTTATACCTTCTCCACTACCTTTGTTAAAAGGCAAGAAAAATGATGAAGCCTTATTCAAATGAGTGCACATATACACCTCATTTAAATCCATCGCAAAGTGAGCAAGGCATCCAGATTTAAATTTCAATAATCTTGTTGAGCAATCTCTTTGATGCTTGTACTGACGAATAGCATCCTCATAGTTTTGACCACTTGTGTTGCACTTGAGTTCAAAAGTGAATATAGCAATACCATTAATGAATATTACTAAATCTATTCTTTCGCCCTCTTTATGGTAAACCTCTTCCATAACAGAAACAATATTCTTTTGATAAAGCTTTTCTGCTTCTTTGTTTAGCGAGGTTGCAGGCTTACGATACATTAAGTTAAGTGTAGTGCCATTATCAAACTCAACCGGATGCTTTAAAACATCTAACAAACCACGATTTTTCTTGTTAATTTCATTATTGATATAATTCAAAATCGTAGTTCGAGTTTTATCCTTATATAGTTTTGTTAACTTCTCCATAGCTTCAGGCTGAGTATCATTAAGAAACTGAAACAACAATTCAGGATCCATTGCATAACCAGCCTCAAACTTTGTTGAAGATCTAACTATATAGCCATTTTCTTTTTCAAGCATTTCAAGAATATATGCTTGATAATCTGCTCTTTCCTTGAGCTGACCACCCATAACAGCCATCAAACTACCTCCTTTACTCTTTTCTTACCAGTAACATATTCAAAAATAAGAGATTTTTTATATTTTTCCATCTTATCAATTTGTGCTGTTTTATCAGAAATTAAACCATCAATTTCAGCACACTTTTTATCGAGAAAATCAATTATTTCTTTTTGTTCATCCATTGGTATAACTGGTAGTAATAAATCTTTTAGTGTATATGAATAAATAACATCAATCGTAGTAGCGTTACTTTTTCTCATTATTTGATCCATAATCATATTAGAGTTATTAAAAATTAACTCAACCAATTCATTATTAATTAAATCTTGATTCATTACAAATTTAATAATGCAAGGATGTAAAATACCAACAGGACAGTTTTTTGGAACTATGGCAACTTTACCGATTGTACCTCTTGTTGTAATTAGAATATCTCCTGCATCAACAGTAAATGCATTCAACTCTTTATATTTATATTCATCAACAAATGTATCGTTCGTTTCAAAATTTTTATCGAGTACGCACCTTTGATTATATACCCAGTATCCTTCGTCCTTAAAATCATCGCCTGATAAAGCAGAACCAAAAGGTCCAACCCTCATATTTACACAATTAGGTTTTAGCAAATACTTTAATTTCTTAATGTTCCAATGTTCTGGGATTTTACCAATCCAATCAATACCACTCTCCTTCATTGGTGCATTTGGATTTAAGCCTTTGGTTACAGTTTCAGTAATGAGCGATTTTTTGTAAGCAGTTAATATTTCAACCTGCTTATTCAAATCAGTCAAAATATCATCAATCTTACCAACTTTATCATCAAGAAAATCAGCAATAAGTTGTTGCTCTTCTATGTTTGGTTCAATAAAATAATAATTAGATACATTATCTGCAGATAAATTTGCTGCACATGAGCCATTTGTGTACAAATCAGTTTGAAATTTACTTATTTCACTTTGGAGAAAGAAATTCATAAAATGAGTATCGATAAGACGAGGTTTTATATCTACTAATGAGGATGCTATTGTCCCTTCTGTTTCTGTAGTATTTATTGCACAAACGCCAACACTTCCTCTTAAACAAAAAATAATATCATTAATTTCCAGTTTTGCTCCTCCAAGCAAATCATATCGTTCCTTTGTAATATATTTACTTATTGATGGTGAATTATCTAATTCTGTACCATGAATGTTATTTGATGTGACAAATATTATTCCATCGTCAACTAAATCATCACCACTTGGATAATTCGCGCCTCTATCACCGTTAACAAATTCTGATACATATTTTAATTTGCTAATTTTCCACGCATTTGGTATCTCTCCAATCCAATCAATACCACTATCTTTCATTGCCATAGTTACACCTCGCTTGTAAGAGATGCAATTTTGCTTGCAAGTCCAGATTCAATTTCCATAAATTGTGCTAACAAATCATCTGCCTTTTCAGGTGCAGTGTATTTATAGAATTGACGAGTGAATGGGAACTCGGCACCTGTTTTGATTACCGGCTTTTTTGCATCTGCCTTTTCTTCAAAAAACCACATTGCGTCTGGAACATGAGGCAAAACCTCTTTTGCCATATACTCATCAACATCATCAGTATATTTAATCAATTCCGTATCTTTTGTTGTTGTATCGATTATAATGTTACCTTTTTTATCTTTTTGGATAATAGCTGTTTTATCTATTTCTGAAAGTTGCATAGCGATACCAGTTAATCTGCTATCACTATAACCATCAATATTTTTTATTATAGTTTTCAAATGCCTTTCAAACTCAGAATAATCATCATAAATTGTGTCGCAAGCGTTAGCTTTTAACGCAGCAATTACTTCTGTCACGAATTGTTTGCCCTTTAACATTTTTTGATACTTTTTTTCATCCCCTGCTTTTCTTGGATTCATTTCTTCAAGCATTTCAAGGTCTGTTTCACTATAAATATTGCTATTAGCAGTAAAATAAGTGCTTGATTCTAATTCTGCAATTTTATCTAAATTTAAATAACCTTTTCTTTGCAAAGGCTGATAAACAGAATATTCCTTGTATAAGAAATCATCCTTATCAAATATTTTTGAATATTCATTTTCTTCAAAATCCGAATACAAATTAGTTATTTTAACAATGCTGTCCTTATCAATTTCTCTTCTCTTTTTACCGAGCGATTTTCTTAAAGGCTTCCACATACTTGTAGCATCAATAAGCTGAATTTTTCCAACTCTTTTTTCGCTCTTATTCTTTGATAAAATGAACACATAAATACCTATATCGGTATTGTAGAATAATTGTGATGGCAAACCTATAATAGCCTCAATGTAGTCATTTTCTATCATCCAGCGTCTAATTTGACTTTCTCCACTTGTTGTACCACCAGAGAATAATGGAGAGCCATTTGTAATAATAGCTGCTCTGCCATCCTTTTCACTTAACTTATTTATTGCGTGTTGCATAAATAGCAACTGTGAATCACCAGTTCCTGGCAGACCTGCACTAAATCTTGTTGACTTTGAATCTTTAACTTTCTTCTCTTGTCCTGTTGGTGCATCTTTGCCACCCCAAGGTGTGCCGAACGGAGGATTCATGATGCAAAGTCGCATATCTTCACCCTCAAATCTATCATACATAAGAGTGTTAGCATCATCACCACCATGGATATTCTTTATATCTTGACCTTTAATTAACATGTCAGCTAAACAAAAAGCATAAGACTCATCATTTATTTCTTGACCGAATAATCTTACATCTGCTTCGCTGTTATGACGCATAATAAAATCATAAGTAGTAGAAAGCATCCCCCCACTGCCACATGCAGCGTCCATTACCTTAACGACCTTACCTTCTTTGGTAAGAATATCATCACAACCTTCTGCTAATAAAAGATTTACTAGCAAACGGATTACTTCTCTTGGGGTATAGTGGTCACCAGCTTCAGCATTTTCAGAGAATCTTCTAATAATCTCTTCAAAGAGATAGCCCATTTTAATTGCATTTACACTTGTTGGATAAAAGTCCATATCAGAAAACTTCTCTACAACGTTGTAAAGCCTATTGTTTTTGTCAAGCTTATCTATTTCCTTTTCAAATTCTAATCCGTCAATGATCGTTTGAATGTTCTTTGAAAAACCTTTGATATATTCCTTGAAATTACCTGCAATAGCATCGCTATCATCCAATAATCTTTTTAGTGTGTATCCACTTGTGTTATAAAACGGATAACCTGACACTCTACAGAGCATAGCATCTGGTAATGTAGGATTTGAATTGAATTTATCTATTACAGCTTGTTTTGTTTCTTCAAGTGCACATTCAAATCTACGAATAATAACCATAGGAATAATTACGTCCTTATACTTGTCGCTCTTATATGCTCCTCTTAGTGAATTAGCAACAGACCATACTAACGCTATTTCTTTGCTAACATCAATTTTTTCATCTTCAGTGAATATATTGTAATTACTTTTCATTTCTATTCTCCTTGCTAATTCTTTCAAACAAATCGCTTATTTCTTGTAATTGACTTTCATTTAATGACGACCCATCCAACTGTTTAATCGCAGTTGCTAATTTAGGGTTTGCGTCTAATACACTTGAAACATCTGTTGAAGGTACACCTTTTAAATCATAATACTTTTCTTCAATTGAATTGATAGTATCATTTGAAACGTCATTATCCTTAAAAAACTGTATCAAGGACTTGTAATTTTTTAGACTAGGAACATTAATTCCATCTTCAAAATATTTTAGTGTTGGATTCGATACGCCTAAACAATCAGCAACATATCTTTGACTATTCTTCCCAGTCATACTCAATCTTGCTTCAGCCAATAAAGTACCAAATTCTTTTTTGTCGTTTGAATCATAATCAGATTTTGACAATGGTGCACCTCCTTCCTATATAATGTTAAGTGTTAATTAACACTTAACATTATATATAAAATACAATAATTTGTCAATCAAAATAAAAAGAGCAATTATAAAATTGCTCTTTTAAAAAGTTTTATGCATAATAATATATATACTCGTTAAAAATAAATTTATAACGGTACAATAAAATGTACCTAAAACAATATACACTTGTCAAAATGTAAATGTTAGCATAATATATAAAGTACTTGCTAGCAAGATCGCTTGAATTTAAGCACTTGACTATATTATAACTTGTGTTATAATATAGTTAACTCATCTACCATGTGTTGAAGGAGTTTCTGAAGACGTCTCATTCTATGAGGCGTTTTTTGCTTTATTTATGAATTTTTCCCACTTTTTCAAATTCCTTTCTAAAGCATTATCATAATCAAAGTAGAAAGCTGTAATAAGTAAAACATAACTTTCTCTTTTTTCTACAACAACCATATATCTTTCTTCTAGTAGCAGATGTACTCTTGTTCTAGATTTATATTCTTCTTCCCACACCTTGACGCCATCACATTCAAGACATTTACTAGAATCACAATTATAATTCTCAATAAAAGCTCTTACCCATCTAATACGTTCGCATCGTCTAAAATCTGGATCTCTATCGCCATTATGTTGAAAATCTTTGCAGGTTACATGAAAGAAGGCTTCCTCTTTTCCAAGTTGAATAGGATGTTTTCTGGTAACTACATTTTTATTTTCAAATTTTGGGTTAGAATCTATAAAATCGCTTTTAAATATTTCGTATAAAAAATCAAAATATTCAGGATATTCACCGTCAAAATCATCATAAAATTCAAGATTTGGAATCCAACAATCGCTCATATCAGCCCCTCGCATTCCAAATTAATAAATTTATTTTTTCTTCTCTAAGAAGTGTTGACTTTTTCAATGAGTACTTTGATCTTGTTTTAACAAGATCAATAATTTCTCGCTTGGCAGGACTCTCAACATGTTCGTTATCAAAAATTCTGTTTTGGTAGCCAACAGCCCCTATCAACATATCTACAAGTTGCATGATTTGTACCTCATCTGATCTAATTGGTTGGAGCTTTTTTATAATTCTTTCCGAGAAATCGTACATAGAATTACAACATACTTCTTTAAGCTTTTGACTTTTTTTATAAGAATGAGTATATTTAATGTCAATATAGATATTGTGTCTTTCTATTGGAGAAAGAATAACTTTTAACATTTCAAAATACATCTTATAATACCAATCTTCATGGCTTTGATTAAATCTGTCATGATCTAGCATGTTTTTATCTGGGACAACTAACGCTCTAAAATGCAAATCATCATCGTCAAAGAAATAATTAACTAGATCCTTGTAAGCATCAAGTTTAGCTGGACTAATCTTAGTCCATTTCATCTCTGTTGATGTTGGAGTTCCATTTCGTTCCTTAATATCTTTTATTCTAAGATTTATTTCTTTGATTTTTTGTTGGTCGCACCATATAGCACCAAGAACCATAACGTTAATACCATCATGTTCCAAATGACTACTCTCGTCACAATATATATTATAGGTTCTGTGCTTACACACCATCTTATTATTTGTTTAATTATCAATACGCAAAGATAAGGATTAAAGGCGTATCACTTAAAATATGGAGATAAAATATCGTTATCCTGTCACTGAAAAAATTCCCTTG
>ERZ779889.3786-NODE-3786-length-10605-cov-4.964834_pt1 | contig 10605 bp, 11 predicted proteins | sample MGYA00511030_ERZ779889 | MGnify/ENA primary metagenome ERZ779889 (study PRJEB29588, sample SAMEA2160616) | human gut metagenome | biome: human gut; feature: human-associated habitat; material: faeces | place: Denmark | collected 2008/2010 ...
ATAAATATATCATTGTAGCAATAACTAAAATACAAATAAGTATTATAGGATAAAACATAGAACTAACAAATGCAGCATCAGTTTTATTATCATTAACCGCCATTGCTCTTCCTATTGGTGTAGAAAAAGAAAGCACATTAGCATGTGAATTACCTTTTCCCCCATTTTTATTTATATTAGCTATATAATTATTTAAATAGTCATATTTTCCCTCAACAATTCCATCATAATATTCCTTGTACTCAGGAATTGTACTAGCTATAAGATGATAGTTATCCTTTATAAAACTTGGATTAGCTCTAGAAATTTTTGCATAGTCATAAAATGAATTAGTACCTGTTTGTAATGAAACATATATACCTAAAGATAAATATGCTAAATCTCTTATATTTTCTTGTTTTTTTTCATCACTAGATGCTTTTATAATATTAGAAAACATAGGATATAATTCATCATAACCATCTTCACTAGTTAAATATATTGAATCAAAATCAAGATTTTGAACATAGTAGCCTCTCTTATGCCACTCAAAAAGTTGTTTATCTAAAAGGTATAATTTACTTACAATTTCTGTAGAATCTTTTTCACTATTTAAATAATTAACAAATGACATAGTCTTTCTATTTTCCATACTATCACCATTATAATTATATCATTTAAAAAGCATTAATCAATAAGATTTATGATTTTCCTTCTAAGAGTTTTTTTAATACTTCTAAGATAATTATCAACATCTTTATATCTAAGATCTAAAAGATTAGCAATTGCAGCATTAGAAAACCCATTAAGTTTTAGTTCATATACAGGCATATACTCATCTTTTAATTCATATTTTAAATCTAAAATATATTTTTCCATTTCTATACTTTCAAATTTAAATTCAACAGAATCATCATGAGAATACAAGGTATCTTCTACAACAAAACCATTAGTGATTGGTGTATCAAAAGAAACAGCAGATGACAAAATTATGTTTTTCCCTCTAAGCATTTTAGTAATATAACCATTCATTTCACGACTAATACAAAGTTTAGCGAGTGTATAAAACAAGCTTCCAGATTTACCATTAAAGTTTTTAATAGCATTATTAAGTCCATACATTCCTTCTTGAAACAAATCATCATATTCAACTAATGCGCTTTTGTAGTTTTCACAAAGTGTTTTAGCCATCTTATGAATTAAAGGTTTATACTTAGCATAAATCGAGTTATAAACTTCTTCATTATTTTCACCAACTAAATACAACAATTCATAATCATTAACACCCTTATATCTCATAGCATCACCTTATTTTTTTGAACGAATCACCTCATAAATCATAATTCCTGCGGCAACAGATGCATTCAAACTATTTATTTTTCCATACATAGGGATCTTTGCAATAAAATCACAAGCATCATGAACACTCTTACTAATTCCATTTTCCTCATTTCCAATAACTAAGGCAATCTTTCCAGAATAATCAATTTCTCTATAATCAGTACTATTATCCATATCAGTACCAACTATCCAAAAATTCTCTTTTTTTAATTTATTTATTACTTGTAAAAGATTAGTAACCATAGCAATCTTCATATTCTCTAATGCACCAGCACTAGTTTTCATAACAGTTGCATTAACAGAAACACTTCTATCTTTAGGAATAATTATACCATTTACTCCTGCAGCCTCACACGTTCTAATAATAGCGCCTAAATTATGAGGGTCTTCTAAATGATCTAGTATAACAACAAAACTATCAGGATCACTTATCATTTCTTCTACTTCTGAATATGCAAAATCACCTATGTCAAGTATTATACCTTGGTGTGAAAATTTTGCAAATCTAGAAAAATCATTTTTATCCATGATTTCAGGTTTTAATTTACGTTTTTCTATTAATGAAAGTATCTCTTTATCAGAAAAATCTTTCTGAATTATTATTTTCTTAATTTTTTCATCTTTTTTTAAAATTTCTTTTGCGACATTTCTTCCATACACTAACATACTAATCCTCCAAGTTTAATATAATATTCATAATATAATCAATTCTATCTATTTTATTTTCTAAATAAAGGTATCCAATCAATGCTTCCAACGCAGTTGCATGTTTATAAGTTAAGATATCACAATTTTTAGGATGTTTACCACTTCTATAATTTCTAGCTCTTCTAACAACATCATTTTCTTGGACAGATAAAATGTTTTTATCCACAAGTTCTGTTAAAAACTTAGCTTGTGCTTTGGCACTTACATAATTAATAGATTCTTTTTGAAGATCATTAACATTAGAAATACCTTTTTTTATTAAGTATTCTCTAATATATCTTTCATAAATAGTATCACCCATATATGCTAAAACCAAAACATTAATTTCTTTAGTACTCATTATATATATCTCCTAGCATCAAATATTGTTTTAATTTTTATTCCTTTAGCTTCTTCCATTTTCTCTTTAATTTGTTCATAATAAGAAACAAAGTCACTAGAAGGTTCAATTTCAGATAAATCAGGTATATATAAAGATGGATTATAAATATCATCAGTAGAAAAAAGATATTTCCTAATAGTCGCATTAACTAATCTAAAATTCTTATTCCAAACTTCATCTTTTGAAGAAACAGAATCAAAGCACCATTCAACTGGATCAGTTATCTCTAACATACCTTTATCATAATTATACATTATATTTCCCTCGTGTGAATCAAGAATTCTTATTCTTTCCATAGAAATACCATGAACATTGTCTAAAAGTGTAGAAGCACTCTTAACAAACTCTGAATAATTTAAACCATTAAATGTTTCTAAAGTTTCACCATTTATAAAATCAGTAATATAACCTCTAAACTTATTATTAACAATAACTAATTTATTAGGTAAATTAGCTCCTTCGAATCTTAAATTTGTAAATTTGTTAAGTCTATACATATCATATTCATCCATAGAATAATTAAAGTATTTTAAACACTCAGAATCATTAAGTCTATAAACCTTAGAAGTAGTACCCATATCACCGTTTTTTACAAGACTAAGTTTTTTTATATCTGATTTACTCATTTTAACAAGATTTAAATCTTCCATAAACCATACCCCCAAAACATTTAGAAGTATTTTAACAGATTTTTATAATTTTGTAAATTAAAAGAGACTAATTATCTCTATCACTAAACATAACAATTAATCTCAATATTTGTAGTATCGTTGTTAAAACAGATGCAACATAAGTATAGGCAGCTGCTCTTAACATTTTATCACTAGAATTTATTTCATTATTATTTAAAAGATTATACTTTGCAAGTTCATCCTTTGCTCTAGAAGATGCATTGAATTCAACTGGTAATGTTACTATTTGAAACAATAATATAACTATTTCAAGACCAATACCAAACCAAATCAAATCCATTAACCCAAATAAAGCACCAACTAATATTGCAATATATCCACCATAAGATGAAAATCTAACAAGTGGAAACATCATAGATCTAAATCTCATGAAAGAATAGCCTTCTTTATCTTGAATTGCATGTCCAACTTCATGAGCCGCAACAGAAGAACTAGCTATAGTCTTTCCATGAAATATATCAGTAGATAACCTAACAACTTTTCTACCAGGATCATAGTGATCCGTTAAATTACCTCTAACCTCTGTAACATAAATATCTTTTAATCCATTCTCATCAAGTATTTTTCTAGCAACATCAAATCCAGTCAAGTCTTTACTATTTTCTATATTTTTGTATTTTCTATATGATACATTAACATATATTTGTGCTGCTAAACTTATTATAAAACCAATTATTAATAATAGTTCACCTAATAAATAATTATCCATATTCCTCCTAATTACATAATTTCATATGTAGTTCCTTCTCTAGTATCAATAAGTTTAACTCCTTTTTGAAGTAGCTCATCTCTTATTTCATCAGCTTTGGCATAATTCTTATTCTTTTTTGCTTCATTTCTTTCTTCTATTTTTTTATTAATCATTTCTTCAATTTCAGAACTAACCTCTTTTTCTTCCTCAATAAGTCCCAAAGAAAGAACTTTATCAAAATCATTAACTAAATATAATTTAGTAAAATCAGTTAATTCATCATCTTTTAAAACATCGTATAATATAGTTAACATAGAAGAAGTATTTAAATCATTAGATATAGCATCCTTAAATCTATTTTGATAATAATCTAACTTCTCCTCATGTAAATCAGGTGTGTTATCAAGAGCTTTAATTCTATTTTTTAGTTTTTGATAAGCAGTTTGTGCACCATCTAGTGCTTCCCATGTAAATATTAATTGATTACGATAGTGACTATTTAAACAGAAGAATCTATATGCAAGCGGTGAGTAACCTTTCTCTTCAAGTAGCGAAACAGTTAAAAATTCACCCTTTGATTTACTCATTTTACCATCTTTATCATTTAAATGTTCTCCATGTAGCCAATAATTACACCACTTATGTCCAAAATATGCTTCACTTTGTGCAATTTCATTAGTATGATGCGGAAAAATATTATCAACTCCACCACAATGGATATCTAAGTATTCTCCTAAGTACTCTGCAGATATTCCAGAACATTCTATATGCCATCCTGGATATCCGACACCCCAAGGTGAATCCCATTTCATATCTTGATTAGCAAACTTAGAAGCGGTAAACCAAAGGCCAAAATCACCAGGATTTCTTTTTGATTTATCCTCTTCAACAGTTTCTCTAACTCCAACCCTTAAATCTTCAGGATTTTTCCCAGACAATTTATAATAATCAGTTGCCTTAGTAATATCAAAATATACATTACCAGAAGAAATATATGCATATCCATCCTCTAACATTTTAGATATCATTTCTATATATTTTGGAATATGAGCACTTGCTTTTTCCACAATAGCTGGTTTATTAATGTTTAATTTAGAAATATCATCAAAAAATGCTTTAGTATAGAAATCAGCTATCTCATAAACAGTTTTTCCTTCTCTTAATGCACCTTTCTCCATTTTATCTTCACCAGTATCACTATCACTAGTCATATGACCAACATCAGTAATATTCATAACTCTAATAACATTATATCCCATATATTCAAGGCTTTTTTCTAAAACATCTTCAAATATATATGTTCTTAAATTACCAATATGAGCATAATTATAAACAGTTGGTCCACAAGTATACATCCTAACAATACCTTCCTCATTAGGAGTAAAAACCTCTATTTTTTTTGTTAGTGTGTTATACAATTTCATAAACATCATTCCTTACATTAATATTTTATTTTAAAAGCTAATATTTATTATGATTATTACTACATAATCCCCACTTACTGGTATTATAACATGTTTTTAAAAAATAGTTAATATACGACCTCCATTTAAAGGCAAAAATTTAAATATAATAAAAAAATAGTCAAAAATAATTCAACAATTTTTATTTTTTCATAATTTATAATAGAGGAGGTAAAAATGAATAACGAAATAGAAAAATTAATGCTTATGAAAAAGCTTTGTTATAGAAATTGTTACATAGTAGGTCCTACAGGGCCTACTGGGCCAAGTGGCGGAGCAACCGGACCTACTGGTCCTACTGGACCTCAAGGTATTCAAGGTGAAATAGGTGCAACCGGACCTACTGGTCCTACTGGCCCTCAAGGTATTCAAGGTGAAGTAGGTGCAACCGGTCCTACTGGTCCTACTGGACCTCAGGGTATTCAAGGTGAAGTAGGTGGAACCGGTCCTACTGGTCCTACTGGTCCTCAGGGTATTCAAGGTGAAGTAGGTGCAACCGGACCTACTGGTCCTACTGGTCCTCAGGGTATTCAAGGTGAAGTAGGTGCAACAGGCCCTACTGGTCCTACTGGACCTCAAGGTATTCAAGGTGAAACTGGAGATGCTCCATCTTTAACAATTGGTACAGTAACAACAGGTGCTCCTGGGACAGAAGCAGCCGCATCAATAACAGGTGCTGCACCTAATTACACATTAAATTTAACAATTCCTCAAGGTCCTACTGGCCCTGCTGGTGCAGTAGGATAAAAGCATTAATTTAATTAATTACTACTTTTTAGTCTTACAAATTTATAAAATGTAAGACTTTTTATTATTTGAAACTAAATTTTAATGTATATTAACATTTACCACCATTATCTTTAAAATATGCTTCAATATATTTTACTAACATTTTAGCTTTGTTAAATTCCTTGTTTTTAACAATATTTACTATATATTCACTTCCACTAGCATCAATAATATTATCATTTCTATCATATTCTATTAAATAAGTATACTTTTCATTATTCAGTTGACAATTAATAAGAACAGTTTGATTTTCTTTTATAGTCATAGAGTCTTTTTTAGCACCAAACATAATATTTATGAAAATATTAATAGCAAAACCAGCAGCAAAAATTATTCCCAAGACTTTTAGTATCTTAATTATTATCTCAGTATGTTTTTCAGTATTATTTATTTTTTCTACTAATAATTGTTTAATATCATTATTTAATAGTTCATCAATACTAACATTTAATGCTTTAGATAATAATTTTAACTGGTCTGGATTAGGAGAAGTTTCCCCCAATTCCCAATTTGATATTGTTTGTCTAGTAACATTAACTTTTTCTGCTAATTGTTCTTGTGAAAGTTTGCATTCTTTTCTTAGCTTGAAAATATTATCTCCTAACTTCATTCTTATTTCTCCTTTCACCAACAATTATATATATGTTAGAGCTAGATTTCTACCAAAAGTCTTTTGAAATTTGTCAAAGACTTTTAACAAATTAATAAAATTGGTTTCTATTATTAAAGTATATTCGCAATATTATCTAAACTACCCAATTTAATACTAGAGGTTTTTACATCTTCAATTTCATAATTATTTCCATCAAATTTATTACCTAAAACTATCATTTTAGGCGTCCCCAGAACATAAACATCTTTTATTTTATTTCCAATAGTTAAATTTTCTCTATCATCAATTATCGTGCTTATATTATTTTGAGTTAAATAATTATATAATTTTTCGGCAGTTTTTTTATGATTTTCATTATAAATTATTTGAACTTTATAAGGCGCTATATTATATGGTAAAACAAAGCCCATCACTTTATTCTTTTCTCTAATAACATTATTTTCTATTAAATAAGCTATAATTCTTCCTACTCCTATTCCATAACAGCCCATATAATATGGTTTCTTTTCATTGTTTTCATCTATATAAAAAGCTTTCATCCTCTCAGAATATTTAGTCCCAAGCTGAAAATTATTACCTAATTCTACTGTACTATACTCTTTTAATTTGTTAATATTTTTTACTCCCAATTGTTCAAGATATTCATTATTATTAGCAAGTTTCAAAATTTCTTTGTTAATTCCTATATTATTTTTTTCGTCATAAAGAGTTTTATCTTCTCCTAAATTTGTTATAGCCTGAAATTCTTCTGCTACCTTACCACCTATAACACCATTATCACTTATAGTTGGAATAATTTTTATTCCTAATCTATTAAAAATATTTAAATATACTTTATGCATCAATTTATATGTTTTTTGCATATCTTCTTTTGTCTTATCAAACGAATAAGCATCCATCATAACAAAAGTTCTAGATCTGAATAAATATCCTCTAGTTCTAATTTCTTTTCTGAATTTTTCTCCAATTTGATAATAAATAGCAGGTAAGTTCTTATAAGAAGATAATCTATTAGCGCTAAATATAGTGGCACATTCTTCAGCAGTTGGAGAAAGGCCATATTCTCCTAAATTATTGTTTAAAGTAAACATTATATCCCCATCTTTTGTATAGGTATCCCATCTATCTGATTGGTCCCATATTTTTCTTGGTTGAAGTTTAGGAAATTCAACTTGTATACATCCTACTTTATCTAACTCATCAATAATAATTTCTTCAACTATTCTCTCTAATTTTATCCATAAATTACCATAACCATAAATTCCACTTTCAAATTGATACAGCTCACCAAGTTTCATTAAGATATCTTGTCCAGAGTAATTACTATCAATATTATCTAAATTAATCTTTTTAATGTTTAATCTGCTTAGTCGCATTTTATTCACCTTCTTTCTTTAAATAAAAAAAGATAGCACACAAGGAGTCATAAAGACGGTGCCATCCTAAAATTTAACTTATTTTTGATAACGGTTATTTTCCCGAAAATGTTTTCATTTCACTCTGAAGATAGGAATTAAATAGTATCATAACTTGTTTCCACTATACCAAGCTCACTTTTATGCTTAACTACATAATATTTCTTCGTCATTGATTTATAAGCACATTATAACACTTTTATTATATTTTTGTAAATAAATATTATTTGATAAAATCATTGATTATATTTACTAGCTCTTTTGTATGCGTATTAGCTATATCATGTCCTCCACCAGCAACAAAACGTATTCTGTTCTTTATATTGGAATCCACCATTGTTAACATTTTATCCGGATTAACCATATTATCATTTTCACCATATATAATTATATAATCCTTAACATCAAAGGTCTTTAAAGTATCAACTAGTTCAATTCTAACAATAGACTGATATGTATTCCTTAGAAATTTGGTTCCGTAGACCATTTCAGGCACCTTAATTTTATGAATTAAATAAAAATTCCTAATGCAATTCCTTATAGGGGATAATACTTTTGGCGTTTTAATAAAGTTTTTCGAATTATAATGATTTCTAATTAATGCAGGGGAAACAAGTATTAATTTAACATTTCCATATTTTTTTAAGTATGTAACTGCTATCGCCCCGCCAAATGAATAACCTAATATATAGTCAGGGTAGTAATCATTTTTAACAATATAATCATGTATATAATCAGCAAAATCATCAATTGTATATGTTTTAATATTGGGCTCTTTTTGTAATCCAAATCCTGGTAAATCGGGACTTTTAACAGTATAATGTTTTTTCAATTCATTTATAAATTTTCTACGATTATGCCAAGCTTGCTTATCTATTCTTCCATAATAGTTGTCATAATCCCATCCATGTATTAATAATAACTTTTTCATATATCCAACCTATCTAAATTATCTATGTTAAATTCATCATATTTACGATAAAAACTACCATAATGATAAAATATTTGAGTATCTTTATCAATATTTTTAATAAAATCGTGGTTTGATACAATTTCAACATTATCAGATTTTAAATCATTTAAGTTTTTCAAATCATTAAATAAATAAACTTTGTCAAATCTATTAAAGTATTGTGAAAATTTACTATAATCTTCATATTCTTCTCCATCTAATGTTAGATATCTAATAATTAATACAGCCTTATCATAAAAATGATTAGTGAATAAACTAAATCTAGCAACACCCGATACCTCCCCATCAAATATTATTTCTCTACCAAGCAAAATATTCTTATTTACCCTATTTTCTACTGGTACTGAATTATTCAATCTCTCTAATATTATTTTTTCCGGAATATTCAATATTTTACCAACATAATATGCAGAACTAAATTCTAATTTAGACACATATGTTTTTATATATAAATTAATATTTGAATTTAATTTAGAAATATCATATATTTTTTCTACATTTGACTCCCTTTGATAATCATTATAGAACATTTTATTGTCTGCAAACTTCAATTTACTCAATTCATTATCTTCAAAATTAATAAGTGCATATTTAGAATATCTAAATATCTCCAATTTATATTTAGTAATATCTTCTACACTATTAATACCATCAATACCTATATGTTCTGGTAATATGTTTAAACAAATGCCTATAAGCGGTTTTAGAGTATCACTAAAATATTTAACATGATGCTTAAAAAATAATCCTGCTTCTAATACCAAGTATTTTATATCCACAGTTAAATAGTTAATAATGTTTGTTTTTAAAATAATTGGTGTTATTCTTTTTGAATAAATTCTTAATACATTGTCACCTATAACATCTTTTATTAATCCAACAGTAGTAGTTTTACCGACACTACCCGTTACTAATATTGTTTCAAAAGTTCTATTGTTGATAATATAATTAAATAATTTATCTAAACTTTCCATAATATCTTCGACAATGATTACTTTGATTTTATCATTATTAAGATTGTTATATGTTTCTTCATCTAAAACATAAGTATAATCCGGATGCTCCGCACTATATTCTTTTATTTTTTTCCTTGTATCAGAGTTTATAAGGTACCATCCACCTAAATCATCATATCTATTTAGATATATTGGAAAATATAAAATACTACTTCGTTTGGGTATGTCAATATATTTTAAAGTTCTAACAAAATCAAATTTCATATTTTTATTAATATTTACTGTCTTTTTTATTTTAAATATCTTTTCAAGCTCAAGATAGCTTAATATATTTTGTTTCATATTACCACATCCTAAATTGATTATATCATGGAATTATATTTGTAGTGATTTTTTTATAAAAAGAAAAACTCGTATTTCCATTTATTTAGTTGACTTTGCAAGTTTATTTACCACAACATTGTTTATATTTGCGTCCAAATCCACAAGGCCTTTTGTATTGGGGATTTTGGTAGCTTTTGGGAGACTTGACTGGTTAATTCGGCACTTGGTTGCACTTGGGAGCACTCCGGAGCACCCGGCAAACCTAGCATAACTTATCTA
>ERZ779889.3787-NODE-3787-length-10602-cov-3.714990_pt1 | contig 10602 bp, 11 predicted proteins | sample MGYA00511030_ERZ779889 | MGnify/ENA primary metagenome ERZ779889 (study PRJEB29588, sample SAMEA2160616) | human gut metagenome | biome: human gut; feature: human-associated habitat; material: faeces | place: Denmark | collected 2008/2010 ...
AAATAGAAAAACCTATAATCATGAAACAAATTGCTTACCTGCTGGCCGGCCTGGCTATGGCTGCCTGCCAACCTAACAACGAATTTACACTTACGGGAACTTTCCCCCAACCCTTTTCCGGGACAGTTTATCTAAGTTACATCCAAGCAGGACACGGAATAACATGGCTCGATTCGCTCACACTCGACAATGCCACAGAATTTCGCCTCCAAAGAGAAATCGAACGCCCGGACCGTTACCGCATCATAACTTCGCCCAGAAACTACGATGCCGAATTTATAGCAGAACCACAAAGCGAATACAAGATTGATTTCACGGAAAAAGCAAACTACTATACTCCGGTGCAAGTAGTCAAAGGAGGAAGCGAACAGGCATTGATGAACGAGTATACGCAAATCATGGACCAGATGAAACAAGAAGTACATGCCCTCAACAAAGTCTACCAGCAAAAGATGGCAGAGAAAACCCCTCAAGGAAAGGCCCAGGCAGACTCCATCACACAGGAACTGAGCAATCTTTTCGTCAAGCGCGAAGAGGTAACAAAAGACTTCATCCTGCAACATGCCCGGAGCTATGTGGCTTGCCAACTGGCAGGAGACTTGCTAATCTATACCTACCCGGAACTGGAGAAACTCTATACAAACATAGACACAACGGCCTATGCTTATTCTCAAAGCTATCATTCTTTCAAAAAGAAATACAATGAGGCCAAAAGAAGGTGGATACAAGGCAGCCCGGCTCCAGACTTTACGACCCACGACTTAAAAGGTAAAGAGGTGAAGTTGTCGGACTTTCGCGGACAATACGTGCTGCTCGACTTCTGGGCTAGCTGGTGCCACCCTTGCCGCAAACGCGCAGCCGAACTGAAAGCCATCTATCCGGAACTTCAAGCCCGCGGCATCACGGTTTGTGGCCTGAGCATGGACGAGAAGAAAGAGCAATGGGCGGCAGCCACCCGCGAAGACGGCATCATCTGGACCAACACGGGAGAAGTGAAGCCTTTCAAGGACAATACCATCGCAGCCGACTATAAAGTGAACCAACTGCCCACCATGTTCCTCATCGACCCGGAAGGCATAGTCGTGATGCAAAACCCGGAAATAGCAGACTTGCTGAAGCTTCCAGTCAAGAACTGACCAGACAGTTTTTCTCCGGCCATGCCTTCATTGCCACAAAAGAACTTTAAAGCATGGCCGGAAGAATGAGTTGCATTGTTGCCCCTTCGGGTAAAAATGTGTACCTTCGCAGGCTGTGCCAAAGTTTACAGCCTCATCTATGAAATTCAAAGACAACAAACCCATATACCAACAAATCGCCGACCAAATCTGCGATGAAATCCTATCCAAAGAGTATCGCGACGAAAACCGTATTCCTTCGGTACGCGAACACGCTTCGACGCTGGGAGTAAACGTAAATACCATCGTGCGGGCTTATGAACACCTGCTCGGACTAGACGTTATCTACACCCGACGCGGGCTTGGCTACTTCGTAAAACCCGGAGCATCCCGCAAAATCCTGGCCATACGCAAAGCCCAATTCCTTGGCGACGAACTGCCGGAATTTCTGGCACGACTTGACCAACTCGACATACCCATCGAAGAAATTGTAAGCATCTATCGAAGCATGAAAGGAGAAGTTTTGTAACTTCGCATCAAACCCAGACAAAGCATGATAGACCAAGCCACTATAGACAAAATCATGGACGCCGCCCAGATTGTAGACGTGGTGTCTGAATTTGTCACACTGCGCAAACGAGGCGTGAACTATGTCGGCCTATGCCCGTTCCACAACGAAAAGACACCGTCTTTCAGCGTATCCCCTTCCAAGGGACTGTGTAAATGTTTCAGTTGCGGCAAAGGAGGAAATGTAGTACACTTCATCATGGAGCACGAACAACTTTCCTACTACGATGCACTGCGCTGGCTGGCACGAAAGTATAACATCGAAATAAAAGAACGCGAACTGACCGACGAAGAAAAACATGCACAGAGTGTGCGCGAGAGCCTCTTCGTCGTCAATGACTATGCACGCACTTACTTCCAAAACATCCTGCGCAGCCATGTGGAAGGACAAACCGTGGGGATGACCTACTTCCGCCAACGTGGCTTCCGCGACGACATCATCACAAAATTCCAATTAGGCTATTGCCTCAACCAACATGACGCCTTTGCCCGCGAAGCTTTACAAAAGGGCTTCAAACCTGAATTCCTGGTAAAAACAGGGCTTTGCTATGCACGCGATGACGGCTCTTTGCGCGACCGCTTTTGGGGACGTGTCATCTTCCCCGTACACACACTATCGGGCAAGATTGTTGCCTTCGGAGGACGCGTGCTCAAGACCGACGCCAAAACAGCGAAATACGTCAACTCACCTGAATCGGAAATCTATCACAAGAGCAACGAACTTTATGGCATCTACTTTGCCAAACAAGCCATCGTACGGCAAGACCGGTGCTTTCTGGTTGAGGGCTACACCGACGTCATCTCCATGCACCAGTCGGGCATTGAAAACGTAGTAGCATCTTCGGGAACTTCACTCACCCCAGGACAAATCCGCCTCATCCATCGCTTCACAAACAACATCACAGTGCTCTACGACGGCGATATGGCTGGCATCAAAGCCTCTCTGCGCGGCATTGACATGCTGCTTGAAGAAGGTATGAACATTAAAGTAGTGCTTCTGCCCGATGGTGACGACCCGGATAGCTTCGCCCGCAAACACAACGCCACGGATTACCAGAATTACATCAACTCACACGAAGTGGACTTCATCCGCTTCAAGACCAACCTTTTGCTTGACGATGCAGGAAACGACCCCATTAAACGTGCCGGACTTATCAACGACATCGTGCGAAGCATTGCAGTCATCCCCGACGCCATCGTGCGTTCGGTCTATGTGAAAGAATGCAGCCAACTGTTGCAAGTCGACGAAAAACTACTCTTAGCCGAAATCGTCAAATTGAAAGAAGTGCAGGCCGAAAAGGACTTTAAGCAACGACATGCACAAACACAACCGCAATCACAGCAAACGACAGAAAACAACAATATAGAAACACAAGGTGAAAGCCAGGCGACAGACACAGACGGACAGGGAACGATGTCCCACACAATGCCTGAACCAGCCCCTTACGAATCGTACATTCCGCAAGACAATGCAGAAAGCCGCCGTTTCTACCCGCTGGAGAAACTAATCATGGAACTGTTGGTGCGCTACGGCGAGAAGGTGATGTGCTATGTGACCGATGAAAAAGGACAAGACATTCCACTCACCGTGGTGGAATACATTGCCAACGACCTGCACACAGACGACCTTCAATTTCACAATCCGCTACACAGACACATGCTAGCCGAAGCTAGCACCCACATACACGATGCAGACTTCAAGGCCGAACATTTTTTCTGCGCACACCCCGATGCGGACATCAGCCGGTATGCTGTCAGTCTGGTGAACGAACGTTATACATTGAGCAAATACCACACCAAGAACCAAAAGATAGCGACCGATGAAGAACGACTCTATGAACTTGTCCCCCACGTAATGATAGACTTCAAACACGCCATCGTGGAAGAAGAACTAAAACACACCCAGCAAGCCTTGCTCGATCCTGAAAACTTGCACGACGAAGCCCGCTACATGTCCATCATGCGCCACTATAAAGAATTGTCCGAAGTGCAACGCATCATGGCCAAACGCTTGGGAGATCGCGTGCTGAACGTTTAAGCTTCATCCTCACACATGCCACGAAAAAGAAAAGGCGCATCACCCACACATAAAGAATGATGCGCCTCTTGTTGACCCAACAGGTCAGGCCTTGATAAGATTCATAAACTCTTCGCGCGTCTTTGCCTGATTGAATGCGCCGGTAAAGTCGGATGTCGTCGTTATGGCGTTTTGCTTTTCCACACCACGCATCTGCATACACATGTGCTTAGCTTCGACTACCACCATGACTCCCAGCGGATTGAGTGCTTCTTGTATGCACTCCTTAATCTGCAACGTCATGCGCTCCTGCACCTGCAAACGATGCGAAAATATGTCGACCACACGAGCTATCTTGCTCAGCCCCGTAATGTAACCATTGGGAATATAGGCCACATGGGCTTTCCCATAAAAAGGAAGCATGTGGTGTTCACACAGCGAAAAGAAATCGATGTCTTTCACAATGACCATCTGGCTATAATCTTCTTTAAACTTGGCCGAAAGAAGCACCTCCTTGGCATCCATGTGATAGCCGCGTGTCAAGGTAAGCATCGCCTTCGCCACTCGTTCGGGCGTCTTGAGCAACCCCTCGCGCTCCGGGTCTTCCCCCAATAAAGTCAGCACCCGCTGGTAACAATCCTTCAACTCCTCTATCCGCCCGGGAGTTGCAAAGTCCATTAGTATATCGCTCATCAATAAGGTATGTTTATTTGTGCACGTACGATGGATACTTCTTTGAATTCACCCGTTGCCTTCAGTTTGCGCATCACCACATCGGCTTCCTCAATGCTGCGGAAGTCGCCCACCTGACACAACCAGCGCGGATTGACGAATTGCGTGTAGACACGCAATTCGGGAAAAGCCGTGGTCACTTTCGAAGCCATCTGGTTGGCCTCGCTCCGTGCCTGGCGCGAATTATTACCGGCATACACTTGCACCCTGAAGCCTGCAATCTTGGCCATACGCTCCTCGCTTTCAGCCACTGTGGGCGTTTCAGCTTGCAGCAAAGCCCGCAACCGTGCATCCTGATGAAGCACAACAGTTCCTTCACCCGTCTTCTTCCGGGTCAGATCTGAAACGATGTCGGTTTGTGCCCACGCAAACATGCTGCTCAGGGCAAATACCAATAAAGCAATTTGTCTCATACGCTTTCCGATAAAAAACGGAGGGGTGTGTCTGCGTATCTTTCTTGCGACACACCCTTCCTCTATACTGTGTTATACTACTTATTTAAATGCGTCGATGATGCCTTTGAAATCGGCCACTTTCAAAGAAGCGCCACCAATCAAGCCACCATCCACGTCGGGTTTGGCAAACAGTTCTTTTGCATTCGAAGGCTTGCAGCTTCCACCATAAAGGATAGAAGTATTGTCGGCCACTTCCTTGCCATATTTCTCAGCCACCAGCGAACGGATGTAAGCATGGATTTCCTCGGCTTGCTCGGGAGTTGCAGTTTTACCCGTACCAATAGCCCAAACCGGTTCGTAAGCCAGAATGACCTTTGAAAAATCTTCAGCCGTCAGAGAGAATACGGAAGCCAACTGTGCGGCCACCACTTCGTTTTGTTTGTTGGCCTCACGCTCTTCCAACACTTCCCCGATGCAGAAGATAGGTTTCAGGTTGTTGGCCAAAGCCAATTTCACTTTCTCAGTCAGGATGTCGACGGTCTCATGATAGTAAGCACGACGTTCCGAGTGTCCCAGAATGACGTATTGTGCACCTGTGGAAGCGACCATCTCGGCAGACACCTCACCGGTGTATGCACCCGACACTTTGTCTGCACAGTTTTCAGCACCCACACCAATCACATTAGCATCTACCAAAGGAGTAACAGATGCCAAGTGAATAAACGGCGTGCAGATGACAACGTCGCAGTTGGGTTTGTCGGCTGCCAAAGCCTCATTCAGTTCTTTTGCCAAAGCAATACCTTCTTGCAGGTTCTTGTTCATTTTCCAGTTGCCTGCTACAATATTCTTTCTCATAGTCGTTATATGTTTTAATAAAAGTTATGTATTCTCATTCTTTTGCCGGCGTTCCTTACGGGCCCGATACAAGTGATACCAGTTGTCGAGCACGGTAAACAACAGCAAGGGAGCAAAAAACCATAAAAACACGATGCCCAGCCGATAGCTCATGGAGAGTTGCTGGATGCGTCCCAACGGGATATTTTCCAACCGCCCCGTAAGAGCATATTCGTCGGGCAGGTCCAGGCTGCTCCATTTGTTGACAATGGTCCCTTCCTTCAGTAACATCAGCCCGGGATTGGAGCGTATCATTGTCTTCAACATAATCTCGTCGCCCATCAAATAAGGGTATTCAGCTCCCGTGCGGTCTTTCCATTGCTCTATCTCCTCGTCGAGCGAAGCTGTCACACAATAAAAATGGTAATTGTTTTCCACGCTGTAGTCATACAACTCATTGATAAGGTCGATAGAACCATCATCGGCCAGGCCCAGATAAGGCGAAATGAGCAGAAATGTATAAACCGAGTCTGACAAGATTTGCTCCGTCACATCCTCGCCCGTGTACGGGTCCAACAGTGTGAAGTCCTTGATAGGCGGTTCGTAGCCTTCCTCCTTCACGTAGGTCTTGCTGTCGACAAAAGTCCAAGTACTGTCCGGATACTCATCAAGCGTGAATTCCTTCCTCACTCCGTCTTTTTCCAAGATGAATGTCGTGTCGTAGACCGGCGGTTGCTCGCCTTCAGGAATAGACATCTGCTGCGTGATGTTTGCACCTATATAATAAGGACGGAAATCAAAGATGGGCAAATAACAAATGCAATAATACACGATGGCCACGCTGTAGAAGATGCCATACATGGAAATAATCCACTGGTTTTTCTTGCTGATGAATTTCACCACCAAACGATAGTTGCGAAACAGCCAAAGGGCAAAAAACAAAAGCACCACATTCTTTCCAAATGTTTCCCAGTTGGTCAACACCAAAGCGTCTCCGAAGCAACCACAATCGGAAATAGGATTTGCCACAGCCAGATAGAGTGTCAGGGCAGTCATAACCAGCATGGTCAGCGTGATAGCTATGGACGTCAGCCGCTTACGTATGCCGAAAAACAGGTAGACACCCAGCGTGAACTCAAATATCGACAACAGGCAGGCCAGGAACAAAGGCAGAAAAGATGCTATCAGGCTCTCCCATCCGAAAGCGCGGAAATAGTCTTCAATCTTGTACACCGTGCCATAAGGGTCGTTAGACTTGACAAAGCCGGAAAATATAAACACCACGCCCAGGGCAAACCGGCAAAGGTTTGTCCACACGACATTTGCCTTATGTGTCAGCCTGCTATTCTCCAAAGTCAATCTTTATTAATGCAAACACCGAGTAGTTTATCATGTCCATGTAGTTGGCGTCCACGCCTTCCGACACCAGCGTATGCCCGGCCAACGACTCGATTTGCTTGGTCCGGTAAATCTTCATCAATATCAAGTCGGTATAGGAAGTGATGCGCATGCTGCGCCAGGCTTCGTCGTAGTCGTGGTTTTTAGCCTTCATCAGTTCGAGCGACGCTTTCGCATATTTGTCATACAAGTCCAACGCCTGTTCGGGGGTCAGGTCGTCGCGGTCAGTATAGCCCAGCTCGAGCTGAACCAGCCCCACGATGCCGTAATTGACAATGCCGATAAACTCCGGACGGATGCCCTCGCCCACCAGCGACACGCCTTTGGTCTCAAGGCTGCGGATGCGGTTGGCCTTTATCAATATCTGGTCGGTCACAGACGAAGGGCGCATGATGCGCCACGCTGCACCATAGTCGTGCAGCTTCTTTGCAAACACATCGCGGCAGACGTCCATGATTTGCTGAAACTGCTGGTTTGTATCGTACGTCGGTGTCATAAGTATCTTCTGCTAAAAACAACGCAAAGATACGCAATCTCATTGAAATCCGTACCTGAAGACCACTGCAATCTTACCAGTCGGGCCAACATAACCATCAACACAGGCACAAAGGCACAGAAACCTGACGCTCATCGCCTGCCGTGTCTTTGCACCTGTGCGCTGCTTCTTTTCAAGAATATCTTCTTGCTACTTCAATGAATAGAAAAGTTCGCGAAAACGTGCGACATAATCGTTTGAATTAAAATCGCGCACGATGCGCTCGCGCCCAGCGACTCCCATGGCCTTGCGCCTGGCTTCATCATCGGCCAAAGTCTGGATGGCAGTGGCCAGGGCTTGCGGCGACCCCGGAGGGAACAGAAGACCGGTTACCCCGTCTATCAACAAGTCGCGTGCACCAACAATGTCACTCACAATACAGGGCAAGCCACAAGCCATAGCTTCCCGGACGACACGAGGCGAAGCATCGCGCAGGGAAGGCAACACGAAAATGTCCTGCCCTGCCAGAAAGTGAGAAGCGTCTTTGCAGAAACCGGCAAAATGAATACGTCCGGCAAACGGTCCGGACTGAGCCAGCTCATAGTCACTTTGGTCATAATCGCCGATAAACACCATGTGGATACGCTCGTCTGGCAACAAATGAAATGCACGTATCAACGTGCTCAATCCTTTAAAAGGTCGTCCTTTGCAACAACCTACATAGACACAAGTCACAGCACCGGCCGGTATGCCTCCGACCTGTTTCGGGGAGGCGCAGGCATCTTTGACCCAATCCAATTCGAAAGGCTTCAAATTGACTGACAATTTACGGCGGGGAAGGAAACGAGCCAAATAGTCGCGAATGGCTTCCGTTTCACACACAATATGCGTCACACGCGGATTCAACACTCCCAAATAATATGTAGGGTCTGTCCACCTCACTTTGGCTCCCGTGCCCCGATAGCCCACATTTTTCACCTTTGTAAATAGGGAAGCAAACAAGCCGTTTGACAGCCCCGCACTACTCGGTGAAAAAAGTATATCTATTTGATAACGTTTAATATAACGGCGGAGTTCTTTTACCCCCCCCCATCTCAAATTTTGACTTCAAAGGCGGAATGTCCAACGCTATACATTCTCCTTTCACACGGCTACGTTCCTCATCGGAAGACACGGCAATGTAAACATTAAACTCAGGATAGCGTGACAGACGCCCCAACATGTCATAACCGGCAACGTCGAGTTCCCGGTAAGTCACTAGAATATTTATCCTACAATTATAAAAAGGTTAAATCAAAAAGCACATAGAAAAATAAAAACGCAAAGACAACCCGGATTTAAATCAAATCCGAGTGTCTCTGCGCCTCTTTATGTTCTTTTTCTACTCTTTCAAGAAACTAATTGGAGCATTGCCATCTGGCAATGTCTTGCAACTCTATCTTTAAGAGAAACGGAGCACCTGCCCGATGCGAAGTGTCGTACGGGTGGTGATGCCGTTGAGCTGGCACAAGCGTTTCACCGAAACCCCCTGGCGTGCGGCAATTTTCGACAGAGTGTCTCCCCTGCGCACACGGTAGTAGCGGATTTCCGAACCTCCGTCTTTGCCGTTTGCCTTCTTGCGGCTTCCGGGTTTATAATAAGTATAGGTGTCGGTTACAATATCTTGATTGGGGAAGTCGAACATCTTCGTGGGGTCTATCTCCTGCCCCAGGAAACGTGTTTCAAAATGCAGGTGCGAACCAGTAGAACGTCCTGTGTTGCCACCCAACCCGATGGGTTCTCCGGCTTTCACTATCTGGTTTTCGCCGACCAGTTGTTTGGACAAGTGGCCGTAAATGGTCTCCAAGCCGTTGTCGTGGCGTATGACGACGTATTTTCCATATCCGCGACGTTCGTAGTTCACTACGCGCACTTTGCCGTCGAATGCCGAACGGATGGTGTCTCCGATATAGACTTTCACATCCACCCCCTTGTGCATGCGCCGGCGGCGAGGACCAAACTTGGAGGTTATCTTGCGGCTGTCGGTCGGCATGCAGAAACCTTTGAGGTCAATGGTAAACGAATCGGGCATGGCCACATTGCCGTAAACATGCACGCGGTCGTTAATCCAACTCGGATACAGGGCAAAACCGGGATATTCCATTTTTTCTTTTTGAATCTGACGCTGGAGAGCAACAGAGTCGATAGCTCGCATTTTTTTGTCGATCGGAGCTTGGCTTGCGAGCAAGTCTTGTGCGGACGCTCCCACACTGACCATTGCCAAGACAGCGACTGTCACAGTTCGAATCGTCTTCAGAATCATTCCACTAAAAACTTTTTAATACTCATCGTTTGCATACAGGAACCCGAAAGTGGCCTGTTTGTAATCGAAGATTTCATCAGGTTTAAAAAAACGGTTTAACTCAATCTCCGCGTTTTCAGGGGAATCTGAGGTGTGGACAATATTTTCCTGGAAGCTCATCGAGTAGTCGCCTCGAATGGTTCCGGGGGCAGCCAAACGACCATTCGTCACACCTGCCATTGCGCGTACAGTCTGCACGGCATCAACGCCTTCATAGCAGCACACAATCACAGGAGTCACCATCATCGAGTCTTTCACCCGCTGAAAAAACGGTTTTGCACTCAAGTGTGCATAGTGTTCGTTCAGCAACTCGTCAGTCAGTTGCATCATTTTCATTCCTGCCCGCCGCAAGCCTTTACGTTCAAAACGACGGGTTATTTCACCCACCAAGCCGCGCTGCAAGGTGCATGGCTTCAAGATGACCAATGTTTTTTCCAAACGATTCATACTTCCTGAGTTTTTTGCTGAATACAAAACGCTGTAAAGGTACGATTTCTTACTTAAAACAGGAAACTAACCTGGGGCTTTTTTCCAAAAATCGTGTTTTCTTAACTTTTTTAACCTGATTCGCCAGCCGGGTGTCAGCCTTTTTCCGTGCAAAAGACAAGCTGACAGGGGGAATACTCTTCTTAGAAATGCCGCACGGGAGGTCGGCGGGCCAGCCTTCCTTTCCGTCCACGGGCGGAAAGGAAGCCGTCCGAGAGCGGAAAGGAAGCCGTCATCGGCTA
>ERZ779889.3791-NODE-3791-length-10587-cov-3.300133_pt1 | contig 10587 bp, 10 predicted proteins | sample MGYA00511030_ERZ779889 | MGnify/ENA primary metagenome ERZ779889 (study PRJEB29588, sample SAMEA2160616) | human gut metagenome | biome: human gut; feature: human-associated habitat; material: faeces | place: Denmark | collected 2008/2010 ...
CATGGGGCTGGCAAATCTGCGTCTTGCCAAAATGTCCTACAAGCCTTGGAAACTGGCGCAAAAGTATACGGTTATTGTTAAATAAACTACTTTTGCGCCGGACCTTGCATTTTTCAGGTGGTATGGTAATATATACGGTAGATGTATTTCAAAAAATACAAGGGTTTTGTTAAAATTTTAACCAAAATTTCTTGATTTTTGTGTTATTGTGTGATTAAATAGAACTGCATACAGAAAGAGACGCGGTATGCGGCGAAAAGAAACAATATATCTTAAGGAGGATACATAAGAATGAGAGAAGTTGTAATTGTAAGTGCAGCAAGAACACCAATCGGAAGCTTTGGCGGTTCCTTAAAGGGAATTCCGACAAGAACTTTAGGTGCTGTCACAATCAAGGCTGCCGTTGAAAGAGCAGGAATCAAGCCTGAAATGGTTGAAGAAGTTATCATGGGTGCTGTTCTTCAGGGCGGATTAGGCCAGAATGTTGCAAGACAGATGACACTTGATGCAGGTCTCCCGAAGGAAGTTCCGGCTATGACAATTAATAAAGTTTGCGGTTCCGGATTAAGAGCTGTTGAACTTGCTGCTCAGATCATCAAAGCAGGCGATGCTGATATCGTAGTTGCAGGCGGTGCAGAAAACATGTCCGCTACAGCTTACGCTATGCCGGCTGCAAGATGGGGCGCAAGAATGAACAACGCTCAGATGGTTGACATGATGGTTAACGACGGTCTTTGGGACGCATTCAACGGATACCACATGGGTATCACTGCTGAAAACGTTGCTGAACAGTGGGGAATCACAAGAGAAGAATTAGACGAATTCTCCGTAATCTCCCAGAACAGAGCTGAAGAAGCAATCAAGGCAGGCAAGTTCAAAGATGAAATCGTTCCGGTTGAAATTCCGCAGAGAAAGGGCGATCCAATCATCTTCGATACAGATGAATTCCCTAAGTTTGGAACAACTATCGAAAAAGTTGCTAAATTAAAAGGCGCTTTCAAGAAGGACGGTATTGTTACAGCTGCTAACGCTTCCGGTATCAACGATGCAGGTGCTGCTGTAGTAGTAATGAGCAAGGAAAAGGCTGACGAATTGGGAATCAAGCCGCTTTGCACAATCAAGTCCTATGCTTCCGCAGGCGTTGACCCATCCATCATGGGCATTGGTCCTGTACCTGCTTCCGAAAAAGCATTAAAGAAGGCCGGCCTTACAGTTGCTGATATGGACTTAGTAGAAGCAAACGAAGCTTTCGCAGCTCAGTCCCTGGCAGTAAGAAAAGACTTAGGATTAGATCCTGAAAAGACAAATGTAAACGGCGGAGCTATCGCTATCGGACACCCAATCGGAGCTTCCGGCTGCAGAATCTTAATCACTCTGATTTACGAAATGATGAAGAGAGATTCCAAGTACGGTCTTGCTACATTGTGCATCGGCGGCGGTATGGGAACTGCACTCGTAGTTGAAAGATAATTGCACGCACAGATAATTACGAAATGAACGATATCAAGGCACCTCGCAAGGGGTGCCTTGAGTTTTAGAGGTAAGCAAAATGAAAACAAAGACAGAAAAAACGAACGCCATGCGTAGACTGGAGGCGCTGAAAATTAAATATAAGGAGCATACCTATACCGATACGGACGCGGTCAGCGGCGTGGAAGTTGCCGAGGTACTGAACCAAGAGCCTGGAAGAGTGTTTAAAACACTCGTTACACAAGGCAGAAGCAGGAATTATTATGTTTTCATGGTTCCGGTGGCAGAAGAACTGGACTTAAAGAAGGCGGCGAAAGCGGTCGGAGAGAAGTCGATTGAGATGATAAAATCAAAAGAACTGCTGCCGCTCACGGGATATATTCACGGCGGATGCAGTCCGATTGGAATGAAGAAATTCTTTACGACGACGATACACAAAACCGCCGCTGATTACGAAACGATTTTCTTCAGCGGCGGTCGTATTGGTTTTCAGATTGAACTTGCTTTCAGCGATTTGCAAAAGGCAATTAAAATTCAGACAGCGGATATTATCTCTTCAGATATTCTTCCAGAGTAATGCCCTGCTCTGTGATTTCCTCAGCGGCATCAACACCGACATAGCGCAGATGCCAAGGCTCATAATCGTAGCCTGTAATGTCGGTTTTGCCCTTCGGGTAGCGGATGATGAAGCCGTATTCTGCACAGTGCTTGTTAATCCACTTGCCTTCGGAAGTCTTCGCGAAGTCCTGCGTGAGAGTCCAGCCTGTGGACTTCGTTACAAGGTCGATGGCATAACCCGTGTGGTGCTCGCTTCTGCCCGGATATGCGGAGCGGATGTCGCGGAGCTTCTTGCCCATGGTGTTCAGATAGTTGTTGTAAAGCCATTTCTGCGTGCTGTAGGTACGGTATGCAGAACAGATTTTAAAACGGATGCCGTCAGCTTTGGCGGCTTTTCTCATTTTTTTGAAGGCTTTGTAAGCGTCAGCTTTCATTTCCAGCCCTTGATTTGTGGTATAGCTGCCTTTGATTGCAACCATATCGGTCGGCTTGTAGTTCTTCGATACGGCGTGGAGCTTGTTTACGAGAACGAGCACATCGCCCTTATCTTTCTTCAGAAGGTCGAGCTTATCCGGCAGACCGTACATGTCGAAGGACTCCCAAGGAGCCTCTTCATTATATTTTTTCTTTTTCTTGGTTGTTTTGGTCGCTGATTTCTTAGTCGTTGTTTTCGCAGCGGTCGCGACAATTTCTCCCTGTGAATCCGCAGGCTCGTCGACATTGACTACGGTATCAACCGCGCCTGATGAGCCGGATGCCTGCTGCGAACTGTCCCGGCAGCCGCAGAAAAATATAACAGCAGCGGTGCAAAGCACCATTGCGCCTATCATTAACAAGTGCTTCTTCCTCACTTTCGGTATTCCTCCTATATGTATATTAACTTTAGTATACTTTATTTCCGCAATTTAGTCAAATGGGCATTTTTTGCTGGATAAATGGTTTAAATAGTGATATTATATAGAATAGAATATTTTTTGAGAGGAAAAAACTATGGGAGAAACCAATTTTATTCACAACATGATTGAAAAAGACTTAGAAAGTCACAAATACGGGGATAAGGTGTGCACGCGTTTTCCGCCGGAGCCGAACGGCTACCTGCATATCGGACATGCGAAATCCATCTGCCTGAACTTTTCCACAGCGGCGAAGTACGGCGGCACCTGCAACCTCAGATATGACGACACGAACCCGGTAAAAGAGGATGTTGAATACATCAACTCCATTGAAGAAGATGTGAAATGGCTTGGTTTCCGGTGGGATAAGAGACTCTGGGCGTCCGATTATTTCGACAAAATGTACGAAGCGGCGCTTGAACTGATAAAGAAGGGCAAAGCCTATGTCTGCGACCTTACGCCTGAGGAAATCAAGGAGTACAGAGGTACGCTCACACAGCCGGGCAAAGAGAGCCCTTACAGAAACAGAAGCATAGAGGAAAATCTTGCGCTTTTCGAGGAAATGAAGGAAGGCAGATATGCGGACGGCGAAAAGGTGCTCAGAGCGAAGATTGACATGGCATCGCCGAATATCAATATGAGAGACCCGATTATTTACCGTATCGCGCATGCGACTCACCATAACACAGGGGACAAGTGGTGCATTTACCCGATGTATGACTTCGCGCACCCGATTGAAGATGCGATTGAAGGAATCACGCATTCCATCTGTACGCTTGAGTTCGAGGACCACAGACCGCTTTACGACTGGGTTCTTGCGGAAGTTGGCTGGTGGAGCGCTCCTCCGCAGCAGATTGAGTTTGCGAGACTGAACCTGACGAATACGGTAATGTCGAAGAGATATTTGAAGAGACTTGTGGATGACGGCGTGGTTGACGGCTGGGATGATCCGAGAATGCCGACCATCGCGGGAATCCGCCGCAGAGGATATACACCGGAGGCAATCCGCAGATTTTGCGAGGAAATCGGTGTTTCCAAAGCAAACAGCACGGTTGATGTTTCCCTTTTGGAGCACTGCGTGCGTGACGACCTCAAGGAAAAGGTTGAGACGAGAAACGTTGTTTTCGACCCGATTAAGGTTGTTATCACGAATTATCCTGAGGGGCAGAGCGAGCTTTGCGAAGTGGAAAACAATCCGGCAGTACCGGAAATGGGCGTTCGCGACATTCCGTTCTCGAGAGAAATCTGGGTGGACGGCGAGGACTTCATGGAAGTGCCCGCAAAGAAGTATTTCAGACTTTTCCCGGGCAACGAAGTCCGTCTGAAAGGCGCATATTTCATCACCTGCCAGGAAGCAGTAAAGAACGAAGACGGCTCGATTAAAGAGCTGCACTGCACATACGACCCGCAGACCAAGTCCGGAAGCGGATTTGAGGGACGCAAAGTCAAGGGTACGATTCACTTCGTAGACGCGGCGACCGCAGTTCCGATTAAGATTCGCCAGTTCGACTATCTTATGAGCGAAGGCGAGGACGGCAAAATGGTGGCAAACGAAGACACGATGCGTGAAATTGTATGCTATGCGGAGCCGAAGGTGCTTGAGGCTCAGCCGGGCGAAAGATTCCAGTTCTTCAGACACGGATATTTCGTGGCGGACTCGAAGCTTTACAGAAAAGAAAATCCGGTGTTCAACGAGATTATCGGTCTTAAGAGCAGCTGGAAGAAATAAATATTAATAATGGTTATCGTGTGCTTGTAAGAAAGGATGTTTGAAATGAGAAAGCTTTTGAAGAAGGCTGCCTGCCTGTTTTTGGCGGCGGCAGTGATGACAGCTTTCCTGCCGGAAGGCTTCGGCGGCGCAGAGACTGCGCAGGCGGCGAGCGTGAAATCGATTTCAAGTGCTTCGACTCTTCGAAAAGCGCTGACTTCCGCTGAAGGAGGCTCGTACAAGTTGACTGCGGACATCAAGGGATTAACCAAAGCGATTGTCATGCGGAGCAAAACCAAGAGTCTTGACTTAAACGGACATACCATCAAAGGGAATGTCGGGATTGACGCTTTGATTACGGTCGAGGGCGGCAGGCTGACGATTTCCGACAGCAAGGGCGGCGGTCTTGTTCGAAACACGGGAAGCCGTGGGGCAATCAGTGTTCTCGGTTCCACGAAAACGACCGTCAAAATCAGCGGCGGTACTTTCAGCAGCGTATATAGCTGCTGCGATGTGACAGGCGGCAGACTTTTGATCAGCGGAGGAACTTTCAAATCCGAAAAATCCTGCGCTGTGGCGGGCTATTCCGGACTCTACAGTTCCGAAATCCAAATCTCGGGCGGCAGTTTCACGGGATATGATGCGCTCTCTGTGCAGGGCGATTTGGATCTGACGGTGACGGGCGGAACCTATAAAGGCAGCCACGCGGATCTTACGGTTTACGACACTTTCTGCGGTAAAATGAACGTTGACAAAAGCCTTTTTGCAAACATCTGGGACGATACTCCGGCGGGGCACGGTGTTTATGAAACGGAATTCAAACGCGTTCCAGTAACTTACACGGAGGGCATGACAGTCAGCGATGCGGATACCTTGTATTCGGTGTACATGCATGCGAAGGAAAATCTGCTTCCGAAGCTTAAAATTGTCACGACCGAGCATTTGTATGAGGTTTTAAATGTATATTCCTTAAAATGGGGCGATTCCGTCAGCACACAGATGAACACGGCAATTGAAGAAGATGTCGCAAAGATCGATGTGGATTTCAAATACGGCACGGAGTATCAGGTTGAGCGGCTGATTCTCAATCCCGCTGTGAAATCGAACGCTTCGGCGAAGGCGGTGAAGTATTACAAGAAGATTTGCAGCATTACAAAAACCGCGACGAAAGGCTGTAAGACCAAAAAGGAAAAGGTCAAAGGCATCAATAAATATATCGTGCGCAGCTATTCGTATGATTACAAATACCGGAAAGCATCTTACAGCTTCCTCGGGCTTTTGGACAATAAGAAGGCTGTGTGTCAGGGCTTCGCAGGGCTTTTCCGTCTAATGTGCATACGGGCGGGAATTGAAACGGAATCGATTGGCGGCATGGCAACCTCCGGTCCGGGCAAAACAGATTTTGAGCCGCATATGTGGAACCGCAGCAAAATCGGAAGCAAATGGTACTACACGGATGTGACCTACAACGAAGGTACCGGAACTAACAAATTCCTCCTCCTGAGCGAAAAGAGCTTTTATGGGAAGGGATATCATTATTAAAAATCAGGAGCTGACGGCTTAGTTGATTGAGAAATCGACCGGGGCGGCAGCTCCTTATTGTGGTTATTCATGCAGTATGTTCAGCGCAAGGCCAAGCAGTCTGTCGGTGTGGTCTGCCATAAACAGTGGAATATTCAGCACATCTTCGTCCAGCTTTAGGTTATCCAAAGAAAAGCGCACACGAAGCTTTACTTTATCAGGGAAAAGCTCCTTGAATTTTTTGAGACTTTTGCTTCGGGTGTTGGATTCAGCTTTGACTTCCACAGGAAAAATTTCATTTTCACGCTGAATCAGGAAGTCTACTTCATATGGCGGGTTGTTTTGCGCCCAGTAGCGCGGAGTGACCTCAAATTGTGTGAGCAGCGTCTGCAGAACAAAATTTTCCGTCAAAGAACCTTTGAATTCGGTAAACAAACGATTGCCCTCTGTGAACGCAGTTGGAGCAAGCTGTGCTAAACGGCGGAGGACTCCGACATCAGCCAAATAAATTTTAAAAGCGGAAAGGTCGTCATAGGCACTCATCGGAAGTCCCGGAGTGCTGCTGCGGTAAATCTTGTGCACCAAACGGGCATCTACGAGCCACTGCAGAGCATTTTCATATTCTCTCGCCCTCGCCCCTTCTTTAACAACTTTATAAAGAAATTTTTTGTTTTCCCGTGCAAGCTGAGACGGGATGGATTTCCATATCATTGAAATTTTCGGAAATTCACTGACATCGGGATGCTTTGCAAAGTCACGTTCGTAGGCATCAATAATGTCCGACAGGGTATTTTGCATAGCTGAAACATCGCGCGCCTGGGTCCACATCAAAACAGATTCAGGCATGCCTCCGGTGACATAGTACATTTTTAGCTTCTCATACAGCGGATTAAAGAACGCATCGGGAAGCGGTTCAATGCGTTCAATATTTTCCATATATTTCACAAGGTTTTCATCACCGTTCGCTGTCAGAAACTCTGTAAAGGTCATCGGGTCGATTTGCATGAAATTAACCTTGCCGACAGGGAAAGAAGACGGTTTTGCCAAAGCGATGCCGAGCAGCGAACCGGCACATGCAATGTGGTATTCCGGTGCATTCTCGCAAAAATACTTCATGGAATTGATGACCTTCGGACAGTCCTGCACTTCATCAAAGATAATCAAGGTTTTTTCGGGTTTAATGCTCTGACCGCTTGCAAACATCAGGTTTTGCAAAATTCGATTGACATCCTTGCTGGTTTCAAAAAATTGTTTATATTCTTCGTTTTCATCAAAGTTAAAATAAGCGGTATTCTCATAGCAACGTTTCCCAAATTCCTTCAAAATCCATGTTTTCCCTACCTGGCGAACACCTTTTAGAATCAGAGGTTTGCGATAGGGTGAATTTTTCCATGCAATAAGATCTTTTAAAATTAATCGTTCCACGAAACACACCTCACATTTTTATTGAATATTATGTGATAATAATCACATTTTTATTATAAATCATCGGCGAAAAAATTTCAACATTTAATATTTTTTCATTTATCCTGTCACAAATTCTATGGTATAGTGTTTAGTAAGTAGAAGGGGAGAACGGCAGATGAATAAAAGCGGACTGATTGAACAACTTTATAGCAGATACTACGAACCGCTCATGATCATTGCCTGTTCGTACACACATAGTAGGCAGGCAGCAGAGGACTTGGTGCAGAACGCATTTCTGAAGGCGATTTTGTCGTATAAGCCTTCGGGGAGCTTCCTTTCATGGGCGAACCGCGTAATCCGAAATGATTTTCTGAATTCGATTCGAGCGGAAAAATATCGCGCTGACAATGAGCCGGAAATGATGGATTTAGCGGATTGTTATGACATACTGGAAAGTTTGATTCACAACGAGAAAAAAGCCCGGCTTGCGGCTATGATTGCGTCACTGCCACTGCGGCAGAGGACGATTATGATTGAAAGCGTTTATCTGGAGCTCGATGATGCACAGATTGCGAAAGCGCACGCAATGACGGAGGCGAATATAAGGCAGATACGGTCGCGCGCAAAGAAGGCGCTGATAAAAATGATGGAAAATGAGGAGGACGCAAATGAATAATACCGAAAAGAAAAGAGATGAATTTGACCTTGTTCTGGAAGATATGAAGATGGAGCCGGAAGTGGATTTAGACCGTCTGATCGAAATAAGAGTGAAACAGATGATGGTTCGGACTTCGCTGAAGGTCGTGCTGGTTGTTTTGCTTATCGTCGCTCTGATTTTTCTCGGGGTGAATCCGATTATGAATCTGTGCAACACAAATCCGATTAAGGCAGATGAGGCGAAGGACGGGTATGCAAGCCGGCTGTTTCAGACGCTTTCGGCATATGTCGAGACCGTATACCCGCAGACGAGGCTGTATATGATTGGCGAAATTGAGAAAAAAGGCTTCGGAAAGTATGAAATTCCGCTGTGCTTAGGTACGCGCACGCAGCGGCTTCTTGTGGGGAAAATGAATGCTTCTTTAGAAATGGTGCGTGGAGAGTTGTCCGTGAAAAGCGATACCGACGGAGTGCTTATTTATACTGCTCACACAACCATTGCAAATGCAGGTGCTGCAGGCATCACGGACTTTGAAAAATACAATGACAGTGAGCTTGAAGATTTGGCGGAGCTGCCGAAATCAGCACGAATCCTGCTTCATGTGCAGCTTCATAAATCTGTAAAACTCGAAGATGTTCTGGCACTTCGCCAGGGAACACTGGAACCCGTGTGGGCACAGATGGATACGAAAAGCGATGGATTCATGGGTGGCATTTCTTTTAAGGGTGCAGTTCTGTATGAAGGTGACAAAGACCGTGCCGATATGAACGCATCGCAGCTTCGGGAAGTCTATATTAAGAATCTGAAGACACTATCCGAGAATTATGAATTGTGGAACGGGCTGGGAATCAGCTGGGGAAGCTCTTGGGCCCCCGGTGAAGTTGCGCTTCGGCATATCAATGATGCGCTTGCAGACGCAGAAAAGACAAAGATATTTATGACGAAGAATTTTTATCTCTACGGGTCGAGGGATGACATTATGAAGTACATCGAGGATAATAAAGAAGAATTTTGCACAATTGAGGATGTGCGGCTGTCGGAGCTGGTGGGGTAAAAGAACCCGCCGGGCTTTCGGATTTTCTGTTGTTTCTTTTCAGCAAATCAAGTATACTATGAAGAGAAAGGGATGAGAAAATTCGGGAATTCCGAATTTTCTACAAAGAAATGGACGGCGTTATTCGCGCGATTTTTGCTTTGACGCTCAAGGTGAACCAATACCTTGAAAAATGTGTGATTACAGGCTGTTTTTAAGAAAATCGCACCTGCAATAAACTGCAAGTGCGAAGTACGCCATCAATATATAGTGCTTATAGTTCTTCAACTTCTTCGGCAGAAAGCCCAGTTATCTCTGCGATGTCAGCAATCGGGATTTTTTTCGCCTTCATACTTTTCGCAATTTCGCGTTTTTCCTGCGCGACGCCTTTTTCAAATCCAATGGCCTCGCTTTCCCGCTTGTGCTCGTTCAAAATATACTCGAATGTCATGTATTTTTTCCTCCATTCGCTTGAATTGAACTTTCTGACACGCTCGTCAATCATGCGTGTCAGCTCCGAAGCCTGATTCTTCTTCGGGTCATTCAGATAGTCGTAAAAAGGCTTCAGTGCCTCCGGAACTTTCTCCGGAGAGCATTTCATGTTCAATACTATTGTATACGATAAATCGTCAAGCGGCAAGCCTTTTTCCACAGCCCAAGAGCGGAAAAAATAGACAGGCTCATCCATATTGAAGTGGTCGAAGGTACAGATGAAGATAACATAACTTGGCTTAAGATCTTTATAACGCTTTCCTTGCTCAAGAAAGTCCAAATCCATGTTGGCGTGATAGTATCTTGCACGTTTATCAAGCTCTAAACCGTCGCTCGTCTGCATCTCAATATCGGCTCAGAGTTTTGAACTTGCAACGAAGGCATCGAATCGCACACCGTGTGCATCTGCCTCTAACTTCAGCGTTTTCTGCGTTTCTACGCTCAAGTTTTCATCTGCACCTTCGTCAATTTCAGAGTTATCGATTAACGGATTGTCTGACTTTTTAATGCGGATGGCTCCGATTTCTTCATTCGGCAGAATCAGTTCCAAAAGCGCACGACAAATTTTCGGACTTCGCATGACATTCATAAAGATCTTGTCATTTGTAAACGGACGAAAATCAGGAGAATCATAGATGGAGTTGTCCTTATTGTTTTCGGTCATAATTTGTTCTCGCTTTCCAAGAGTTACGCTCGCGCGGTAGCATAACTCTTATTCTAAAAAAGAAATAACGAAATTGCCATGGCGGACATACAGATTCTGTAAACTAATAATAGCATAATATGGAAATAAATACAATACATATACTGGAATCTATCCCGAAGAAAATTCCGACGGATTTCGACA
>ERZ779889.3794-NODE-3794-length-10575-cov-64.419582_pt1 | contig 10575 bp, 10 predicted proteins | sample MGYA00511030_ERZ779889 | MGnify/ENA primary metagenome ERZ779889 (study PRJEB29588, sample SAMEA2160616) | human gut metagenome | biome: human gut; feature: human-associated habitat; material: faeces | place: Denmark | collected 2008/2010 ...
AAGGCAGTTTGCCGATATGTTCAGACAGACGGACACGCAACCCATACAAGATACGAAATGCAGCCACATGTGAGGACATCAGGGCGGCATAGAGCAATATCAATCCGCCAACAAGCCCTCCAAATGCAATCCATCCCCAACGCATCATGTCCGTTCCGTCCAAAGCGGAAAGATTGGAGCCATTCGACAGCAACTCTTTCAAAATTTCATAAACTGCCCAATAAGGCACAAGCATACACACCGCGCTGCCAGCCGACAGCAGACCTGCTAATATAAGCAGACCTTTCCTTTGTCCCGCTATCTCGAACAGACGGGACAAACCTTTTTTCTTTTTTGACTTTTCCATTGTTATTACGCTATTTTGATGTGATTTTATATCCGAGCAATGAACTGAATTTGTAGCAGAGCCAAGGGATGCGCCCCAATATCTGCCCGAAGAAGAATCCCCAGCGTGAACGGAAGAACTTCATATAGTTAGCCTGTTCAATGAGCTTTAAAGACGGTTCCCATTGTTCCACCACATGCCCGTTGCTTATGCCGGAACGGATTTGAGCCTCGTGCTTGCGGAGCGAATCGGGCTTCACACCATGTCGGCTCATTATCGTGCCGCACACGTCAAACCACAATTCACCTCCCCCGAAACGGCTCGCCACGTGATGCAGGAAGGACTTTACCTGTTTCTCGTAAAAATACATCAGTACGCCTTCCACGATGAAGATAAATTCCCCATCGGGATGCCTGCGGCGCAGGTCGTCCATCCAGTCGGTCTCCAACAAAGACGCTTCAATATAGACATTGTCCGGCTGTTCGGGTATCAATTCCCGGCGTAGAGCAATGACCTCAGGCAAATCCAAATCATAAAAGACTGCTTTCTGACTTCCGATACGCTGGAAACGGGTATCCAGTCCACATCCCACATTGACCACGACCGGATGCGAATGTGCTTTAATAAATCGGCGCACAGCGCAGTCAAAATACCATCCACGCACCACGCATCCCACTTCGCTCAACTTTGCCCCGTCGAACTGGGAATAATCGTATTCCAAACTGTCCGCCAGCCATTCCGCAGCCTTGTCATATAGAATGGGATTATTCCGGCGACTTTCTTTGGCTCTCATGTATAGCGGAATAAGCAATGTTTCCGCTACAATACTCTTAAACTCGTATTTCTGTCTCATATTTTTGGAGTGTTTAATAGTGAACGATATTCAGAATTGTTCATAAAAAAAGGAGGAAACCTCCGTGAAGATTTCCTCCTTACCAACCGTTCTGATGCGGTTGAATGTTCGTATGTACGTTGTCTGTATCTCATATCTTGATAATAGCCCTCCAACCTTGGATTTCAAACAGAATATAATCGTGCAAAATAGCCTCCATCTCTTGCCGGGGTACGGAATGCATCAATAGCTCCTCGAACATCGTGAACATCCATACCGTATGCAAATGAATGATAAAATCGGACACAGCCGTATTGATTTCGGGATGTTTCCGCTGCATGGACGCGAACCACGCCTTAACCAATTCCGTGGAACGGTCGGTATAAGTCTCACGGAAGCGTTCCAATGAAGAACCTTGCGCACAGAACAACAGTATTTCCATTAGCGAACGGTGTTTGTCTATAAGCGAAACATATTCGTCAATGCAGGATTTCAGGTATTTTTCCGACCGCATCATCATAATATCTTCGCCCCGTATGCCGTGGTGTTCTTGCAGCATGGCTTCCAAAGCGCACAAAACAGGACGGACCACTTCACGGAATAATTCATCTTTGCTTGTGAAGTAGTTATAGATATTCCCAACACCAACACTCGATAATTCCGCTATTTCGCGCATGGAAGTCTTGGAATAGCCTTTCTTCTCGAATTGCTGTCTGGCAATCGTCAATATCCGACCCCTTATGTCCTCTTTCAGCACTTGCATTTATAACGAACAATGTCTGTTTTTAATTTTTTGCAAAGGTATAAGGCTTGAAATTGTCGTGCAATACCTATTTTTAGGGATTATCAATGCTTATTAGATATATGTATTTTTGTAACAAGGAGTGTTATTTAAAAATATTATAGTACATATGTATAACAAATTAGTGTATATGTAGAATTTGACTACTTTAATACTATTATACATTAGCGTCCCGTTAAAATGGGACGCTAATGATCCAAAATACCAAAATGTGGGGATTGCGAGGGGGGGGGAGATTGCTGTAAATTTGCAGCCGAATAAAAAACACCTAATCTTATTTTCCGACCGTTTAACCTTTTCAAATATAATCGTTAAAATATGAAACATTTTACAATCAAACTAATGACGGTGGCCGCAACCCTGCTGGCCTTCGCCTCTTGCAGCAAGGATGATGACGGACCGTCCGGGAAGATCGACCTGAAGGTTCAGGCTGTCGCTCCGACTACGGAGGACAAGGTTTCGGACTATTCTCAGTTCACCGTAACCGTATCCTCGGAGCGTGACGGGAAGACCATGACGGAATCTCTGGATGCCTCCGGTTCCGCGACATTCAACCTCGATATCGGCAGTTACGGAATCGAGATCCGGGGCAAGGAAAACGGCAAGGAATATTTCGGTACGACGGGTATGGCGCAATACGGCCAAAGTACCACGGTAAGCGTCGACGTGGAAAACCTCTCGGTACACTATACGGGCAATATGGACGGCATCGTTCTTTCCGAGCTGTTCTATAACGGCGGCACCTACGGCGGCACGATGATGCACCCCGACCAGTATATCGTCATTGCGAACAATTCGGACCGTGAAATCAACGTCAGCGGACTGGCACTCGCACAGGCTTCGAATATGAATACGCTGCCATGCTCGGACCTGACCTCGCTTCTGCCGGATTACGTGGTGGCTGCAAATATTTACCAGATACCGGCCGGACAGAATTATACACTCGCACCGGGCGAAGTTTACGTCATCGCTTCGCAGGCGCAGAACCACACGGAAAGCTACACGCCCAATCCGGATAAAGACACCGGCATTCCGGTCGACCTTTCGGGCGCCGATTTCGAACTCGCCGATAACGACGCAGCCATGTCCGGTTCGGCCGTGGACAATCCGAAAGTTCCCAACCTGACGAAAGTCGCCAACAGCATGCCGGGCGGCGTCACGGCATGGATGCATCCTTATGGTATCCGTCCGCTGTTCCTGTTCGACGCCAGCGGTATCGAGTGGAGTTCGTTCAAGAGCCAGAACGGGTTTACCTACAACGACCGTCCGAAAGAGGGTGCCGCCATTCAGGAATATCAGGGTTACAAGGTTCCTACGAACCTGATCGTGGACGCTATCGAAACGACCTCTGCAACCACTCCTTACTGGGGTAATTACACTTCCAAGTCGCTGCCTGTGACCGTCGACAAGAGCTATGTCCAGGCTACGATCGAAGGCTGTCACCACAACACGTTCATGTACCGCGTGAAAGGTACCGACGGGAAGTTCCAGGATACCAACGATTCGAGCGTGGATGTGAAGATCGAACACCGCAGCGACTTCAAGGGTTACCCGGTAGGCTGGAGAAACGAATAATCACCGGAGAATGGATTTGTCAGGGCTCGTCCGGGAAACTCCCGGGGTGCTCTGACAATTCTGTAATTCCGGTCCCGGATAACGGGGCAGGTCCGTATACGGGGACCGGAATGGAATGACGAGGGGATAAATGAAGAGATTGATACTCATAGCCTTTTTTATATCGGGCCTGTGTTCCGCCGTCTTCGCGCAGACGGATAAAGCCACTGTGGAGGGTGTCGTCCGGGACTCGGACGGCAAGCCGCTGAGTTTCGCCACGGTGGTCATCTCCGAACTCGGAACGGGAGTCTCGACGGACCTCGAGGGAAAGTTTCGGTTTACGGGAACGAAGGGAACGGAATATACGTTGAATGTTTCGTACCTGAACCATGTCGACAAGGAGGTCAAGGTGAAGGCCGGTAGCCCGGAACCCTTGGTGATCGTACTCGAAGAACAATCGTACGAGCTCGCGGAGGTGGTCGTCATGGCGGATTATAAGAAAAACCAAAGTTCTACGGCCGTCATCAACCAACAGGCGCTGGAGCATATCCAGCCCACGTCGGTAGCCGACGTGCTGTCGTTGATCCCGGGCGGATTGTTCCGGGAGTCGAGTGCCACCGGTTTCAACCGCATATCGCTGCGTCAGTCGGGCAGCGACGACAATACGTCGCTGGGCATGGCAGTCGTCATGGACGGCATCCCTCAGGATAACGACGGCTTTCGGGCTTCTATCCCGGGGTTGTCTACCGACGAATACAGCGACCGGCTCGGCATGAACAGGGGCATCGATCTGAAAACGCTTTCGACCGACCATATCCGCAAAATAGAGATCGTCAAGGGCATTTCCTCGGCCAAACTGGGAAACCTCTCGTCGGGCGTCATTCAGACGACCTCGAAGATAGGCATTACTCCCGCACAGCTTCGCATGAAGGTCGATCCGCTTACCAAGCTGATCTATCTGGGCAAGGGGTTCCGCATTTCGCCGAAGATGGGTTATCTGCATACCGGAATCGACTACACCTCGGTTTACGACGACCGCCGCGACCCTATGAGCAAATACAGCCGCCTGACGGGGCAGGTCACCTATAACAATTCCGTCGATGTGGGGGACAAGACGCTATTCCTCTTTTTCAAACTGTCCGAAGTCTATACGCTGAACCAGGCTAAGGAGGACGAGCTGACGCAGGATTACAACGAGTCGTTCCGAAACAAGTATTCGAGGACCGGCGCTTCATTCAAGGCGAGAATGTACGATCTGGGGAAGATCGTCGATAATGTCGAGTTCATCGCTTCGGCGGACTATACCTACGACCTGATAGACCGCAATCGCCTCGTGCAGACCGGGACGCCGCTTCCGTCCCCGCTGGCGACAGAGGAGGGCGAATCGGAGGGCATATACCTTCCTTCTACCTATTACAGTCCCTTCCAGATCGAGAACAAGCCGTTGTCGCTGCTTACGCAACTGAATGCCGAATCGCTTTTCGAGACGCGTTCTTTCCGCCACAAGGTGATATACGGGCTTTCATGGAAGCGGACCAAGAACTATGGGGAGGGCGTTATGGTCGACATGACCCGGCCGCCCTATCCGGGGAACAACGAATACGTGCGTCCGGTGCCCAACCGAAGCATTCCCGCACTGTCGGTCGGCGCAGCCTATGCGGAAGAACAACTGAAGCATTCGAACCGCTGGTTCGATTTCGAGCTGAACGCCGGGGTCCGGTTTACGCAGATGTTCAATTTAGACACGAAATATACCGAATTGAGAAAGCTGCAGGTCGAACCCCGTATCAATGCGGCGTTGTCGTTCAATATCGGCCTTGCCGGCGGCAAATCGTTACGCAATATGTTCCGCTTCGGGTTCGGACAGGAGAACAAGCTGCCTACGCTCGATTACATCTACCCGGACAGGGTCTACAAAGATATGATCGTGTTGAACGCTTATACCAAGCAGGACGATCCGTTCAACCATCTGATCACCTATACGAAAATCTACGATGTCACGAACAATAGCCTGCGTCCGAACCGGAATACGAAATACGAAGCGGGATGGGATGTGGAATACGAAGGCTACTCCCTGTCCCTGACTTTTTTCAAGGAGCACTCCGACCGGGGATTCGAAAGCGTCGCCGAGTATTCTCCCGTCCGCTATACACGTTATGTCGACCCGATCGACGGGCAGCCGATCGTCGGCCGCCGGCCGGAAAAGGAGGATTATGTGGCGGACCCGTATGCCACGTTCGTGGATATGGACATCGTACGCAACAGCATGAAGGTCGAGAAAAAAGGTCTGGAGTACCTGCTGCGCTTCCCGAAGATTATCCCTCTGTCCACGACGGTGGAGATCAACGGCGCATATTATGATACGCGTTACTCTTCGGGCGCTCCGTTGCAGTACCATCCTGCCTTCAGGGACGACGACCGTCCGCAACCGTACGTGGGAATTTACCGGCGTCAGGATGTCACCCGCCAGCGGATTTTCAATACGAACCTTTGGTTCAACACGAATATTCCGCGCTATAAAATGATTTTCACTACCTTCTTCCAGTTCATCTGGCTGAATGAAGAGATGCGTATCAACGGAGATGAATACCCTTCCGCCTATTTCGATACGGACGGTCGGCTGCATACCGTGGACGACCGGATACTGCAATCGATTAAGGACGGACATACGGTGTGGCGGCACTATCATATCTACAAGGAGGATTTCAGCGAAACGCTGCCCGTATCGCTGACGGTTAATTTCAAGGTGACCAAAGAGTTCAGCCGGATGATACGCGCCTCGTTTTTCGTGAACAATATTCTGGACATCAATCCCCTGTATAAGAACCGCTACAACCAGAACGTGCGCGTATGGCAGAAATCGTTCTTCGGGGCCGAGATGACATTCAGTTTTTAATATACACTGAGGATGCCTTTAAGACACACATATTTCACACCGGTAATCGTCGCTGCGCTCCTGTGCAGCCTGTGTAGCGTTCCTCCCGTCAGAGGTCAGGAGAGGCTGACCTCGACGGCGTCGCATTCCCCGTTGCAGACCGAGTTCGAGAACCGTTCGTTGCGGCCCGGGACGGACATGCGGGACGCTTATCTGAGAAATCCGGCCCTGATACACCGCATGGTCGGCGAGCGGCGCTACTTTTCGGCCGAAAATCCCGGGTTCGTCAGAGAGAAGCCCGGTACGATCTTCATCGCTGCGGACGGGGCTTCCGGACGACAGGAAGGGGATTATCTGCCTTACGAGGGGCAGGAGTTCCGCGATTTTTCTGTCCGGGCGGACGGATACAAGCAGGGCGACCGGGCAACGTTCTTCGCCCGGATCGGATTTACGGCAGGAGGGAACGACAATGTGGGTTGGAGCGCGCTGCGCAATCCTGAACTGTACTGGCCTTACATCGTTTCCGATTCGACAGGCGGCGACTTCCGTTACGAAAAGTACAATCTGATGTGCGGGTACTCGTTCCGGCTCGGGCGGTTCGATCTGGGCGTGTCGGGGGAATATACGGGCGATTTCGCATTTCGCCAGAACGATCCCCGTATCGAGGATATCTCCACGTGGCTTACGCTCAAGGCCGGTGCCGCCTATACATTCCGCTGCCATGTCATAGCCCTGAACGCGGAATTCATGCACCATCGCCAGCATGCGGATGTCAAACACTTCCGGACCGGACAGTTCGCCGGTTTCTTCATCGAATACGGGTTCGGTATGTTCGACTACATTTTCAGCCCGATTTTCAATTCTATGGAACAACGGCAGCATATCAACGCTTACGGCGTGAATCTGACGTTCAATTCCGATCCTTCGCGGGCGTTGCGCCTGAATCTGTTGCTGGGATACGGCCGTGAAACGATGAAGACGGAAGAGAACAATTATAAGGTGAATCTCTACCGGGCTCCGGCCAATACTTTCGATGCCGATCTGGGCATATTGTGGAATGACCGTCGGTGGGGAGCGGAATTTTTGGTGAAGGCCGCTTATGAGGATAAAAAGGGAACGGAAAATATCTTCGAACGTTATATTTCGTCGTCTCAGGACGGTGTGGACGTGTACGATTTCCGCAAGATCGGAGAGCAGAACCGCTATGGGATGAAGCGTCTGGACGGAAGTGCGGAACTCAAGGTTTCCCGTTTTCTGGGACGGCACTATACCGTGTCGCTGCTCGGAGGCGTCGGCTATATGATGCGCGAGGAGACCTACAAGGACCACGATTACCTGATTCGCAACGTGTTGCTGACCCCCTCCCTCGGAATCGGAGCCCGGTATTCCGGGGAGAAGTTCGATGTGGAGTTGCACGGCTGCTGGAGCCACCGGACAGTTCCCGAGAGCCGCTATGAGGTCGGAGTCGACCTGGAAAAAAACACGGAATTCCAGCATGCGTTCACGACTTATGCCTACTATGCCCATACGGCGGAGCTGTATACGGCGGAACTGACCGTGGCAAGGCATTTCCGGTTCGGAACGTTCGGTCTGCGGGGGCAGATGCTTTGCGGACGGGGCAACCGTATTCCGGAGGCCGTCTACGATCTTTCCCGCTACGAGCAGGCCGTACCATCGACGTCGCAGCATACGATCAGCCGGACGCCGGACCGGCACGACTCGGTCTGGTTCCGGGTGTCGCTGTTCACCGTTTTTTAACAGAAAACCATCAAATTCAATTCATACACATAAACACGGAAGAAATGGAAATAAAAGTATTGGGAGGAGGATGCTCTTCATGCAGCCAGATGTACGACAACGCCCGGATCGCAGTCGACGAACTGGGGTTGGATCTGGAGGTGGAGTTCATTCACGACATCACGAAGGCATTGCAGTACGAGGTGCTGCAGATGCCGGCGCTCATCATCGACGAAAAGGCCGTATCCTTCGGCCGCGACCTGTCGGTGGACGAAATCAAGGAAATATTGAAAAAGTATCGATAACCAATTAAAAGAAGACGAAAGATGAAAACCGTAAAAATCATGCTGCCTCTTCTGGCAGCCCTCATGTTCGGCAACGGAGTTGTCCGGGCTCAAAACGAGGCGAAGCACGACAAACCGGCCGTAGAGGTCGTCGTGTTCCATGGAGTGAAACAGTGCCAGACCTGTCAGGCTATCAAGAAAAATTCGCAGGAGGTGGCGGAGGAACTTGCCGCCGACGGGAAGAACGTCTCTTACCGGGTCGTGGATTTTTCGAAACCGGAAGGCAAGGACGAAGCCAAGAAATATGAGATAGCCTGGACTTCGCTGTTGCTGATCCGTCACGACGCCGGTGATAAGGAAACGGTCCGTAACATTTCCAAGTTCGCCATCGAAAATGCACGGACGAATACCGAAAAGTTCCGCAAGCAGTTGGCCGAAGATATCGGGAAGCTGTTGAAAGAATAAGCCCGTGCGATGGAGCAATTCGTAAATTCTTTACTCGATAGTTGCAATCTGCCGGTTCTCACGGCGTTCCTGCTGGGTATACTGACATCGGTGAGTCCCTGTACTTTCACGACCAACGTCATGGTCCTCGGATACATCGGCCGGGATATGAGCGGCGGCAGGCGTGTGTTCGCAAACGGACTGTTCTATACTCTGGGGCGCATCGTATCCTATACGGTGCTGGGACTGATCTGTATTCCCGTTTTGAAGAAAGGGGCCAGCACGTTTTTTGTTCAGAGCCTCGTCAGCGACTATGGCGGGTACATTCTCGCTCCGACGCTGATCGTCTATGGGGTGTTCCTGCTGCTGGGCAGTAAGCTCCCTTTCGGCAAGTTCGGTTTCCGGGCTTCGGAGAGCAGCAAGCGTCTGCGGGGCGGTTTCGGAGCGTTCGTGCTGGGGCTGCTGTTCGCACTGGCCTTTTGTCCCATCAGCGGCGTATTTTATTTCGGTATGCTGTTGCCGATGGCGGCGCTGGAGCCGGGAGGCTACCTCTATCCGGTTGTATTCGCCGTGGCCTCGGGAATTCTGGTGGTGCTCATCGCCTGGATCGTGGCCTTCGGCATGTCGAGCCTGGGGCGATTCTACAACCGGGTAAACCAGTTCCAGAAATGGTTGAACCTGATCGTTGCGGTCGCGTTCATTTTGGCAGGAATTTATTATTTTGTGATTTATTACATTTAAAATGTATCGAGATGAAAAAATTGGAATTGATGAAAGGGCCGTTTTCGCCCAAGGAAAAAATCGAGTATGCCGAAGGCAGTATCGTAAGTCAAGAGTTCATCCATAACCGGGCGGGTAACCTCACGCTTTTCTCGTTCGACGAGGGACAGCAACTGAGCGAGCATACCGCGCCTTTCGATGCCGTATGTCAGATACTGGACGGGGAGGCGGAAATTCACATCGCAGAGGACGTTTATCGTCTTACGGAGGGTCAGATGCTCATCATGCCGGCAAACGTACCCCATTCGGTACATGCCGTGAAGGCATTCAAGATGCTGCTTATTATGATCAAGGGATAAACCTTTATTCCTGCGCCCTTTTTCTGTCCCTGCAGAATAGGAAAAGGGCGTATTTATTCAGACAGCAAAATAACAGCCGGGGCTACTCCGTCCCGCAATCGACAGATGAAAATATATTTCAATTCCGGAAGGACCGAGACTCTCGAGAAGAAACGCCTTGAATCCCCGCTCTGAAATAGGTTAAAATTCATTGCTTTATTCTTATACAATTTGATTTCAAGTTGACGGAAGAAGATAGAAAAGTAATCCACAGCCTGAATAGCGGCAAGTTGAAAGTGGTCCACAACACCCCTATACAGGCAAAATTCTTCTAGGATTACGACAAAAATCTCAAACCGGGCAACTGATATCCTGCTTAAAGAATCCGGAATACAACATCTACTAAAAAAGAGAGTATCGACATTTTTCATCGATACTCTCTTTTTTATCCGCTTACGGATGAATCTCCGTTTTTTCCAATTTGTCGAAGAACAGTTCTACCTTCGAGTGCCGGTTGGCTTCCATAGGAAGGTAATCGGAAATACCGCCTTCGCCGGTCTTGGTGATCCTGTCGGACGGTAATCCCCGCTTGTTCAGCTCCGAGGCTATATAGGGACTGTCGTAAAAAGAATAAAACTTTATAACGAATTGATTGCCAATGTAA
>ERZ779889.3796-NODE-3796-length-10573-cov-4.023293_pt1 | contig 10573 bp, 11 predicted proteins | sample MGYA00511030_ERZ779889 | MGnify/ENA primary metagenome ERZ779889 (study PRJEB29588, sample SAMEA2160616) | human gut metagenome | biome: human gut; feature: human-associated habitat; material: faeces | place: Denmark | collected 2008/2010 ...
TCATTTTCGGCATCGTCTATATTTGGCTCAACGAACAGCACAGACGACAGGAATTGGAAGCTACTACCTACAAAATAAGAAGTCTCCGCAAGGATGTACACGAACTCCGCACACCGCTGACTGCCATCAACGGTTACGGGAAGCTTCTGGCGTTTGCATATATAGCGTTATGTATTGCAGGGGAACACCAGAAATATTAAATACCGTCAATCATATTCAGAATAGAATCAGGCTTTTCAACCGCTCTCAGGACAGAATCCGGATCAAAGCCCATATACCCGATATAAGTACGTATAAGGTTATAATGGCTTCTTGCATACGTAGTATCTATGGTACGGGCAGCATTAAAGCATATAGGTTCATGATGGGCGATACGGTTTCTAAATTCACGAATGGCTGTCAGTTCTCTGTAAATATCTGACTGTTTTAGACCGTGTGCCTTATTAGGAAATATTTTGAGCAATGTCTTGCCACCAACACGATAATTTCTCTTAGTGAACAGATAAGTCCAGAAGCCAAAAGTAAAGGAAGCAACCATCTTATCATTGTTATAAACGCCCATAGCTGTATATGAATTCTGTGTCTTCTGAATATCGGCAGCATCTTGTTTTCTTGCAAAAATATAAATAATTGCCTATATTTGCAAGCGTAAGACCCTGCTGTCCCTGCTCGCAAGAGTAAACTTCAGGGTTATTGTTTTTTACAATACTTCGGTAAATTTTTACCGAAGTATTGTAAAAACAAACCGGAATATCTCTACTGGTAAAAATTGAATCAAGTTATCTTAATTGTCGTTCATCGGCAGTACGACCCCATTTGGGTGCAAGGATAGATGCCATACTATCAGGATTTTCATCCACCCATCTGACACCCACACGCCTTTGTTCCTTTCCAGCATACGGGCAATCCGTTCTTCATGTTCCTTTTGCAGTTCAAGCTGCCTGTCACGGTGAGCCATCAGTTGTTTGCCGACCTCCACCGCCGAGAAGGACGACACCGGCTACGGCCCGTTCTACTACATGCTACAGAAAGACACCGAATGGAAAGCCGGCTATAAGTACACCTACAATGTTACCATCACCCTCTACGGCCTTCAGGTATCGGTCGATACCGGGAGCATGACATGGGGCGACGGCACGGGTGGAGGCTTATTATATGAATGATGAATGATGAAGCGTTGTCAGTATTCGCTGTCATACCACAGGGAAATTCTTCATTATTAGTTCTTCATTAATCAAGCGTTCTTTGACAGACTGGGAAACGAGAAACTCCTTTGAAATATCCACTTTTATAGTGGAATATCAGAAATAAGCATTATCTTTGCGGAGTGAATCCGATGTAACAAACCATGGAGATAAACTTCGATAAAGAGTATTTGCGCCAACTATATGAGGAAGGAAAGACGACTGACAAGAAACACCGTTTCCAGCCTCATATCATCGCACGCTATCAGCTGCGCGTCAAGGTGTTGGAACAAGCCGCCGGCATAGAAGAACTCTATCCTCTTCATTCGCTGCATTACGAAGTGCTGAAAGGAGACAAAGCGGGTATTTCCTCCATCCGGGTAAACGACCAGTACCGCATCGAGTTCACGGTAAAGCAAGTCGCGGCCGAAACGGTCGTGACGATATGCAACATATTGGAATTGTCGAACCATTATAAATAGGAGATATGAACATGGGAAAATATACTTGCCAGCGCCCCATACATCCGGGCGAACTGCTCAAGGAAGAAATCGAGAGCCGGGGTTTGCCGCAGACACGTCTCGCCGCACAGACGGGCATATCTTATAAGATTCTGAACGACATCCTCAACTGCCGACGCCCGCTCACCACCTCTACGGCCATGCTGTTTGAGGCGGCACTGGGTATCAGCGCAGGACTGTTGATGCGGATGCAGCTTGACTACAACATGCAGCAGGCTACCCGTGATACGTCTTTCATGGAGCGGCTTGCCCAAGTGCGGAAGTTCGCGGCCATGCTGTGACGCTTGATGTAAAGGAAGTTTCTCGTCCCGCCCCTCTCCCCGCAGGAGAAGGGCGGGACGCTTGTTTTCCGGCCTGCCGAAGTACCAAAGAAACTGATGTGTAATCTGCCGATGGGGAAACCTGTCGGCACAACATAAAGACGTATGAGATATTTTACCTTACAGGAATGTATCCACTCCGATACGGCAGAGGCACGGGGCATCGACAACACGCCCGGCGCCGAACACGAAGCGCACATCATCTCCTCCGGCTACCGTGGACCGGAACTGAACGCAGCGGTGGGCGGCTCGTCCACCTCGGCGCACTGCCACCGTCCATGCTTACGGAGCAGAAGATGAAGGTTACGCGGCTACCCCGGCCATTGGCAGTGGATTCCCTACTGTTGCATTCCCTACAAGTATTCCCATGGTAACAATCAGCAATCATTCGGAAGTTCATGCGCATCGTGGCGGGACTATCGGTAATACTGATTACATCGGATGGGGAGGTCTTAATAGTTATTGGAAAAGGAATCTTTACGATAAGCGAGTGCAGAGAGTGCTTGCACATTCTGTCGGGCGAAGTAAAGATGCACGAAAGTGAATAATGGGAAGAATATCCGTAAAACATTGGCAATGCGAAATAGAAGTATTACTTTTGTAGCTTGACAGACAAAAGGTTAAAGCGACAAAAGAATGGCAAAAATAAATGTACAACAAACAGCTATCACCCTATTGAAGGTGAACGAGCAGGACTATATATCACTGACTGATATAGCCCGCTACAAAAGCGATGACCCTACAGCCGTGATAGGCAACTGGATGCGCAACCGCAACACAATCGAATACTTGGGTATCTGGGAAACTTTGTACAATCCCGGTTTTAAACCCCTCGAATTCGATGGGTTTAGAAAGGAAGCTGGACTGAACGCTTTCACCCTTTCGCCGCAAAAGTGGATAAACACTACCTGAACCGCATCGCCATACAACAGATGCAAGTGTTGGAGGATCTGACAGGAGGGCGTAAGCTCTTGAAATGATTGCCAGCCTTTGCACAAACCCCATTATTCCGTCTGCCATTCCAGATTTTGCAAAAGAATCCCCATTAAGTTTCTGCTGAACCAGAATATCCGTAAAACATTGGCAATGCGAAATAGAAGTATTACTTTTGTGCCTTGACAGACAAAAGGTTAAAGCGACAAAAGAATGGCAGAATTAATGTAAAAGATACAGAAGTGTCGGTTATTCGCGTTCAAGACGAGGATTACATCAGCCTTACCGACATGCTGAAAGCCAAAGACGGTGAGTTTTTCTTCTCCAACTGGCTGAGAAACCGAAACCCGGTGGAGTTTCTCGGTTTCAAGCCGGACGACAGTTTCTCGGAGCGCGACTTGGAGTCGAGCATCATCACCCACCTGCGTGATTTCATGATGGAATTGGGGCGCGGCTTCGCCTTCGTCGCTCGGCAGCAGCACATCCGCACGGATGCAGAGGACTATTTCATCGACCTTGTATTCTATAACGTGGTGCTGAAATGCTATGTACTCGTTGACTTGAAGGTGGGCAAGATAACCCATCAGGATGTCCGTGAGCGGAGACATCCCGTGGCGGTCAGCGGCTCAGGGGTTTGAAGTAGCGGCTGGCGTGGTCCGGATACAGGTCGGGGTGAAAGACGGCGGCCAGGTCGGCCAGAATCCATGCGGGATGGAGGACGATGTCGTCGTAGTAGGAGGACGAGCAGGTGTTGCAGCCAAAGACGTGGCGCTCCTTGAAGGCCCTGAACTCGGAGTATAGATGGTACTCGGCTTCGAGGGAGGTATAGGTCATGGGCTGCGGGTTCCAGTATTTCATTACCCAGATATCGGCATCGATGCCTTTGCTGAGCACGTTCTCAAACGACATGCTGACGTTGGCTGTGGTACTGCTGTTCCCGAAGATATATGCGGCTCCGGCGTCCCTGTACATGCGGGCCATGTAGCTCCTGCCTCCAGGTACGTCCCACGAGGCCCCGTATCTGCGCTCTACCAGCAGAGTCGGACGGTGAGACTCCCCTCCGTTCTCCTCGATATGTCCGGCAACTTCATCTCTTATGCTGTCGTATTCCGTGCATGCGGTTCTGAACAGGGAGTCCGCCCGGTCCTGACAGTCTAAGAGCAGACCGAACAGCCTGATCCATTCTGTTCTGCCTAAAGGCAGGTTCTCCATGTAGTCGGCAGCCTCCACTATGGGTATGCCAAGTTTGCCGGCCGCACCGTAGCCGCTGTTCTGGAACGGGGAGGCGATGATGACTTGCCCGCCGGCGTCGGCTATCCGCTCTATATTGGGAGACACGGAGTTGCCGCAGTCTAAGATACGGCCTTCCGACACGCCCCTGCGTACGGCCTCACAGGTTATGTACTCCGGCTCGCAGACTCCCGTTATCCGGTCAGCGTACCCGAGCGCGTCTATAATGGAGGCATGTACTGAGGAATATACGATGATGCGGTCTATCGGAGTACGTATAAGTGTCCCGTCCGGCAGCTCCGTCGGCAGAGCTGCGCTCTTCGGCACCGCAACGTACCGGTGCAGTATCCGGGATGTGTCCCAGGGGTTGGCAATGTCCGCGACGGTGAAGCTGTCGCAGTCTGTGATGCTCAGGTACTGGGCGTATAGCATTTCTGTCCTTTCTCCGTCAGCAGCTGAGTTTCCCCTGTTGCCGCAGGACACAGTTATTGCGGCCAGCACGAGGGCTGCGGATAGTCTAATCGTCATTCTATTCATTGTATTAAGCGTGCAAATATAGAAATATGCAGTGTCTGCGCAAAATAAACCGTCTGCTGTGATTGTTCGGAGGTGTTGGATATGTGGTGAGGGTGGAGTATATTTGCGGCTCGGAGAAAATGTATGGGACAGGAGAGTCATCATAGGACGGTGGAGAGGCAGATATTGGCGGCCTCGTATGTCAGTATTATCGGCAACGGACTGCTTTCGGTAGCCAAGATAGTGGCCGGTCTGATAAGCGGAAGTTTCGCGGTGGTCGGTGACGGTATCGACTCGGCGTCGGACGTGGCGGTGTCGATAGTGATGATAGTGGCGGCCAAGGTCATGGGACGGCGGCCCAATAAGAAATATGTCTATGGCTATGCCAAGGCGGAGTCGATAGCGACGAAAATACTCTCGATGCTGATATTCTTCGCCGGGGCCGAGATGCTGATATCCGCGGTAGGGCATCTTTTCTCCCATGAGGAGAGGGTCATGCCGGGGATGGTGGCCATCTATGTGACGGTGTTCTCGATAGTATGCAAGCTGCTGCTGTCTCTGTACCAGACCAGGGTAGGAAAGCGTACGGGCTCGTCCATGCTGATAGCCAACGGGGTCAATATGCGCAACGACATGATCATCTCGCTCAGTGTCCTGGCGGGCCTGTTCTTCTCGTTTGTATTGGACATGCCCGTGTTGGATTCGGTAACAGCGCTGCTGGTGAGCCTGTTCATTATCCGCTCGGCAGTCAGGATATTCATGGATTCCAATGTGGAACTAATGGACGGAGTTAAGGATGTGTCTGTCTATCAGCGGATATTTGACGCCATTGAGAAGGTCGATGGGGTAAGCAACCCGCATCGGGTCCGCTCCCGCAGCATAGGAGGCAAATACATGATAACCCTCGATGTGGAGGCTGACGGCGGCATGACCCTCTCACAGGCCCATGCCCTGGCCTCCCAGGTGGAGCAGAACATCCGTGACAGTATCCCCGAGGTCTATGACATAGTGGTCCATGTGGAGCCCTTGGGCACGCATCCCGAGGATGTGTTCGGGGTAGGATGAGTATGGCAAAAAACTGCTTGTTTTGTTGTAAGTTCAGTGCTCAATTCCGTTATCTTTGCAGCCGTTATGTCTGCAGGAAAAAGGAAATCCGATGAGCTGCTCGCGATGATACGCGGAGGGCTGCCCATGTCTACCGGGCAGCAGCTGCGGCTTACGCTTATGTTGAGCGTACCGGCGGTGCTGGCCCAGCTCTCCTCGATAGTGATGCAGTATATTGACGCCGCCATGGTCGGAAGTCTCGGGGCCGGCCCGTCGGCATCCATCGGTCTGGTGTCCACTTCAACGTGGCTTTTCAGCGGCATCTGTTCGGCTGTGGCGATTGGCTTCTCAGTGCAGGTGGCCCATGCCATCGGGGCCGGCGACATGACTAATGCCCGGGCTGTTCTGCGTCAGGCGATACTGTCCGTCAGTGTCTTCGGCCTGTTGTGGGGTGCCGCAGGCGTGTCAGTCAGCGGAGCCTTGCCGCATTGGCTGGGCGGAGACGAGTCTATCTGTCATGACTCGTCCGGTTACTTCAGGATATATTCTGCCTTCCTGCCGGTCTTTCAGATATACGTACTCTCGTCCGGAATGCTGCGTTGCAGCGGCAACATGCGTATCCCGAGTATGATGAGCGTGCTGATGTGTCTCCTGGATGTGGTCTTCAATTTTTTCCTGATATTTCCCACCAGGGAGATGACCGTCCTGGGTATGAGCGTGACAATGCCCGGAGCGGGTTGGGGTGTGAAAGGGGCTGCCTTGGGCACGGGCCTGGCGGAGGCCGTGGTGGCCGTAATCCTTATGCGGTATCTTTTCAGCCGTTCCGGGGATTTGAGACTCAAAGGCGAGCGTGGCCGTTTCATCCCTACTGCCGAGACATTGCGCAAGGCAGTCCGTATAGGCTTGCCTATGGCCATAGAGCATGCTGTCATCTGCGGGGCGCAGATAATGACTACTGTGATAGTTGCCCCTCTGGGTATTTTCGCGATAGCGGCCAACTCGTTCGCCGTCACCGCCGAGAGCCTCTGCTACATGCCCGGTTACGGTATCGCGGATGCCGCTACTACCCTGGTGGGCCAGAGCTATGGGGCCGGCAGGAAGGACCTTACCCGCCAGTTCGCAAGGATAACCGTTCTCATGGGCATGGCCGTGATGGGGGTGATGGGTGTCGTGATGTATTTCGGTGCGCCTGTCATGATGGGTACGATGACTGATGTGCCGCAGGTGATAGAGCTGGGAGTAAAGGCCCTCCGCATAGAGGCGTTTGCGGAGCCTATGTTCGCAGCGTCGATAGTGGCCTACAGCGTGTTTGTAGGCATGGGCAACACTGTCGCTCCGAGCCTTATGAACTTTATAAGCATCTGGGCAGTGCGTCTGTCGCTGGCCTGGCTGCTGGCTCCGGCAATGGGACTGGCCGGGGTCTGGACAGCCATGTGCGCGGAACTGTGTTTCCGAGGCCTGATTTTCCTGCTTGGTCTCAGGATAGTCTTCCGCAAAAAGCACTAACTTTGCGCCCATGATTATATCTGTGGACAGCCGAGGCGTTACCCGTCCTGCCGAGACTGTTTTCTATGCCATCAAGGGGCAGAACAATGACGGGCATGACTATGTGGAGCGGCTGTACGGCCGCGGTGTAAGGCATTTCGTGCTGAGCGAGCGCAGACCTGACTTCGATGCCCTTGACGGTGCGTCGGTAAGATATGTGGAAGATACATTGGAGGCCCTGCAGGAGGATGCCGCGCAGTACAGGCGGCAGTGCCGGGCGGAGGTGACGGCCATTACGGGCAGCAACGGCAAGACTGTGGTCAAGGAGTGGATAGCCCAGCTCCTTGGCGAGGACATGCAGGTGAGCCGCAGTCCCCGCAGCTACAATTCACAGGTCGGAGTGCCATTGTCCATCCTGGAAATATCCCCCGACAGCAGTATCGCTCTTATTGAGGCCGGAATTTCAAGACCGGGGGAGATGCTCAGGCTGCATGATATCATCCGACCGGATATCGGGGTATTCACCCATTTAGGGGATGCGCACAGCGAGAATTTCTCCTCGTCCGAGGCGAAAATGAGGGAGAAGGCTCTTCTTTTCGAGGGATGCAGGACGGTGATATGCCGGGAGGGGATGCCTGCGCGGATAATTCGGGAACAATGCGGTTCCCGGACCCGTGTGTTTCTCTGGGGAATGTCTCCGGAGGCGGATGTGAGGGTGCTGGGCAGCACTCCCGTGGACGGTGCGGTGGATGTGGAGATCGAGGTGCGCGGGGACGGTCCCATGCCGGATGCCGGCTGTACGGGGGAGCGGGGCAGGTTGCGTATTCCCTTTGCCGACGAGGCTTCTTTCGAGAACTGTATGACGGCGGTGACGTTCATGCTCTGTCACGGCTATACATTGGAGCAGCTGGCTCCGAGAGTGGCGGACCTGCAGCCTGTGGCCATGCGCATGGAGATACGTGAGGGCATCAACGGCTGTACTCTCATTAAAGATTACTATAATTCCGATCCGGCCTCGTTTGCGTTGGCTCTGCGGGCTTTGGCTGTGCAGGACAATGCCCGTTCCAAGGCGGTGATCCTGTCCGACTTCGTGGATGTGGACGGGGGGGACGGCTCGGTGTATAGGGAGGTGGCCTCCCAGCTCCGTAATGCAGGAATTACACGTTTTGTAGGGGTCGGTCCGTGTCTGTCCGGCTACAGGGAACTTTTCGATATGCCGCAGACCAGGTTCTATGATACGACTGAGGCATTCCTGGCCGGTGAGAAGAGGGAAGATTATCGCGATATGGGTATCCTCATCAAGGGAGCAAGGCAGTTCCGTTTCGAGTACATTGGCGGCTTTCTCGCCCGTCAGTCGCACACCACTGTCCTGGAGGTGGATCTGGATGCCCTGGCTGGCAATTTCAATCTGCTGCGCAACAGGGTGCCGAAAGGTACGAGGCTTGCCGTCATGGTGAAAGCCTTCTCTTATGGCAGCGGGGCAGGGGAGATAGCCTCGCAGCTGCAGTACAGTGGCGCCGACTATCTGATGGTGGCGTATGCTGACGAAGGCGTGGAATTGCGCTCAAGGGGCATTACTGTTCCGATAGCGGTGATGAATCCTGAGCCGGAGGCATTTGATCAGATGATAGAGTTCTCACTGGAGCCGGAGATATATTCTCTCGGGCTGTTGCGTGATTTCGAGGCTGTTCTGGCCCGCCATGGCATAGAGGACTATCCTGTGCACCTCAAGCTCAACACCGGGATGAACCGCTCGGGACTCGACATGCCGGACATACCGGAGCTGCTGCGTTTCATGAAAGGGCGGCGGACGGTGATGCTGCGCAGCATGTTCTCTCATCTGGCGGCGGCTGATGATCCTTCAGAGGATGAGTTTACTTTGGGGCAGATCAGGCTTTTTGAGGAGATGACCGGAATGGTGCAGCCGCATTTTCCCTATAAGATACTGCGGCATATACTCAACAGTGCCGGCATAGAGCGTTTTCCTCAGTATGCCTTCGACATGGTGCGCATGGGTATCGGTCTGTACGGCATAGGGGATCTGCCGGGTCTGAGGCCTGTCAGCACGTTCAAGACTCATATTGCGTCGATACGTCGAATCACGCCTGAGCAGACGGTAGGCTACGGGCGCAAGGGCAGGGTGTCGCGGGATTCGGACATCGCTGTCATTCCGGTAGGCTATGCCGACGGACTGGACCGTCATCTGAGCTGCGGGGTGGGTGAGATGATGGTGTGCGGCAGGAGGGTGCCTGTTTTAGGCAATATCTGCATGGATGCCTGCATGCTGGATGTGACGGGTACGGGTGCGCAAGTGGGAGACGAGGTTGAGATTTTCGGAAACGATATCCCCGTCACCGAACTTTCCGACAAGCTCGGCACTATTCCCTATGAGGTGCTTACCAGCGTTTCACGCAGGGTCAAGAGGGTCTATTTCAAGGAGTAGCCCCTGTCTTCCTTCTCGAAGAAGTCTATCGTGCGGTAGAACGGATGTACCGGTCCGTAGCCTGGCCCGAAGCGGTAGCAGGAGCCGTTGGCTATGGATTCGTTGATGAAGATCTCGGCCCTTTCCACAGCTGTGTCAAGGTCGTACTTTCTGGCAATGTAGGTGGCTATGGCCGAGCCGAATGTGTCGCCGGTGCCGTTGACGTTGCGGGTGTCTATGTGACGTTTTGAGAATCGTCTTATGGTGTCGTTGTGGCGGTTGTAGAGTACGTCGATGAGATTCTCCCCGTCGGGTATCGACTTGATGATTACGGAGCAGCCAGCCTCGGCTATCTTCCTGATGAGCCTGTCCACGTTGTCGAGGGTTATGGTCTCGCCGGCCAGGACGCGGGCTTCATGGATGTTTGGAGTGATGATCTCGGCCTGGGGGAAGAGCAGCGCGCGATAAGCGTCTATCGACTCCTGCAGGATGAGTGCCCGGCCGCCAGAGTCTACCATCACCGGGTCGATGACCTTCGGCACGTCGGGATACTCCCGCAGCAGGCCTGCCACAGCCTCCACTATCTGCTTTTCGTACAGCATACCGGTCTTGATGCAGTCCGCTCCGACGTCGTCCAGGAAGTCCCGGCTCTGGTTCAGTATGATGTCCACCGGGATGGTGTGGATGCCCTTGACGTGAGTCGTGTTCATGTCCACCAGCAGGGTGGTGGCTCCGGCTGCGAATCCTCCGCACGCCGAGACGGCCTTGATGTCAGCCTGGATACCGCAGCAGCCGAGCGGCTCACTGCCGGCGATCATGAATACTTTTGCAAAATCTTTCTTGTTGTCCATTTTCCTTGCTTGCTTTTTTCTTTTGATGACTATTGGATTGGGAATCGAGCAGTCACTCCGGCCGGGA
>ERZ779889.3810-NODE-3810-length-10542-cov-2.726519_pt1 | contig 10542 bp, 13 predicted proteins | sample MGYA00511030_ERZ779889 | MGnify/ENA primary metagenome ERZ779889 (study PRJEB29588, sample SAMEA2160616) | human gut metagenome | biome: human gut; feature: human-associated habitat; material: faeces | place: Denmark | collected 2008/2010 ...
GCTTCCAGGATCTCGCGCAGGTAGTCCATAGAAGTATCATGCTTCATGTAATTTTTCCGGTCAGTATTATAAAACCCTTTAGTTTTATCGATGTGACCAAAGAAATAAGGTTTTATGTACCTACCCTGGAAATCCTTGCGTTCCCACTTCTTACGTAAGAGACGCAGCTCCATAGTATTGTTGATATCAAATTCTTTCTTTGCTGAATCGCTTCAAATCTTTAGTATAAAACGCTACTTTTATACCTCAATAAAATTGACTTATACTTTTACATATAAGAAGAGACTATATCTTCATCCTCAAGAATAGAGGAGCGCACCGCTTCGATGGTCAATAGCTTACCATCTACTTCCTTACGGAATAGTCGTTGAACTTTCCCCTCATCAGGGCTTAGCTGCTGATTATTGCTTTTGAATGTTTCATATTTTTTAATCACATTTATATTGTCCATGCATTTTAATAGCGGCTTTTTCTCTTGCTTCTATCGCTTCTTCGATAGTATCGAACGATCCAAGGTAATGCCGTTGACCGTTTTCGTTAATTTGGGCACACCATTTTTCGTATCCTGCCATTTTGTAGACACCTTTTTTGCCACTTGTATTGGTATTTGGCCTTCTCGTATTCATACATTGCTTACTACGATCAACTAAACGCAAATTTTCTTTTCGATTATCTAATTGATTATGATTTATATGGTCAACTTCTATATGATCTTCAGATGTTAGGCCTAAGATCATCCGATGTTGTTTATAAGATTTATTACCTATTTTTGTTAATACATATCCATTCTTGTCCACATGCCACCTGTATTTTTGAACGAGGTCAAAATCTTCTTTATCTATAAGAAATTCTTCTCCGTTAAAACAAAATCCTACATAATAATTTCCTTTATCGACATAACTATTTCCGATATAAAGATTTTGTTTTCTATAATCATGGATATCTTTATTTTTCATAATTATTCGATCCGGCGACTCTAACGAATTCATCAAAAACTTTGAAAGAAGAACTGTTTTCCTGTTGATATAAGTACAAACTTTATTTTTATTGAAATTCCAGAAATGTCCCTTCAGCCGTTCAAAGTCATCACAATCAAAAATAAAATATTTGTCATTCGGACATTGACATACCATATAATCATTTTCTTTATAAAAAGTATTAAATTTCTTCTTGCCTATAATATCCTCCTAACTATTAAAAAATGAAACATTCAAGTGTTTAGGCTTTTGTCCATGCACCATACAGTAACTTTTTTCTGCTTTCGCGACTTTTACATCCATGCATATCTCATCATCCTGCTTTAGTGTTACTGTCTTTTACAAATCCCAGCAATTCAATGCGTTTTACCATGCACATTACTGTACAGGGAGACCGATTGATCAATCTCTATACCCGACATGACGTTTAATTGACATACATCATAATAAATTTCTTTTACTTCCTCAAAAGATGCACCGTTATTCAACCTGTGCCACATCAAAGTCTGCAGTTCTTGAGACAAATTTATAATTTCTCCGATCTTGTTAACCGATGTTTTAATATCCAGATCTGCTTGCTGTTCTGGAGTATAATATCTTTTGGTTTTCGTTGCAGAAACCATATTGGTCGATACTTTAAACAAATGATAATTCTTTTCTGCTATACGAATAAGCAGAGGATCATTGGTTAATAGCATTGTGTCCGAGTCGAAATCCGCACCACTCAGACGTTGGAGAATATTCTCTCCAATGCTATTAATACACACTATTTCATTTGTTAAATTAAAATATCTGTCAATTTGTTCATTGCTAACGTTATTAACCAAAAGAATATTTCCGACACATACATGTGGAGACCGTGATCCCAAAAGGCGTTCTCCCGGTTTGAATCTTTTATTATGTACATTTCCCACGCCCAGAGAACTTTCACCTGTAAATTTTCCTATACTTTGTAACAGCATTTCTAAAGGATTTCCGAAAAGGGTAGAATAATTACCATTTACGAGAACATGTCCATATAGAAGATTTTCCCTATAAGCCCGAATAGAAGATAAGCAAAAATCTTTGTACATTTTAGTTTTCGTAAATTTTTCGTTAAGCCCCATAAGTTGAAATACGATATCGTTCTTGGAAAGATACTTACTCATGTAGAGTTGTTGTTCTTCCGGAAGATGAATATGATGCCGGAATACTGCAGGTTCTGTTTTCAACAGGTTCATGTAATTTATTGACGGCTGCAGGAATTCCTTCATATCGTCATAGCTCATTTGAAGAGTATTAAGCAATTGATAATGCACCTGAACCATATCTCCATCAAAGAAATGAGTCTTTTTCTCATGTTTAACAACACCAAAAGTGGAAGAGATGCTCCTCAGCCAGTTTTCAGCTTTACCGAATTTCAGATATTTAATACTATTTGGGGTAGTTATGAATTTGACTTGAGAAATATCCTTTGCTAAAGTAAGGCCATTTAGTTGTTCAACTTTGGTAATCCCGTTATCTTGAAAGAATTTTTGGATATTCGTATTGAAAGCACATGATTTGAAGAAGTGATTCCGAAGAAGTATCATTCCATATTCGGAATAATCTCCCATAAGACTAATATCTATTAAACTCTGCCCATCCCAGATGGAATTTGTAATTTCGGCCTCTTCCTCGTCTGTGACAAGACGACCATCTATATTACGTGTAGCTATAACTGTGTCTCGAAACGTGCTGTCATAATCGTCTATGATCAAAATAGATTCTGGTGGAATCTCTATCGTATCCACAATAGAACTGAGAGTAAGTGCTATGTACGCTTCCAAGGCTGCCAGATCGATTTGCTGGCCTCTTCGTACCTTAATTCCACACATTTCATACTTATGCATAGCCGGATACAGACGTTCGTCAATGAAAAGACATTTACCAACACGAGAAGATCCAGAAGAACGTTTAAAACGGACATAACGTACACCGTTACAATAGAATCCGTTGGAATATAATTCACGTCTCAGATCAGAAACCGTCATTAAAGTTTGGATTGTTCCTATTTTATAGACCTCATCCTCATACTTGAAACATTTGCCCATAAGTTCTTGTGAAACAGGGTTTTCCGGCTTATGACCTATCTTAATAGCAATAAGTTCTCCGTTTACTATGTAAACTCCGTCTGTTAAAACAGAAGAGTCTTCCAAACGATACCCATTCTTTACATAGACGTTATTTCCTATTTGATTGTATTCTTTTACGCTGAATTTGAAAGTGATATTGATTACCTTGTCAGAAAATTCGAAACCATTGAATGTGAATGAGAAATTTCTATTGCGACATTTTTTTACATATACTTCACGCAGCTTGATCAAATCGAGACTGTAATCTAAGACATTTATGAATTTCTTCATATTTACAGTCCCATCTTTCCGGATCAAACTGTATCCCCTCGGATCTGGATCAATAAGATGATTTGCGATGTAAACATCTTTTGCGTCCAATGAGGGGATCCTTACTTTTTGCTGATCTTCCAAAAAATCACTCCTTTATTTAATTTTTTATCTCTCCCGCGTACCTGATAGCTGCGGGAGAGAAATATGTGATCACTATTTTCTTGAATTCTTACGGGAATTATGATAATTTAATCTGTGAGATCTGCCGATACTTTCTCTTACCACATCAAAAAAAGAAAGTACCAGGTGATTCAATGGTAAAAAACTCCAGTAAAGTAGTTTACGTTAGACCATATACACGTCTTCGATTCGGTAGGATAGAGCATGTATGCGGGCATTGGCGTTCATATCCCGTAAGATAATCCGGGCATCTTAAGAACAGGATCAACTCTTTGATAAAAATCCAATTCTTCAAGTGTCGGTAGATTGTTCAAGAAAGCAATGTAATTTTTTAATTTTTTACTACTCCGAAATATCTCTCATAAGCATTCTTCATTTTAATCGGAAGCTCTCCATCACGATATCTTCTATGTAAATTGTCATAAATATAACCAACATCCGGAACATTGAATGTTTTCGTGAAGCTTTCTACATCCTGAAACTGAGCTGCTGAAATATCTCCATACCTGCTCACTTTAAAGCGTTTCTGGTATTTTTTCCGGTAATTATTCTGGAAATAACCGATGAAAAGAATGTATAAATCAGATTTCGGATCTCCGAGTAACTCGATAAAGCGTTTGTTGCGCATCTTTGTTAAGCGATCAGCGTCGTATTTAGAAAGTCCTCGTTCATTGAGCTTATCCTGAATAATCGCGTCTACGTAAGCCTTGGAAGTAGTAGCAGTATCTCTTTTAATTTCTTCTTTGGCAGTTGCCATCTGCTCATTGATTGCGGTGGTCATGTTCTGATTAGCCTGTTTAATCTGTTCTGACAGAACGTAAAGAATCTGATTTGTGTTTGCCTGAATTGCTCCGAGATTCTGCTCATTCTGAGCCAGTAAGGTTGTGATCGTCTCTAATGTTCCTACTTTAGTTTCTAAAATCTTTACTTCACTCATATTTTTTCTCCTATTCTGCATCGATAATATCTTCTGTACGATTAATGGTGTCTAATATGTTATCAGCCCATTTTTTAATAGCTTCGATATATTTTTTGTATTCCAGTCTGGTCGCCGTAGGAATCTCATTGAAACTTTGAGATAGATAGTCATAAGCAGCCATCTCTTTTATGAAAGCATCCATTTTTAAAAAAATTTCACTGGCATGAGAGACAAGCTGGTAAGTTGTCGTTTTACATGCTGCGCGTTCAATTTCAATCTTGTCCATTCCGCTAGCCACTAAAGCATAATCATCCTTACCGGCATCCAGTTCTTTTAGCTGTTTATCTTTATCTGCTAACTGTCGTTTCAAATCCTCAATTGTTCTATCAGCTAATTCGTCTCTTACAACGTGAACTGGCTGCGCAAGTAAATCTTTATTTGTTTTCTCCAATTCAGATATTTTTTTCTTTACCTCTTTCATGTTCTCATCTGCTTTCTTTTTAATTTCATCTACTTTTTCCTTGATCTGTTTCTGCGTATATTTCTGTCCAGATGGAAGAGATGAGATAAGTTCAATCTGTTCTTTCTCAGGTAATTCTTTCATGAGTGCGAGAGCAGTGGTTTTAGTGACTACACCAGTATCGACCAAATCAGAAAGTTCTGGGATCATATCCGCTAACAGTTTATAATTCTGAAGGGTGCGGACATCCATTTCCATATCTGAAGCTAATTGAGATTGGGTTTTACAGCAAGACGAATTTTTTTCGTCTTGACTATTTCGGTTTCCACCGTGTTCAATCCCATAAATCCTCTCTAGTTCCTTAATTCTTAACCCGACTTTCTTCGCAGATCCCCCAACATCTCCGCGTTGCCGGATATTGGTTTCCAGAAGATCCTGTAAAATTTCATCTTCGCTGTCGTAATGATGAACATCGCAAGCGATCTTAGTGATCCCCAATTCCTTGCAGGCTCTGACTCTTTGATGACCGGAAACGATTACTTTATCCTGAGTAATTACAATAGGTTCTATAACACCTCTTGTTTTTATCGATTCCAGGAATTCATTCCATTTCTCACCAGACATGTCATCGAAGAATTCAGTATTCCGTGGATGAGGACTTAGTTCTGTTATGTTAAATTCTTTAGACAACCTTTATCACTTCCTTCCTTATAAATGTTGTTCAATAGCAACTCTCTCTATGTTTTCTCTCAAATCTCTAAGAAGAAATTTCATAGCACTCCACTGTTTTAATATCTGATTCAGATCTGTAGCGTGGTATATTTCATTCTGCATCCACATATAGTCACTCAGTAAACCGGCACAACTTTTAGAAGAATGCCTGCAGATTTCCATAACACCCTTTGGATTAAAATACTTGATCTTATCTTCAGGATCACATTTTACGAACGGATCAATATGATCTCTGTGTTTTCTATAAATACTTTCTATTACCGGCTTCGGAGCAGAGTATCCAAGAATTCTCCCTACGTCTTCAGCTGATATCAGGAGATTTTCTTTATCGCTGTGATAGAGTTTAAAATCTACCCCGTTAAAATGGTCTGTATCATATGGTTCAATCATCTAAAAAATTCCTCCTCAGTAATTTTTGTCTCTAAAATAATTCAATAGTCAATTTAGCTCCCAGTCTATTCCAAAAAACTTATTTAATTTTCTTTTTACGTCATGGGAACTTCCGCAGACTTGGACGACTCCCATATAGACCATACGCCCTTTTTCTTCTATGTTTATCCAAATATTTGCAATAAATTGTTGTGCTACACCTATTTTTCCTTCTGCTCCCAATATTTCTTCAGATTTTGAGTTGATCGTAGCCAAAGTAAAAATAATGTCTATATCTCCATGAGTACGCATTTTTTTAACCAACATAACCGACCTCTCAAATACTGTTAAGCTTTTTCTGGAGCAGAGCAGTAGTCTTTTTGGACTGTTCATACTGATCCAGCTGGAGCTTAGCCTCTTCTGTGAAATGACCTATGATTTCTCCAATGTTTAATGTGTCCAGATTCTTGAAATTTTCACCTTGAAAGATATGAGAGTAACTGAAAGTAGGTGCAGCATCAGGAAAATATCTCTTCCGATCCGTTCCGTGTAGACGAGCACGGTATAGATAACAGCGAACATTCCTACCTTCCTCGTAAACATCGTCAATCTCCAGAACTACCTTATACTTTCTTCTTTTAATACTTACCGGTTTCGTATCATCTGTACTAATTCTGATCATTCAAATCCTCCCGTCCCACGTTTTTAGCTCCGCTAAAGCTTTTTCTTCTGCAAGCTTAATTTCATTATCCCTTAAATATAGTCTATCGATATGCTTTAAAACTTCTTTAAATAACTCAATAGAAGAGAATGTTAATGATCTAATATCTCTGGAAAGCATATTGATGTCACAGGTTCCTGCTGCTTGTACTTTTCCCTGAGAATCCATAAGACCATACGTAACACGCCACAAGAATCCAGAGCAATCGTCCTTAATCCTGTCAACTATAATCTGCAATTTATAAGGAGTATCCGGATCAGAAGGTAAATAAACTTCATCTTTTACAAAAGTGTGCAATCCCATCCTGATTCCTCCAGTTGTTCGGTCATCTGTTTAATGTCGTTATAATAATTCATTTTTCTCAAAAGATAATCGTATGTATCTGCTTGAATTCTCCTTAAAACATCATCTGTTATGACAGGAGCATTAACCTGATGTACTCTATAAAAAAGCCTTTTCCCTATGAGATAATCAAAAATGTTACGGTAAATACGCACTGCATACATAGCTTCTGAGTAATCATAACCTCCACTTAGACGTAAAGTGGGTTCATCAAAAACTATTTGAATAACAAATTTTTTATTTTCTACTTTAATAGACTTTTTTACATAAAGTTCAGATTTCATCTTCATACGTGCCGACCTCCTTTTTAAATCTATCCACTAAGCGGATGCGCTCATTTTCTTTTTCTAAGATCATTAATACATTCCCTCCATGATGTAGTCTGAAAGTATTTGCAGCTCTTCACGTATAGCTGCATTACATACATGCTGCTTTCTCAAAGTTTTATAGTCGCTGGGACTACTTAAGGTCATTTCATTACTAAGAGCCAACTCATCTACGGCGAGACGATTGATCCGGTTATGTATATACAAGAGTATTTCTTCTGTATTCATGTCATAGTTTCCTCCTTAACACTGTTTTCTTCGATCCACTCTGTTAATTTCCTTCGCATGCGTATAGAAGGAACATAAAGATAGATCTCTTTATCATCTCTAATAGCAGAGCGCCATATAAACTGAAGCATCTCTGAAAGAGCATAATCTTCTTCTTTAACGTCAATTCCATTACAGATAAAGAAATTTTTAACGAGAGTATTAAAATACCTGTTGACTGGATATGCGATAGAAGTGCGTGTGCGATATTCATTACTTGCCCTGATATTAAGAGGAAGAAAACCTTTGCTGTAACCTTTACCGGTAAGAATATTTTTGTAATCTTTAAATGTAGTCCAGATTATATCGTTAGATTTTGCTTTCCTGATTCTAGCAAAAAAATTGTAAAGATTTTTCTTCACCTGCAGAGCAGCACCATTTTTATTCCGTATATACCAACTTTTTGAAAGATCCGTTTCTCTGTCACCTATCTGGTTCATTCTTTCATTGTCTAAAATATGAATCAATTTAGAATAGTCCTTTGGGGCTATCTGCATTTCTTCTTTATTAGAAGTAAAGCAATAGTTTTTTGGTGAATCACCTTTAACATAGAGATACGAATACGGAAGAGAAAAGAAATTGTAATAGTAACATTGAATCTGCGCCTCAAACATATAGGTAATAATGTAAATATTCCTGAATGCGTTAAATGCAGTAATAGGGAAAAGCCACATCATTATTTGTTTGTTCCCACTTATATCATCGCCATACAGGGCAAGACATTGTATGTCACACAATCGTTTCTCAACCTTAAATTTTTCTCCCTCATAATTCTTTTTTTCTTTCTTCCAGTAAAGAAAATTAGAAGTAGGATCTACGTCTACGAAATCATTAAGCAATAATTCCATATCATCTGGCTTAATATCGTAATCCTGAATCACATCCGCAACTTCATCCATAATGAGCGTGTAATTATGTGCTCTGCAAAGATCTATTGTCTCTTTATCAAAACGATGGAAGAGTGCGTGGGTGGAAACGATGTTGATATCTTTTTTAATCAGAGACTGAATCCCTTGTATTTTCTTCCCGTTGATATTTTTAGGTTCTTTAAATTTTTTATCTGGACACGCTTCTATGATACGTTTCACTTCTGTAAGATACGGAGTTATATATAAGAAGTGTGTCTCACTGTCACTAGAGTTGATGAAATTAATGGCTGCTGAAGTTTTACCGGCTCCCATGATCGCATCAACTATTTTCACGTTACAATCATAATTCATAGGCAACTCCTTGTTGTGGAAAAATTTTTCTGAATAGTTCTCCATAAAGAAAAGCCCGTAAATATAAGCTTTTTCAAAGGTTAGTTCCTGCTAACACTATTCATTTAGACACCCTATTTTTCCACATTTGAAAATTAAAACCCTTATTTTTAGCGGTTTTTTGACCCTATCCCTTATAGAAGGGGTATATATATTTCTACATATTCAAATCCCATTCTTAAGCCGTGCGGTTTTCTTTGTGTTTGGAGCGTAGCGACAAACCAAAGGAAGAGCACCAGGGTTAACACTCGCCGAAATACTTTTTCTACGCTTCCGTAGGCTGTGTCCGGAAGGACACGCCACGGAACGTTAAAAAGTATGAGGCGCACTTCGTCCGAAGGACGACACTACTCGTCACACTCGTTGCACTCACTCGGTCGCTGTGCTCCCTTCTTCGCTCAGTCTATTAAATACAGTCTGAATACACTGATTCTGTAAATAAGCAGGATTGATAGGATATTCTTGTTTATCGAGTAGTGCTCGGGTTTCTTCTTTAGTCAGGGTCATAGAATGACACATTTTTTCCGCCAGCGAGGCTGTCTCTATATTATCCATATGAACCTTCAGATCGAAACGTCCATCTCTTATGGTTGCCTCATTCAGTAACTCAATAGAATGGGTGGTAGCTATGAATACTACACCAGATCCTGTGGAAGCTCCGTCAAGAGTCTGAAGAAGAGCATGGATATTCTTTTCGTTCTTTTCCTTCGCTGAGAAAAAGTAATCAATGTCTTCTAAGAGAATTACGGATTCGTCGAAGGGACTAAAGTCTGGGATACCTTTAGAGAAGTCTTCCAGATTAAAAACATAAAAGGCGTAGTCCAAGTAGTAGGCGATAGCTTTAGCCAGGGAAGTTTTCCCGGTACCTGGAGGGCCGTATAAAAGAAGACCAGTCTTATAAGTTATACCTAATTTGTTGAATAATTTTTGGGATTCCTTCCATTTAGACAGATAGTCTAGGATGTGCTTACGGTTCTCATCTGTAAGGAAAATGTCGTCCAAGGTTTTGATGTTCGTGTAATTTCCACGATAAACCTCTAAACTGTTACTTTCATCGTAGTGCAAATACTTTACTCTCACCTGTGGGACATCATCATCGTCGCTATCACTACCTTCATTAACAGATTGATTGTCTAAGAATTGTTTAAAAGTTGATAAGGCTCTCTTGGCGTTGATGCCTACGAAAGTAAGATGAAGCTCGTAAGAACCTTCTTTGGAAACGATAAGAATTGTACCTTCAGTTAAACGGATAGGGAATATACAATTCTTTTTAATTTCCTGATAATAAATGAATTCTTTTTCATATCCAGCACGGTAAGAATGATCCGTTATATAACGTTTACATTCTCTGGGAAATCGTTTAATGAGATAATCCTCTACCTTGCGGATAGTGCTGCAATCTGAAGTAATCATCGAAGCTGTAAGTGGGGATATCAGGGCTGATTTTGTTGTCGTAATCAGCTGATCATACATTTCTTCTTTAAAGTCTTCAAGATTTTTTAAAATCATTTTTGTTAAATTCATCTGTCTCCTTTTTACTGGAGTTGGGTTCGATGTGCTGCCAATATACACCTAAAATATATAGTTGTCAAGTGGGTAACAAAAATATTTATGCGCGGGTGAA
>ERZ779889.3812-NODE-3812-length-10540-cov-14.210491_pt1 | contig 10540 bp, 11 predicted proteins | sample MGYA00511030_ERZ779889 | MGnify/ENA primary metagenome ERZ779889 (study PRJEB29588, sample SAMEA2160616) | human gut metagenome | biome: human gut; feature: human-associated habitat; material: faeces | place: Denmark | collected 2008/2010 ...
AAGGGACTGTGCTGTTATCCGGTGTCAACATCTCACATACCAATAGCATAGGCCGCTATTGTTTTATTGCGGGTGGTTCAACCATAGGCGCATATACGATAATGGAAGACTTCGTATTCGTAGGCCAGGGAGTGTTATCGATTTCGGCAAAAGTGAGCCGGATAGCCCATCATGCATACATTGGTGCCGGTTCGCTGCTTACTCATGATGTGTCTGCAGGAGAGGTAGTTGCTGGTCGTCCGGCTAGAGTAATCAAGGTCAACACTGAATTTATATGATTCTAAAGGATAAATATTATGGGCAATCGGCTCGTATTGCCAGATGGAAGATAGATAATCCTATTGAAAACTTACTTGCACGACTGGCGGATTATTCGGAAATCTGCAAAAGCCTGTATGTATTTTATTATCGACTCTCTGACAGGAAATATTTCAATCACGGGATTAAACTGATTGATAGACAGTTGGCTATACATAAGGATCAATTTGTTAAGGTCAAGCATAACCGTCTTGTACGGGATATGGTATATTGTCTGCATCGTTTCGGAATCTGTTTTGAAGAATACTGCATATACTATTTTGTTCAAAGGAATACTTATAGCCGTTCTCAGTTTGTATCTGATAAACTGAGACATTATTATTGTGATCTCGTCAACGGCAAAGATATACCGAATATATTGAATGATAAGTATAACTGCTATTTACATTACAGGGATTTTTTCAAAAGGGAGGTATTAGGATGTTATTCATATGATGACCTGGCTAAATTTCGTGATTTCGTTCAACGGCACCCGAAATTTATTCTTAAGCCGACAGGTGGAAACTGTGGTCATGGTGTGCAAATTCTCTCAGTTTCGACAGAAAATTCCGCTGACGATTTATTTAATGTATCTATATCCAAAGGGTCTTTTGTTGTCGAGGAACTGATTAAACAAGGCGACGAAATGGACTCTCTTCATCCACAGTCTATCAATTCCGTTAGGGTTTCAACGTTTGTTTTAAACAATACTGTGAATATAATTGCAGCCGTATTGCGTATGGGTAAAGGAGATTCAGTGGTTGACAATGCTGGTTCAGGCGGAATGTATGCAAGCATAGATGTTCAGAATGGCATTGTGCAAACAGATGCTCGCACTTATAGTGACATACATTATAATTTCCATCCCGACACTGGTGTCCCGATTATTGGATTTCAACTGCCACATTGGAATGAAGCTCTGTCATTAATTGAGCAAATGGCGTTAAAGCAAAAGGGCACTACTTTGATAGCATGGGATATAGCATATAGCGCTGTGGGAGGGGGTAGTTGGATTATGGTAGAAGGCAATGCTGTCGGCAGTTGGGATGTCTTGCAATCAAACAGACAGATTGGGTTGAAACCATATCTGCATTCTCTTTTGGACGAATACTTTCAATATGGGAAGAAGTCTTCCCAATAACTTTTGCAATTTTGTGGAATGGACATACAGAATCTTACGAATACGCCAATCTTAGTCTCTATTCGATGTTGTACATATAACCATGAACCATATATTCGGAAATGTTTGGACGGATTCGTGATGCAGAAGACCAATTTTCGGTTTGAAGCTATTGTACACGATGACGCTTCTACAGATGGAACTGCTGCAATTGTCCGTGAATATGCTTCTCGATATCCTGATATAATTAAACCGATTTTTGAGGAAGAAAATCAGTATTCGAAACATGACGGCTCGCTTTCGAGGATAATGAATTCACATATGCGTGGCAAATATATAGCCATGTGCGAAGGCGATGACTATTGGACAGATCCGTATAAGCTGCAGAAACAGGTGGATTTCTTAAATAATCATCCAGATTACGCAATGTGTTTCCACGATTGCTATATACGGAATGAAACCCAAAATGAATTTTATCACGAAGAGATACAGGATAGAGATTATTCCGTCAAAGAGTTATTCAGCAAATGGATTGTCCCGACAGCATCAATGCTACTAAAGAAAGAATGCGTTTTGGAGATAAGCCCTGATATAAGGATAATAAATGGTGACATTCGCGTTGTTTTAAGTTGTTTCGCTCATGGAAAAGTTCGCGGGATGAAAGACAAGATGTCAGCATATAGAGTTCAAGAGAATGGGGCAACAATTAAAAGAGTTAAGGAGAATCCCCTTAAATTGGAAACCGCATATATTGGCCACTATAAATGTCTAAAAGAGTTATATCCTTTCATTCCAAATGATGTATATAAACAAAAGCTTGCAAATACATACATAAATATCGGGGTTTTAAATCTCAGATTAAAGCGACCCTTCAAAGGATTACTTAATATTGTCCATGCATTACTCCTGTCTCCGAGTCAGTTTGTAACGAGAATTTCTAATTTAAAGAACCATGAAAGAGTATGATTATTTAATAGTTGGCTCCGGGTTGTTTGGTGCTACATACGCGTATCTCTGCAAACATAAAGGGAAAAAGTGTTTGGTTATAGATAAACGCCCAACTCGAGGCGGAAACGTTTATTGTGAACATAGAAACGGCATAAACGTCCATAAATATGGAGCTCATATATTCCACACATCGAACAAGAAGGTATGGGAGTTCGTCAATTCTTTAGTGGAATTTAACAGGTACACAAATTCGCCGATAGCAAACTATAAAGGGCAGCTATATAATCTTCCCTTCAATATGAATACTTTTAATCAGATGTGGGGAATAAAAACGCCAGAAGAAGCTCAGGCGATTATTGATAAGCAGAAAAGCGTTATAATGGAGCAACTCGACGGCCGTAATCCTGAAAACCTTGAAGAACAGGCGCTGCTGCTGGTCGGAACGGATATATATACGAAATTAGTTAAAGGTTATACTGAAAAACAATGGGGCCGCTCCTGCTCGGAATTGCCGGCTTTTATTATTCGTAGGTTGCCGGTACGATATGTATATGATAATAATTATTTTAATGATTTATATCAAGGGATACCCACTGGAGGATACAACAAGCTTATTGATAAGCTTTTAGATGGCGTGGAAGTTCGTTTAGAGACGGATTATCTAAGTGATAGGGCTTATTGGAATGATATTGCAGAAAAGATTGTTTATACGGGAAAAATTGATGAGTTCTATGGTTATTCGTTTGGTCGGTTGGAGTACAGAAGTCTTCGTTTCGAAGAAGACGTCATTAATGTTCCAAATTATCAAGGCAATGCCGTAGTAAATTATACTGATGCTGAGACGCCGTATACAAGAATAATTGAGCATAAACACTTTGAATGTTTTGGTCAGGAGGTTTATGCGAATAAGCAAACGATTATTACTAGAGAATATCCTCAAGGGGCAAGTGTTGATTGCGAACCGTTTTATCCCATAAATGACGGAAAGAACCAATCATTATATCATCAGTACAGCAATTTCTCCAAAAAAGACTCCCGGGTGATTTTCGGCGGGCGATTGGGCGAGTATAAGTATTATGATATGGATAAGGTCATAGAAAGTGCTTTTGAAAGATTTGAACAAAATGAAAACTAAAGTAGCTGTTGTTATTGTAACATATAATCGCTTGCCACTATTAAAAGAGTGCATAGACAGTATAAGGGCTCAGACTTATACGGATTTCTCGATAATAGTTATTAATAACGGTTCGACGGATGGCACGGAGGCATGGCTAAAAGAGCAAAATGATGTCATTGTAGTCACACAGGAGAATCTTGGTGGTGCCGGCGGTTTTTATACTGGTATAAAGTATTCCTGTGAGTATGGTTTCGCTTATTCCTGGGTTATGGACGATGATGTGGTCTGCCATAAGGATGCGTTGAAAAGTATGATGTGCCGAGTTTCTTCAACATCCGGTTTTTTGTGCAGTAGGGTTGTTTATCCGAACGGTTCGCCCTGTAATGTCCCTGAGATTTCAAAGCGGAAAAATAAAGAGACGGGGGAGTTATTATGGGGAGAGAGACTGGATGACGGACTCTTGCGAGTTGAAACCGCTTCTTTTGTATCAGTCCTTATTGATAACAGGGTCGTCGGCAAAATTGGCTTGCCTTTAAAAGAATATTTTATTTGGGGCGATGATAGCGAATACACAAACAGAATAAGTCGAGTATATCCTTCATATTTAGTAGTAGATAGCGTTGTTACTCATAAAAGAGCGATTCAAAGGATATTGTCTATCGCTGAAGAAAGTGACAAGCAGAGGATGAAGAACTATTATTATTTCTACAGAAACACGGTCCATCGTCAAAATTCATTATTAAAGAAGAGTATCTGTTTTTGCCGTTATTTTATTTTGGCTTTAATGTTATTCCTTCGCGGCAAATGGCCTGCCTCTTCGATTGTCTTTAAAGGGATATTTGCAGCATTATTCTTTAGCCCACATATAACTTTCCCGTCTAATGCTTGAATTTACGGCGGTATTATTTATAGTATTGGCGATAATCGCCCTATTGATTAAGAAGGATATATTTCATCCTTCTTTTATTGTTTGCGGGTTATGGGGAACATTGTTGCTTATCTATTGGGTTGCAGATCATCCGCTATGGAATCTGTCTAATCGTTTTTTCTTATGTATTATTGCATGGGTAGTTCCGTTTGCGATTATTGCCAACATATTCAGTCTTAGGCCAGTTACATTGCAGAGAAAGAAAAATCATTCTAATTACATATATCCTGTAAACACTGATTTTTTCAACAAGTTATTCCCATTGGCGATAGCGGTCAATATAGTAACTATTCTAGTAAGTATAGGAGCTGCTGGAGGTTTTTCTTTTTCCCAAATTCGGCAGTTGTATATATCTAATTCTATACCGTCAATATTAGGATTGCTGCTGTATGCCTGTAATTTCGTGTATGTGTTGAATATTTATGCGTTATTGCATTTAAAGAAACTGGACAAGAAGAAAGTCGCATTATTGACTTTTTCGGTTCTGGTTGTTTTTCTCTTTAAAAGTAATAAGACCTCATTTCTCCTGTACTTCATAACTTTGTTGTATGTCTTTCATAAGAATAAGGTTCTAAATTTCTATAGGCTAGTCTTGTTCACTCTTATTTTTGTCGGACTTATTGTTCTTGTCACTATAAATCGGCTTGATTTTGATTTTTCAACAAGTGAAGCGATATGGAATTTTATATACATTTATTTGATTTCTCCTTTAACGGCATTTGATACATTAATAAATGGAGGTGCGACGCTGGATTCTGGGTCACCAGGCAGCGGGTTCCTTGCTTTCTTATATAATGTTATAAATGTTTTTGGTGGATCTTTACAGGTGTCACAATTAGGCACTTTTATAGATGTTCCGCTACCGACCAATGTTTTTACTATAATGAGGGGCCCGTATTTAGATGCCGGCGTATCAGGGATTATTCTTATGAGTGTCATCCAAGGGACCTTTTATGGGTTATGCTATGCAGAACAGAAAATTAATAAGAAGTTCTATCCGTTGTTTTATGCTTTGATGGTAAGTACTCTGTTCATGCAATCATTTGGAGATTATTTATTGTATTCTTTTTCAAGCACATTGCAGTATTTTATCTTTTCTGTTTTAATTGCTCACGGTGTGACTTTTCGCTTTAGAAAAGGGTGTCCAAAGGTCGTTGTGGGCGGCAATGAGATGGCCTGAATAGGTGACTTATATGAATATGCTTCATAAAAAAGATCATAATGAAGGTTTTGCAAACAATTAACAGCATGTCTGCGGCGGCAGGCGGTATAGCGACATGTACATATGATCTTGTTAGTTCTATGCAAGAGACGAGCTGTAAGGTGGATTTAGTATCATTTGTAGACTGTGAGTCTCTGGATAGTCTCCTCGGGCAAGGAGAGTCGTGGTTGATAAGAATCCCTAAACGATCGGCATGTGATATTTCTAGCTGGATAACGCTGCAAAAGCTTTTAACCGGGTCGAAGTATGAACTTTTTCATACGAATGGGTTATGGACATACATTAATCATGAAACATGTCAAATAGCAAGGCGGAAACATTTACCATACCTGATTACCCCGCATGGCATGCTTTATCCCGAGGCTCTTGCGCGGTCGTATTGGAAGAAGCGCATTGCTCTGGACGTAGGCTTTAAAAAAGATATTATGGAATCTTCTTGTCTTCATGCAACATGTGTCCAGGAGATGGAGTTTCTTAGAACTTTTGGCTATAACGGACCTGTCGCCGTGATTCCTAATCCGGCGAATCTTCCAAAGTATCTAGACCAGATAATAGCAAGACGCAATAAACGAAATGTCAAGATTTTCGGTTTTCTTGGAAGGCTTCATCCGAGGAAAAGGGTCGAGAATATATTATATGCGTCATCATTAATTAAAGATGACTCCGATAGTTTTGAAATAGATATTATTGGTTCTGGAGATTTGGAATATGAAAGTTTTCTCCGTGCCGAAGTGAAACGATTGAGATTAAATAATGTGAGGTTCAGAGGTTTTCTGAAAGGTCAGGAAAAATATGAGGCGTTAGCGACAATGACTTGTCTGTTTGTTCCAAGTGATTTTGAAAATTTCGGAATGATAATAACGGAAGCGCTTTCTGTTGAGACACCAGTTGTGGCCAGTACGGGAACCCCATGGAAAGATCTTAATGAAAATCAATGTGGCTGGTGGTGTGGTTGCAGTTCTGAAGAGATAGCGGAAATAATGAAATTACTATTGAATATGCCAGATGACAAAATTAAGTTCATGGGGGAGAATGGGCGTAAATTAGTGATTGAAAGGTATTCGCCTCTTACAATAGCAGGTCAGATGAGAGACTTGTATAATTATATTTTGAATGGCGGATCTAAGCCAAGTTTTATATATTCTGCATAAGTGATGATGTATCAGGATTTATCAAAATATAAATTTACATTAGACAGAGGACGGAGTAACGTCGTAATCTTATTATATCGGTTTGTATGCACGTTGTTTATCCGCCATACCCCGTCATTTATGTGGGCGTGGAGAAATGTGATGTATAGAGCTTTTGGTGCAAAGATTGGCAAAGGGGTAAGGATTGCGCCAGATGTCAAGATTCTATATCCATGGAAGGTGATAATTGGTAATCATGTATGGATAGGGAGCGGTACGAATCTTTATAGTGTGGACTCAATTTTTATTGGAAATAATGTTTCGATTTCGTTCAATGTTTTTCTTGCCACCGCGAATCATGATATATATGATATAACATTCCCAACGACCTCTTCTCCAATATATATTGAAGACGAATGTTGGATATCTACTAACGTTTTGATTTTACAAGGCGTACGAGTGCGTCGAGGGAGTGTGGTCTCGGCTTGCTCATTAGTAACGAAAGAGGTCCCTGAAGGCATGGTAGTATCCGGAATTCCTGCTGTGCCGAAGAAAGCAAGAAAGAGAAATCCTCTTTCCGTAGCAGAGATAAGCAAAGGAAAAGAAGCTGAAAAGTAGAATCTATGACACTCTCCCTCATCACCGTCACCTTCAACAGCGCGGGCACTATCAAGGATACCATTGAAAATGTCCTGGCACAGACATACGAGGATTACGAATATCTTATCATCGACGGCGCGTCGAAGGACGGTACTGTGGATATTATCAAGTCTTATGAACCGTTGTTCAAGGGGAAGATGAAGTGGATATCGGAGAAAGACAAGGGGATGTATGATGGTATCAACAAGGGAATCAGGATGGCCACCGGTGATGTTGTCGGAATTATAAACTCTGACGATTTCTATCATAGAGCGGACATCTTCAGCATTATCAACAAAGCTTTTGAAGAGTCGCCTTCAGTCCAAAGCATCTATGGCGACGTGCGGTTCGTGCGTCCTGACAATCTGGACAAGACGGTCCGATATTATAGCAGCAAGAATTTCAAACCGTCAAAGTTCCGCTGGGGTTGGATGCCTGCGCATCCGACCTTTTTTACATACCGGAAGAATTTTGAGAAATTCGGCTATTATAAAGTAGACTACAAGATTGCTGCAGACTTTGAACTCCTCACAAGGTTTCTGAGGTCGCATGCTCTGTCATCAAAATATGTCCCGGTAGATTTCATGAAGATGCGGACCGGCGGCAAGAGCACCAGCGGACTGAAATCCAACTGGGTGCTGAACAAGGAAATAGTGAGAGCCTGCAAAGAGAACGGCATCTACACTAATATGTTCATGCTCTCCCTTAAATATTTTGTCAAGGTTTTCGAATTTCTTCAGACTCGGGATTCGGGAAACCGGAAATGACTTGTTCGATGAGCGTAATATACCGTGGTCTCGTTCGGTAATCATACGCGAAGTATTTAGTTTATATTAATCAAAGTCCTCAATGACCATCCTCATCACCGGAATCCACGGGTTCGTGGGTTCCAATCTTGTCGGATACCTGTCGCAGGGCAGGGACAACACGATATACGGCCTTGACATAGTCGCGCCGGAGAAGCCGGGCGTCGCAAAGACCTTTTCCTGGGATGATCTTGAAGCCGGCAATATCCCCGAGGTCGACGCGGTGATCCATCTGGCCGGCAAGGCCCACGACACGAAGAACAAGGCTGTGGCCGATGTCTACTTCAAGGTTAACACCGGCCTGACACAGAAGATCTTCGACTGGTTCCTCGCATGCAAAGGCGCCAGAAAGTTTGTCTTCTTCTCCACGGCGAAGTCTGCGGCCGACCGGGTGGAGGGTATTCTTACCGAAGACGTGGTCCCGACGCCGGTCGGACCCTATGGCGAGAGCAAAATCAAGGCGGAAGAATATATGATCGGCCGCTTCGCCCCGGCCGCGGCAATCCGTCCGAACCATAGCTTCGATGATTCAGATTCCGCATTTCCTGGAAAATCAGTCTACATCCTGCGCCCTTGCATGATCCACGGCCCGGGCAACAAGGGCAATCTCAATCTGCTCTATTCTGTCGTGTCCAGGGGAATTCCATGGCCTCTCGGCGCTTTCGACAATCTGCGCACCTTCACTTCGGTGGAGAATATATGCTATGCCGTCAGCGGCCTGCTCACCAAGGACATTCCGTCGGGAATCTACAACATGGGCGACGACGAGCCGCTTTCGACCAACGAGCTCATTGCCATCATCTGCGAGGTTCTCGGCAGAAAGCCGCACATCTGGAAACTCAGCCGCGGATTCATGACCGGCGTCGCCCGGCTCGGCGGCGTGCTGCATCTTCCGTTGAATCCCGACCGCCTGCAGAAACTTACGGAGAACTACGTCTCCTCCAACGCTAAGATCAAGGCCGCATTAGGAATAGACAATATGCCAGTCGACGCCCGCAGCGGCCTCCGGCGGACGATAGAAAGCTTCGCACAAAAGAAATAATATTAAATGACATATTTTATTTGTTTCGCAGCCCTGCTTCTCGCAGAGCTTTTTTATTTCAAGCTCGCCGCGCGCTTCGGGATTGTCGACCGGCCCAACGGGCGCAGCTCCCACACCAGGCCCACCATCCGCGGCGGGGGAGTCGTATTCCCGCTGGCGGCCGTCCTCTTCTTCCTGCTCTGCGGCTTCGGCTACCCCTGGTTCGTCCTCGGGCTGGTACTGCTCGCAGCCGTTGAGTTCACCGACGACGTGCGCTCGCTGCCCGACTCCGTCCGCCTTGTGGCCCAGTTCGCCGCCATGGCCCTGATGTTCCTGCAGCTCGGCCTCTTCGGCGGCGGCTTCCCCTGGTGGTACGTGCTCGTGGCGCTGGTGCTGTTCGTGGGCATAGTCAACGCCTGGAACTTCATGGACGGCGTCAACGGCATCACCGGGGGCTACTCGCTCGCCGTGCTGCTGCCGCTGGCCTACCTCAACGAGTTCGTGGAGCCGTTCATCGACGGGCGTCTGCTGGCCGTCACGGCCATAGCCGCGCTGGTGTTCTGCTTCTTCAACTTCCGCACGCGGGCGCGCTGCTTCGCCGGCGACGTGGGCTCGGTGTCCGTCGCGTTCATCGTGCTCTTCGCTCTCGGCTCGCTGGTCCTGCGCACCGGCGACCTGAGCTGGATAGTGCTGCTGGCGGTCTACGGGGTGGACGTGGTGCTGACCGTCTGCCACCGCGTGATGCTGCATGAGAACCTCGGGGAGGCGCACCGCAAGCACGCCTACCAGCTGATGGCCAACGAGCTGGGCGTCCGTCACGTGCTCGTGGCGTCGTTCTACGCGCTGCTGCAGCTGGTCGTCAGCGCCGGCGCTATCCTGCTCTCAGGAGCCGCTCCCGGTGTCCGCTGGGCTTACCTCGGCGGCGTGCTGCTTGTGCTCAGCGCGGCCTACGTCATATTCATGAAGAAGAACTACCATCTCCATGAGGAATACCTGCGCGCAAGGGCTGCCGGCAACGAGGACGGCGGCAAAAACGAAAACAAAGACTGATCTATGCTGATTGACGACACCCTTCTTGACTCCCTGGCCGCTGAGGCCCAGGCGTCTCCGCGGCTGAGGATGAACCGCGACCTGCGCAACTCTCCCGCGGACGGTTCGCAGAGGATGCTGAACGCGCTGGAGCGCGGGACGAAGGTCCCCGTGCACCGGCACCGCGGCACCTCCGAGACCCAGCTGCTGCTGCGTGGGAAGATAGACGTGATGTTCTACGACGACGGCGGCCGTGAGACCGCGCGCCTGCGGCTCTGCCGCG
>ERZ779889.3817-NODE-3817-length-10528-cov-3.086413_pt1 | contig 10528 bp, 11 predicted proteins | sample MGYA00511030_ERZ779889 | MGnify/ENA primary metagenome ERZ779889 (study PRJEB29588, sample SAMEA2160616) | human gut metagenome | biome: human gut; feature: human-associated habitat; material: faeces | place: Denmark | collected 2008/2010 ...
ATTAATTTAGCCCAATAAGCAATAAAATTTTTATTTAAGTGGTCTAATGTCACGTGGTAAAATTCAATATAATATTTGCAAGCTTGAAATTCTAATGTCAATTCTTCCTTATTAATTTTGTCTAATTGAACTAATAGTAATGTTTTAAATGGTTCTTCGATAGACTTCATTTTAGAAATATATTCATCACGGGCAAAATATATTTCTTTGTTTTGATTAGCCAAATTAATATACTCCATAATAACTTTATCTAATCGCCCTAAAAAATTATTTTTATATTTTTTAGAAGCCAATTGAGAGGTAATTGCTTCATGAAGCATTGTAAGATTACAATATATTCCTTTAGCTCTATAATATTCGTCCTCTTTATTGCGTCTTTCTTCTGCTTTATCTCGTTTTTCACGCCATTTTTGCCAGCTTGCTTTATCTGCCTCTTGATCATAATCATTGTTTGTTCTAGCTGATTCTTGGCCATAATCATGGTTTGTTTCGTTGTACGTATTTTCAGTGATAACATTCTTTGATTTTTTTATGCTTTCGAAGGCAACATTTATTTGTTTCATCTTTTCTGCTGCTTCAGCAGTTGGATTGATATCTGGATGGTATTGCATTGCTAACTCACGATATTTCTTTTTTATTTCTTCTAAAGAAGCATTCTTAGATACTCCTAAAATTTCATATGGATTATTATACATTTTACAAATCTTCCCCTTTAATTACCACATATCATAGCACAAAGTTTCATAAAAGTCAAATTGCATACAAAAAAGCTAGGAGATTATCCTAGCTTATCATTAACAATATTATAGATTTCTTCATGGATATCTAAGATATCACGAAGTTTATCACCATTAACACATTTAATTATTTGGTGATTATTCATACTAGCGAGTTCTAAATAAGCTTCTTCACTAGTTTTTAAGTAACTTAGGGAAGATTCATGCTCATCAGTACCAATGCGTCCTCTTTTTAATTCAACTACTTTTTTATAGGGCATATGAAGTAAGATGGTTAAATCAGGTTTTGGTAACTCTAGTAAGTTATATTCTAGAGTTTCTAACCATTTATATAGTTTTAATCTTTCATCTTTTGAAAGTAGAGGAAATATTTTCGCAATATCATTTTCATGGTAATTAAGTAATTCTTCTTTAATGTAATCATTACCTTTATTACTTCTTATTATTGCTAATATTTCATTGATGTAATTTTGATTCATAATGTTTACCTCCTAAATGTAAAAGTAGCCCGTTAACACTGGCTACCTTCTCATTTTTCAAGTATTAATTAAAATCTAAATCCACCTTTATTTTTCCCCTTGCCTTTTTTAGGCTTAGCAGCCTTCATCTGTGGCATAGGTGCTTGCCCTTTTGAAACCTTTTCCATTTGTTCTTCATCCATACTCATAATTGATTTCATTTGAGTTCGCATTGTTTCAAATTGTTTTGTTAATTGATTAATTTCTTGGTAGCTTCTACCACTACCATTTGCTATTCTACTCTTACGAGCATGGCTCTTATTAACTAGATCAGGATTATTTCTTTCTTCCTTGGTCATTGATCCAATTATTGCCTCAATATATACAAAACGTTTTTCATCAAAATCAATATTTTTAATTTGTGATCCGATACCTGGTATTAAACCCAGTAGGTTTTTCATTGAACCCATTTTTTTGACTTTACGAATTTGGCTTAAGAAATCATTGTATGTGAAACGACCAGTTTGAAATTTTTCAGCCATTTTCATTGCTTCTTCTTCATCAAAAGATTGTTGGGCTTTTTCAATAAATGTTAATACATCACCCATTCCAAGTATTCTCTTGGCCATTCTTTCAGGATGGAATACATCAATTTCATCCATTTTTTCACCAATACCAGTAAATTTAATTGGAATTTGAGTCATATAACGAATAGATAAAGCCGCACCACCACGGGTATCACTATCTAATTTAGTTAATAAACATCCAGTAACATCTAGCTTTTCATGAAATTTTGTTGCAACGTTAACGGCATCTTGACCAGTCATCGCATCAACTGTAAGTAAGATCTCATCAGGGTTTACGATGTCTTTGATTTCAACTAATTCTTGCATTAATGCTTCATCAATGGCAAGACGACCAGCTGTATCAATTAAGACTACATTATAACCTTTTTCTTTAGCATATTCTAAACCCTTTTTAGCTATTACTTGGGGTTTAGTAAGTATTCCCATTTCGAATACTTCAATGTCAAGTTGTTTACCAATCGTAACTAATTGATTGATTGCGGCGGGACGATATACGTCTGCAGCAACCATCAATGGTTTAAGTTTATAATTTTTTCTTAAATAGTTAGCCAATTTCCCTACATGGGTAGTTTTACCACTACCTTGTAAACCGACCACAAGTATAACACTTATACCAGATTTTTTTAGATTCAGTGGAACCGCTTCTTCTCCCATTAGCTTAACTAATTCTTCATATACAATTTTAACAACTTGATCGCCTGGTGTTAAAGATTTCATTACTCTTTCACCAAGGGCTTTTTCTTTTACTTCACTTATAAATTGTTTTACTATTTTATAGTTTACGTCAGCTTCTAGTAATGATACACGAATTTCGCGCATTGCATCATCGATATCTTTTTCATTTACTTTTCCACGACCAGTTAATTTACGTAGTGAATATTGGATTTTCTCGGACAGACTCTCAAACGGCATACCTAATTATTCCATCTCCTTTACTTGTTGTAAAATTTCAAGACCAGCTTGATCAACGTGTTCTTTTAATTCATTTAATTTTTGATTTATAACTTTACTTTTTTTGTGAAGTTCTAACTTTGTTTCATAATCTTCTAAATTGTGTTCAACTTTTTTAAGTATATCCCATATAGCATTGCGACTTACATTTAAGTTATCTGCTATTTCAGACAAACTATAGTCATTAAAATAATAATCTTCGAAGATATTGCATTGTTTTTCTGTTAATAATTTTTGATAATAATCATATAAGCTACTATAGTATACTTTTTTATCTATTTGGTTATTCGCCATCTTCATCACCATTATCAATGAATAATCCTGCAATATAATCTTCTAAATCGAAATATTCTAAATCTTCCATTTTTTCACCAAGTCCAACCATCTTTATTGGAAGATTATATTTATCTCTAATTGCTAAAACGATACCACCTTTACTAGTACCATCTAATTTTGTTAGTATAACTCCTGTAATATTTGTCACTTCCATAAATGCTTCAGCTTGTGACAAACCATTTTGACCTGTTGTTGCGTCAATCACTAATAGAGTTTCTTGAGGAGCCCCTTCAACCTCTCTTGCGATAACCCGATGCATTTTTTCTAATTCTTTCATCAAATTAGTTTTATTTTGTAATCTACCTGCTGTATCACAAAGTAATATGTCATATTTTTCATTCTTTGCTTTTTGAATTGCTTCAAAAATTACACTAGATGGATCTGTTGCACCTTTTTTTATAACAATATCAACACCAACTTTTTTAGCCCAGATTTCTAATTGGTCTACTGCACCTGCTCTAAATGTATCTCCAGCCGCAAGCAATACTTTTTTGCCTTCATTTTTTAAACGATAAGCAATTTTGGCAATTGTTGTAGTTTTACCTACACCATTAACACCTACAAACAAGAAAACTGATAATCCGTTTTCATTTATATTAAAGTTATTATTTACAATTTGCCCTTTTAAATACAATTCAAACATTTTATCAACTATGATAGGTTGAAGTTCTTCGGCAGTCTTCAATCCTTGAACTCTTTCGTCTTCTTTTAATGCTTCAATAAAATCTAAGGTTGTTTCAACACCGATATCAGCCATTATGAACGCATCAGTTAAATCGTCAAATAATTCTTCGTTAATTTCGTTACCGCTAAGAATTGCTTTTAATTTACTCATTAAACCTTGACGGGTTTTTTTCATACCTAGATTATATTTTTTATTTTTATCATCTTTTGGTTTTTTCTTAAATATGTCAAATAGCCCCATTTGATACCTCTATTTATTAATTATTAATTTTATTCTTTATCCTATTCATTATACTATATTATTTATTTTTTTTCAACTTTTAAGCCAAAATAAAATAGGCACAAAAATTTATGCCTATTTCACATACTATTCGTTTTTTTCTTCTTTGGCTTTTTTGATTAATCCTTCATTTGATTTACAGTGTTCATTATTACAACGAATAATATCACCAACTTTAATCATTGGAGCCTTGCAAACAGGACAATAGTCGCCTGTTGGTATTCCTGAAAAAGTTGCTTTACATTGTGGGAATCTACTACATGCATAGAAAAGTGAACCTTTAGAACGTCCTCTTCCACTTGTACGTTCAACGACATCGCCTTCCTTACATACAGGGCAAGTTACACCAATATGTACCGGTTCCTTTTTAGGAGTCTTTTTAATATATTTACAATGAGGATAACCAGAACAAGCAGTGAATTCACCAAATGGACCTCTTCTTATAAATAATGGTAAGCCACATTCTGGACAGAACTCATCTGTAATCTTTGGATATATTTTAACCATATTATCCCTAGCATTTTCAATTAATGGTGCAAAAACATCATAGAATTTGCGTAATTCTTCATACCATACTGCTTTTCCTTCCGCAATCTTATCCAAAGTTGTTTCCATATCAGCAGTGTATTTTACATTGATGATGTCACTAAAGAATAATTCAAGTTGTTCAGTAGTTAAAGTACCTTGAGCAGTTGGAACAAATGTACGTTTATCCATAGTAACATAGGCCCTTGCGCGCAAAGTTTCCATTGTTAATGCATAAGTTGATGGACGACCAATTCCAAGTTCTTCCATTTTTTTGATTAATCTAGCTTCTGTATAACGGTATGGTGGTGATGTGAATTTTTGTTCTTTGTTAATTTCTTTAAATGTAAGTTTTTCACCTATTGCTAGTTCCGGTAATTTTTCTAATTCATCATCTTCATCAGTTAAACTAGCTTCTTCATAAATTGTTCTGAAACCATCAAATAAGGTAACTTCACCAGTTAAATTAAAAATATAGCCATTATTTTCAATGTCAACTTTAGTATCTTCTAATATGCTATCACTCATAAGTGAAGCTATTGCTCTATTATATATTAAGGAATAGACTTTAAATTCATCTAAGCGTAAATAACTTTTTACACTTTCAGGAGTTCTCAAAATATTAGTAGGTCTAATTGCTTCATGAGCATCTTGAATGTTTTTACCCTTAGGTGCTTTTTTAGTTCCTTTATAGTATTTCTCACCATATTTTTCAATAATATACTTTTTGGCTGAATCAATAAATTCATCTGATAAACGAATTGAGTCAGTTCTCATATAAGTAATTAAACCTACACGTTCTTTTCCTAATTCAACACCTTCATACAATTTCTGAGCGATGCTCATTACACGCTTAGCATTATAATTAAATTTTGCACTAGCATCTTGTTGAAGTGTAGATGTAATAAATGGTGGCTTTGAAGCACGATTTCTTTCTTTCTTTGTTATATTAGAAACAACATAATTATTTTCATCTAATTTTGCAATTACTTCGTTTGTTGCTTCTTCATTTGGTAAATTAATCTTTTCCGTATTAGTACCATAAAATTTTGCTTTTAGATTGTATTCGTTATCGCCAATTTTTTTTGAAAAAATTGCTGATAAATCCCAAAATTCTACTTTATCAAATGCTTGAATTTCTTTTTCACGATCAACTACCAATTTTAATGCTACAGATTGAACACGACCAGCTGATTTTGAACCAATTTTTTGTTGTAATAAACTAGATAATCTGAAACCAATAATTCTATCTAAGATTCTTCTTGATTCTTGTGAATGAACTAAATCCATATCGATATCTCTATCATGACTTATGGCTTTTAAGACAGCCGTCTTAGTAATTTCATTAAACACAATTCTTGAAACCTTTTCTTTTGGTTGATTTAACACTTCACTTAAGTGCCAACTAATTGCTTCTCCTTCACGGTCGGGGTCGGTTGCAAGGTAAACATGTTCTGCTAGGTTTGCGGCTGCAGTTAATTTTTCAACTATTTCTTTTTTGTCACTTAATATTTCATATTCAGGTTGAAAATTATTTTGAATATCTACACCAAATCCACCTTTACCCTTGATTTTTAAATCACGAATATGGCCTATACTTGATTCTACTAAATATCCTTCTCCTAAATAATGTCCAATTGTTTTACATTTTGCTGGAGATTCCACAATTAATAATTTCATACTGCACCTCACCCATATTTTTGCTTTTTGATTATATAACACCAATTTAAATAAGTCAAACAAAAAGATTAAAAACATTTCTTATTTTTTTGCTATTTTTCTTTATTTTTTATCACTAAACTATGAAAACTGTTAATTATAGAAAAAAACAAGCCTAATCTAAGACTTGTTTTCGTTTTCTAATAATTTTGTTACTGGTGAATAAGTTTTTCTATGAATTGGTAATACCCCCAGTTCTTTTAAGGCTACCATATGAGCTTTTGTAGGATACCCCTTATTTTTAGCAAAACCATATCCTGGATATTTTTTATCAAGTAAATCCATGTAATCATCTCGAATTTCTTTTGCGATAATGCTTGCACAACCAATCATAAAACTTTTTTCATCACCTTTTATTAGTGATATACTTTCAATATCTATATTAAGAGGCATAGCATCAGCCAATATAATTTGAGGTTTAGGATTAAGCCCCCTAATTGCTTTTTGCATGGCTAGTCTACTTGCTTCATAAATATTGATTTCATCAATCTTTGACTCATCAATAAATACGGTAACAATGCTTAATGCTTTTGTTTCTATTTCTTTTCTCAATTCTTTGCGTTTTTTAGGAGTTATTTTTTTTGAATCAGTTACACCTTCTATATAGCAATTTTTTGGCATTATTACAGCTGTTGCGACAACAGGACCAGCTAATGGGCCTCTTCCAACTTCGTCTGTCCCCGCAATATATTCAATTCCTTCGCTATATAGTTTACGCTCAAATTGATAATTATCAATTGTTTGTTTCATCGCCACACCTATCTAAAGTAAATCTACCGTAATATCCACTTCTTGCTTCTTGCAAGATAAATAATGCGGTTCTTTCTAAATCATATTCCTTATTGGATAAATAGTAATTCTGTTTTTTAGCTATTAACTCTAACTGTTCCATTGCATTAAGATTCGTGAAATCCAATTGATATCTATTTGTTAAAGCATTGGGATAATATTTATTCAAGAAATCAATGAAGTAAGTAGCAACGTCTATAATTGGTAAAATGTTATCATTTATACCACCAGTTATTGCAAGATGTAAGCCAATTACTTGATCGTCAAATTTTGGCCATAATACCCCTGGCGTATCTAATAATTCCAAGTCTTGGTTAATTCTAATCCATTGTTGTACTTTAGTTACTCCTGGTTTATCACCTACTGCGGTAACCCTTTTGCCTACTAAAGCATTGATTAAAGTAGACTTACCAACATTAGGAATTCCTACAATCATCGTTTTAATTGCACGTGGTTTTAAGCCTCTTGCTAAATCTTTTGCTCTTTTTTCAACAAGTAAATTAGTTGCTTCTTTAACTATTACTTTACTATTTTTTAACTCTCTCGCATCTAAAGCAATAGCTCTTTTATTTTGTTTTTCATAGTATGCAAGCCATTTTAAAGTTTCAATTGAATCAGCTTTGTCCTTTTTAGTTAATACGTATAGTACATTTCGATTATTTAACACTTCTTCTAAAAGAGGATTAAAGGATGATTTAGGTATTCTTGCGTCAAGTAGGACAATTACTAAATCAACAATTTTTACTTTTTCATTTATTTCTTTTATGGCTTTAGCCATATGACCAGGATACCAATTTATTGAAACTTTTTGAAAGTTTTCGTTAATTTCATTATTGTCTTTCATATATTTTCGCTTTCTTTATTTTTATAATCTTTTTATAATTTTACCAGGATTACCGGCAACAAGACAATTAGCAGGAATATCTTTTGTGACAACACTTCCAGCTCCAATGACAACATTATCACCAATGGTAACTCCTGGAAGTACACAAACATTTCCACCAATCCAAACATTATTTCCTATTTTAATTGGTTTAGCATATTCTAATCCTTTATTTCTTGACACATAATCTAACGGATGTCCAGCTGTATAGAATCCACAATTAGGACCAATAAATACATTATCGCCAAATTCTACTTTATTAGCGTCTAGTATAACTAAATTATGATTGGCGTAAAAATTTTTGCCTAAAGAAATATTAAATCCGTAATCGCAATAAAAATTAGGTTCTATCTCAAGAATATCTATTTTTTTGCCGAAAAGTTGTTCTAAAATTGCTTTTTTAGTATCACTATCTCTAACATCACAATCATTATATTTTTTGCATAGTTCCTTGGCTTTTAGTCTTTTTTTGGTCAATTCAGAGTTATAATTGGCATCATATAATTCGCCAGCTAACATCTTTTCTATTTCATTCATATTGGACTTTATTCCCTCCTAATTACTATCGCGATATTTTTATTTTCCTGTATATTTACCAATTTTACCTTTTGGTATAATGTAATTCATATGCTCAACTGCTACTCCGATAATATTTCCTTCTGGAATTAATCCAATTTGTCTACTATCGGTACTATTCAAGCGGTTATCACCCATTACAAAGTAATAACCTTCTGGTATTACAAAACCATTTTGTTTATTTAAATACTTCTTTATACCATTTTCTTTATAGAAAACGCCATTGGTGTCAACCTGATTAATACCTCTTGGAGCCACTGTTTCACCATTTAACTTAAATGTGTGTGTAGCTTCATCCCATTTAATAGTATCACCTGGTACACCTATTACTCTCTTGATGAAATATTCTGTACTTCGATAATCATTATCGGTGGGATTTACTTCTAATATAACAACTTCATTCTTGGCTATTTTTTTGTTGTATAATACCAAAACATGTTCGCCACTTTCGATAGTTGGTTCCATTGACATTCCTTCTACTGGGGTAATAATAAAAAGATAAGAAAAACAGAATATAGTTATAACAATACAAATAGGTAAAATTACAAAGATATCTAGTACATTGAAAATGCCTTGTTTGGTTTTAAACGGAATTTTGCTTAATAATTTTGGAGATATCTTTTGAAGTATTAATGCAACGATTCCAATAAAGCCTATAACAGCTGTAACTATCATTACAATGGTTAAAAAAGTAATGCTATTACTAAATGTAACATCGCCCTTAAAATTACTAACTTTAGAAAAGATAATTATAAATAAATATATTAATAAAAAGGGGGTACTAGAATTGGGGTATTCATACACCTACTCAAATCTACAAAAATATATAAACCTTTGTATGAGAGAACTAAAAGAGCACTTAGGAATCAAACAGACATTGTGCTTTTATTCCGCCCGTAAAACTTTCGCCCAGTTCGCCTCTGAACTTGGTATTCCAGACGGGGTGATAGATTATTGCCTTGGTCATTCAGACAAGAATCGAGGAATCATCCGATATTATACGAAGGTAAAGCAAAAGCAAGCGGAAATAGCCATAAACAGGGTAATCGACTACGTGAACAACCCGGACAAATATAAGGACTATATAGAGATGAGGGCGGATATCATGATGATGAAAACATAGAAAAAGGCAGCCGAATAAGTTACATCGCTGACTGCGGTTGCTCCACCCGAATCCCCTTCCCTTAGGAGGGGGATGTCAATCTTTAATATCTGCAATCAAATCTTTAAAAATTTTCTGGGAAGAACGAATACCTTCCATGAAAGTCGCTTCATTTTGCGAATTTGTAAGGGTATTATCATCAACAAAAGTAACATAGACAAATCCTAGTGCTTCTGCTGTTTCCTTTTGAGTGTTCAGATCTACAAGACATTCAACTGAAGTCCTGATGAAACAAAGTCCGTCACTCACTTTCATCGCACGATGGGCTGCTCCACCATATTTTTGATAGTTTTTCTTTATATCTTCATTAAGTTCAATTAGTAAGGCTATTTTATTCCTTGTGAAATATCGGCATATTACTTCATTAAGCCCTAGTTCGGTATTCTTGAAAACACGTTCTCTATAGCGGGAAAAGAAATGGGTACTGTACGCATCTATCCTTCTAGTCCATACCATTGAATCAGATTCGGTATGCTTATATGGAGAACACCCCCATTTTAAAACGAATCGCCTGCTATCTACATTTATTATAGAGAAATAATTAAATTCAGGGTTTTCAACAGCCTGTCTATTTGCAGCATAAAAAAATAAAATGTATGAATTATGTCGACTAGGATTTGTGTATTCAAACAGTTCCCAAGCCGGGAAACGGAGGGTTTTCCGGAATTTCTTCACAGCCTTTGGCATTAATTGCTGGCGTTTATATTCTATCTTGGGACGGTCGGAGGCCAATTCTTCATACATCTCGTAAAATGTCATTGTTGGAATAACCATAATGTAACTGTATTTATATTTTTAACAAATATAGTAAAAACATCAAAATGTATCTAATTATCAATCC
>ERZ779889.3820-NODE-3820-length-10524-cov-2.867036_pt1 | contig 10524 bp, 10 predicted proteins | sample MGYA00511030_ERZ779889 | MGnify/ENA primary metagenome ERZ779889 (study PRJEB29588, sample SAMEA2160616) | human gut metagenome | biome: human gut; feature: human-associated habitat; material: faeces | place: Denmark | collected 2008/2010 ...
ATCACCCGCCGCAAACCAAAAACTTTCATTTTTTCATATTACTTTTGACACTACCTGGAACGGCATTCGAACAGAGGATCACCGGTGCTGCTGCGCGGCTGATCTGAAAGATCTGAAGTGGTGAAAGCTGGTCATTGGTAATTGAGTCGATCACGATAAGATCTGCATTGTAGTTGTTGAGCGTAGCACAGATATCTTCGCGATAATCAAAGAGAATGATCTCCAGGTTGAAATGGTGCTTTTTCGCCGCCCATTCCAGCTCACGCTGGATTTGCCGCAGATAGGGGCTGTCCCAGTCCGGGTGAAACAGCAGAATCTTCGGAGCATTTCCGGAACGATTCCGACGGACGAACATCCCCTGCCGCGGCACCGACTCGAGCAGTCCGCGCTCTTTCAGCAGGGCTATTGCCGGGCTCACCGTCGCCTGGCTGACCTGATATTCCGTCATCAGCTGCCGCACGGTTGGAAAAGGTGTTCCATCCCGCATCGCCGCTATCTTACGGCAGAGCTGCTGGTAGAGCACCTCACTTTTACTGGCGATTTCCATCTCTGACTGCCTGTCTTGTGTATCGTTTCTCAATACAGAATATTCAAAGAAAAAACGGTGCCGCCACCGTGTATCTTTATTCGATACAGATTAATATATCGGGAGAATTTCCGAAAATCAAGGAGATTTGAAAAAAAAAAAAAGAAAAAAAGACGGCTCTGTTCCATCCGGTCTTTCACCGGAGAGAGCAGAGCCGTCCCGGCGGGTTACCGCCGGACCAGCTCGTAGGCGAGCGTGGTGCCGTGCGGCCCGAACACCTTCGCCGGGAACCGGATGGTCCGCGCGTCGATCCGGGTGAACGGAATCTCCCCGGTGCGGCGGCCCGCAGTGTCGAGCGTGTAGATCGCATAGCTGCCGCCGGGAGCGGTTTGCAGCGTCACCTCCACAACCCTGGCGGTGATCTTCAGCGGGAGCAGCTCCTGCCACGATGAGTTGCAACGAGAATCACTCCCGGGAATTGCGAGTCATTCCTGCGGCCTCTTATTCCGTGCGCGCCAGCTTGACGGAGAGACGCCGCAACACTTGCGGAAGCGGGTGGAAAAATAGTAGATGTTTTGCATCCCCACCTTCCGGGCGATATCGGAAATCGAAAGATCGGTGTTTTCCAGCAGTTGCCAGGCGCAATGCATCGCATAATTTTCCCGATACCGGCGCGGCGAAACTCCCACCGCCTCCTTGAACCGGAGATAGAAGACCGCGCGAGACATCCCGCTCTCCTCGGCCAGTCGGTCAATATCCACCGGCTCGGAAAGATTCCGCAGTCGCTCCTGCGCCTGCCACAGCAGCATGGGAACCGTACTTTCTCCGTCCTCCCCTGCCCCTCCCCGGATCAGGACGCCGTCCAGCAGGTTGCGGGCGAGCGGATACCAGTTCCTCCGGCGGGCAAGGTAGAGCCGATGCATCTCAAGGAGCGAACGCAACGCCCGGCGGAACTCCGTCGGGCCCGGAGAAGCGTGGAAGATGCCGGGCAGAACTTCATTCCAGGAAAGGACCTCTTTTTGCTCCTCTTCCATCAGAAAGTGCACCCACAACAGCTCCCATTGCCTGCAGCGGAACAGGTGCGGATGGCCGGGTGAAATCAGCACCAGTTCGCCTCGGTGCAACGGAAGAACGCCCGACGAAAAGATAACCTCCCCCACCCCTCTCGACGCAGCCAGCAGACTCCAGTCGTCCGGACGGTTTCCCCACCAGGAATACTCCCCCTCCGGCAATCCGGTCGTGTGACCGACGATGAGATCGTCGCCGATTGCCGGACTTTCCATCTTGAACGGCATGCGGGACATATGGGGGATCTCTCTGGCTTGCGCCAACTTCTCCACCTGTGAAAACAATGTTGCCATCTGTGCCGTCCTGTGATTTTCCTTCCAACACCTGCCCCATATAAATACACTGCGGGAGATTCTTTGTCAATTCCAGATCGCCGATGCAGGACAAAAATATAAAAAAACAAGATAAAACAATATTTACAAAAAGGTTCTATTCCGGTATAATTAAAAGAAAGTAAAAACAGATTTCACAGTTCAAACGAGGGAATTAACCGGCCGAAACGCAAAAAAAAGCATGACGCCGACCTTCCAATTTCAAAAGGATTTTTTATGCAGCACCAAGACGAAATTCGAAAAAAGATACTGGGCTGCTGGCTGGGAAAAACAGTCGGCGGCGTTCTCGGCACTCCGTGGGAGTCGGATCCTCGTACCCACGCCCTCACCTGGTACGACCCGATGCCCGACCAGGCGCTTCCCAATGACGATCTTGAACTGCAGGTGATGTATCTGGATGGTCTCTCCCGGATGAAGGAGCCGGTGGTCAACCGGGAGCTTCTCGCGGATCTCTGGCTTCAACATATGAATTTCCATGTGCAGGAATACGGAGTCGCACTCTGCAATCTCCGCCGGGGAATCCGCCCTCCCTGGTCCGGGTTGCTGGAAAATCATTTCGTCGACGGCATGGGCGCGGCGATCCGCAGTGAACTGTGGGCCTGTCTCGCCCCCGGAGAACCCGACCGCGCCTCCATTTACGCCCGGGAAGACGGCTGCATCGACCACGCCGGAGAGGGGATCCATGCGGAGGTGTTCTTCGCCGCGCTGGAATCTCTCGCCTTTGTCGAGTCGGATCTCGACACCTTGATCCGGGAAGCATTGTCCCGCATTCCTGAGGAATCCGCCGTCGCCGGTTTCATCCGTCAGGTCTGCCGCTGGTGGCGGGAGAGCGGGGATTGGTTGACGGTGAGAAACCGGCTCTGCGACGCCTGCGCAACCGAGTTTGTCTCCTGCGTTCTGCCGAATGTGCCGATCACCGTGCTGGCTCTGCTGGCCGGCGGAGGCGACTTCGGCAAGACCATCTGCACCGCGGTCAACTGCGGCATGGATACCGACTGCACGGCGGCGACGGCAGGGGCGGTCTGCGGCATCATCGCTCCGGAATCGATCTCGGACGCCTGGCTCAAACCGATCGGCAGAACCGTGGTGATCCGGAATGTTTCCCCGGCATCACACCACCGGACACGCTCGACGAGCTCACGGATGCCGTTCTGCGTCTGCGCAGCCGGCTGAAGGAGGGCCGTCTGCCGGAACCTGCGCCCCGGCCGGAGCCTCAGCTGCTGGAGATTCCGGCGGAAATCGCGGTACGCCATGCGCGGGAGTGGTGGCTGATTCCTCTGCAGGGACCCCGCTGGGAGCCGCTGCGGCTGCCGGGGAAATACGGCAGGATCGACATCGAGCGCTTCGGAGAAGCCCGGCAGCTTCTGCTTCGGCTCCGCTTCCGCGTGGAACACGACGGGGAGTATCACATTCAGTTCAACTCCCCCACCACCAATCACGTCTACCTCGACCCGGACTGGAACCGGCAGACACCGCTTCACGACGCCCGGGACATGCTGTTCGGCCGAATGCGTCCCTTCCTCGGACCGGAACCGGAAGGCAATTTCCCGGGCAAGGCGGCGTTGAGCTGCCAGATTTTCAACCCTTACATCGCCGGAGCACCGCTCAATCAGATCAAGCGTTATCAGTTTCTGAAGCGCGGGGAGCATGAATTGCTGATCAGCTTCGTTCCCTGCGCAGGGGATCGTTTCATCCGGTACGGCATGGGAATCGGCACCCCGGAAGAGTCCGCCTTCCTGCCGGATGCATTCAGTTGCCGTTGACCGCAAATGGACGAAACAGGAAACCGGACGGAATTTTTACTTTAATTGAACTCCTAATCGTGATTGCGATCATCGCGATTCTGGCCGCGCTGCTGCTGCCTGCGTTGGATAAATCACGAGAATCGGCGAAAGAGACACAGTGTGTCAATACGCTGAAACAATATCTTTCCGCCGGACAGTTTTATTCGGTGGATTCCGACGGCTGGTGGGTCCCCGTGCGGGAATTGGGGGATAAGCGACAGTGGTACAGAATTCCCGCGTTCGTCTCAATTACCTTAGATACAATACCATTAAGTATACATATGTTCCAAATAATATTCAAGGCTGTTCTGAAATGAACATGATCCTCTTCTGGAGCACACTGGATAACATCGGATCATCAGCCAATATCTTCTTAATAGCCTCCTCCTTCATCAACCAGCATCTCCCGGTAAGCTCTCCATCAGTTCCAGCTTTGACTTCAACAACAGCAATGCCAATTTTCTTGCATTCATCACAAGGCTGAATGTCACCTTTGAGGAAAACATACATCGGCATTTGCCCATCAGGATGACCATTCCGTTTTGCCCAAACTTCACCCTCATATCCAGTGAGAATGATTTCATTCTTAGGCTTTTTGCAATAATGACAAAGTGGAATAGACGGATTCAAACCATGTTTTTTACTGATTAAACAGTTGTTTTGTTTGTTATGATCCTTATGATGAATGATGTATTTGCGTCCGCATTTTTTTCTGTCGTATTCAGGATGGAAAGCTAACCATACAAGTTGATGTACTTTCCATAAACTTGCTTTGTGTGCAGGTTTTCCGATTCTTACATGAAGATATCCGACATTTATCTTTTGACGGTTTAAGGATTCGTTCTTTGAAGAAGAATTTATATTCTGGAATGCTTTTCCATTTGGCTACTGTTTCTCGTGCAAGAGATTTCACTCTGCCGAGATTTGACACTTGATAGTATTGTTCTAAGCCGGGAATTGGCTTCCATATTTCATTACTCATATCTGCTAACTCCGTTTATGATTTTCATTAACGAAGTTATTTATACAACTTGCTATGAAGAACGAATAAAATAACAGCTATGTTGAATACAAAATTCAAACACTTCCATAAAGAAAAAAGAGGAGCCATTGCTTTGACTCCTCTCCATAAAGATGAAATAAGATCATTCAAATGGATTATGAAAATCCGTTATATCAACAGGCATCAGCATCAAAGCCGGATCAGGATCATCCTCATCCCAAGCCATGATGTCGATGCTGATTTCTCCTGATTTTCCATTGCTGGCAGTGGCTTTGAATTCTTTAATTTCTGTTTCAGCGAGCATAAGGGAAAGCCTGAACTTTCCCTTATGTAAGAAACGTCAAAGAGACAATTCTTTTCTCTTTTCCTCTTGTTCTTTTTCTTTTTCCTTTTGAAGGTGTTGGATATAATATTGTTTGACAGGCAACCACATCGCTTTGTCATAGATAGTCATGACAAAGCGATTCGTTCCACCTCTTGTTATACGATCAAAATATTGGCTGAGCGCATTATCAAATGCCGCAAATATAATACCCTGTTCTTCTCCTGAAGCATCTTTCGATATTTTATTCTGCAAAATCATTCTGTTTTCAAGTGTATTCGATACACTGAACATGGGAATAAGTGCTGCTCGGGAAAATTTATCTGCATAATTCTTATAGAAAGGATTGTTAGAACTTGCATATAAATCTTTTACACAACCATATTTTTTCAATTGCTCTGCTAAATCCCTTGCAGAACGTTTCATTTCAATGAAGGCAACCGCTACAGGATCAGTTACCTTTTTGCTAGCCTGAAACAGATCTACTGCATCCTGCGCTTTGACTGCATAGGTTTTCCCATCTTCGAGGCTTCGTTTATATAACTCCTCTCCAGATTCCATTCTCTGTACTACAGCATCCGGCAGAGAAGTTGAATCAACCTGTTGAATGACAATTTTCATTTTGTCATTTTCCAAGATTACTTGAGGTAGAGTATAAGTCGCTTTATATACTGTTCCACGGATAATAGCTTCTGCTCGGAGGCGTTTATCTGTACGCTTTAAACCGGGATATTTTTTCTGAGCTGCCTCTACCACCTCATTCATGGTCACGTCATTAAAAGAACGAATCAAAGCAAATGCGTATGCTTCAGTTCCTGAGTGTTTTGGAAAATCATATTCAAATATTTTTTCATTGACACATCCCCAATATATTTTATAATTAGAAGCCTTTGTTATATACCCAAGAAAGAATTTTTGATCCTCTGCCTTTTGGGGAAAATATGAACGTTTAATTTCCTTTTCATTGCCTACACTGTAAGCTGTTCCAGAGGTAATGTCGCCTACAAAAGGAATTTTGTTACGACCTTTGTAAGACGCAGCTTCTTCTCGTTGCAGATGAAGCTGTTCTTGTTTCTTAATCTCAGCCTTTTTACGAGCTTCCTTTTCTTGTTTTGCTAATTCTTTATATTTAGTATCCATTTTATTATATTCATCAGCAACCAAGTTGTTGTAAGCCTTGAGATATGACAATAGCTCATGCTTTACATTCACTTTTTTGTGTGAATCAGAAATATAAATGGCATATTCTGAATATGGCTTTATACCATCATCTAAATCTATATAAGGGTTTATGCCATTATCTTTCATTGCAAGAACATCGTTAACATATAGCTCTGTAATTTTTTGAGCTTCTTTTTTATAGACTCCATTACGATGTTGTTGCTCCAATTCTTCTAACCCTTCCAAAGTTTGGCGTATCACCTTTTTGAAAAGAATCGGATTAACTTTATGTGTTTGGAGCCAAGAAGTAAATTTGGGAAGATAGTCATTGCTTGCCCTACTATACATAATGAAAGCCTTTTCCATATAGGCTGCTGACACTCTTTCATTCTTTGTAGTGCCTATTCCTTCTGCATACATTGTTCCTGCTTCAAAACAGGCCTCCTTACTTCCTGCTTCAGCAGCTTTTTCTAGCCATTCAAGAACCTTTTTATCATCAGGTTCAGGTAAGCCAATAAACACTGGCCCTGTGTCGCACATAACAAATTTACCCCGATAGATATCTGCCATTCTTAGCATATCGTTAATTCTACGTGGATTATTTTCACTATTTGCTTGAAATTCTAAAAAACTTACCGAACATCCAGTCAAGAATAATGTTCCTGTTGCAAAAAGTGAAGTAATCAACCATGTCTTATTTTTCATACGTATCTCCCGTGTTGAGTTGTAATAAAGGGAATAAAGAGTCGCATAATCTCGACTCATTATTTCCACTTCATTTGAAATGTTTTCGTGAAATCTTCAATCAAAGAAAATTCCCTGATTTGTGCACGTTATTTCTTCTTCGGCATGTAAACTTTGTCGTAATCTACAGAACCATCGAGTTTGGCTTGCAGAACTTTTCCATCCTTTTCGTGGTAGCTGCAATACACAAGCGTTAATCTCGGATTCATGCCATCATATAATCCTGGAATATAGATATAAGGTATATTACTTCCCGGACAAGCATTGCAATATTTGTAATCTTCCGTCTTGATGAGTGTTCTTATTTCTTTTTGAAGACGCCAGCCAAAATCGCGAACGTGACGGCAAGCGTACCGACTACAGTGAAGACAGCCCCTTTGGCCGTGCATTCAACGATCGGCATTCCCTCGGTAAGCAACGGAGTCAAGAATCCAAAGCAAATAATCAATACGCAAATGACGCTGATAGCCGCGAATGCAATTGTAACAGTACCGATATCTTTCATTCTACGTAATTCCTTGTTTTTTGGGGTTGTTTAGTGTGTGATTTGGCTTGTGGAACTGTCAGTTGTTTTTTCTATTCCAATACCTCCTTTTCGAGTTCTTTTCTCGGGGTGTTTGTATGATCACCTCGTCGTGAGGACGATTTTTTATTCAGGAGTATAAAACGCAAAAACGGCTTAACCCGAAGATGGGCAAGCCGTGCTTGGAAGAGAATGACAATGTGAAGAAAGCAAAAAAAAAATGCCGAACGCTTCCAAACACTGTGCCTATAGGTCCCGCCAAGAACCTGCTTCTATCATGCTAGAAAGCGCCCGGCAAGACGTGGATACACAATCTCACCGGGTACATTTCACCTAGGATAGAAGCAAATGAAACTTTCAACTTGGCGGGTTTATAGGCACATTTGCTGAAATATACTGATTGTAAATGAACCGATGCCCCCAAAGGCATCACCTACACTATACCATCATTCTATCTACTTGTCAATAGCTGATATGAACTTCACTATAAATATTTCAGCGGCTCGCGCAATGCTGAAAATTTCAGGAAGCACAAACGCTACTGTCTCTTCCTTCTGCAGAAAAAACCGGCGGAGGCATAACACGCCGTCCGCCGGACACGCGGTACATTCGCAAACGCCGCCGAGGCCGCCATCCCGCCATCCCGCCATTCGGCGGAAGCGGTGCGGCGGTGCGGCGGATTACTCCGCAAAATCGCCGAAGGTCAGCAGAAGCGGATAATCGCGCAACGGCAGGTGGAGGAACCTGCGGTAGCCTTTGCCGTCGTTCTCCACCATCGATTCCGGAATGGAGTAGATCGTCCCCTCCAGCAGATCGATCAACTTCGCCTCGCCGGGCAGCGAACAGCATTCGATGGTGATGGTCGCTTCATAGGTGGTCGTCAGGATTTCAGCCGGCATCCAGTAGACGAACGCCGCGCTGCCGTTCGGTTTGGCAAAGCCGCAGCAGAACAAACTCCGGCCCGGATCCTCCCGGCGAGCCAGCAGAGGCGAATCGATAGGCCCCACGCGGATCGGGAGCTCCAGTATGGAGAACTCCTCCCGGAAGATCGCCGCCAGCACCTGCAGTGTCCGGTACGACGGTTTCGGCTTGTACTCTCCGGTCGCGACGCCGTCCGCATCGAACTCCGCGCCCAGGACTCCGAAATAGCCGTAGTCCAAATAACTTGCCTTGTCTCCCACGGTTCCATTCAGCGCTTCGATCATGTCCATGCAGGAGAAATAAGAGTTGAACTTCACCCCTTCAAACATGTGGGCGAGCAGGTGGCGGGCGAGGAACTTCGCCTGCCGCACCGGGGTCCAGGCCAGTCCACGAAGCGCTCCGGCCCCGTCACTGCGGGACTGGGTGCCGGTCTCCCCCTGGGCAAACTCTATCGCCGGATTCTCCCGCAGGCAGAGAGCTTTCACCGGCCGCATCCACTCGATCGAATGCCACTCATCCGGCGAATACCCGTGATAGGTCAGAATGTCCATCTGTCTGCCGGCACCGGTGGCCAGCACGTCGCGAATCCATTTGAGATCGTAAATGCAGAGCGCGCCGCCGATCACCTTCGCCCCCGGATCCGCCTCCCGGACTGCCGCAGCGGTAAGGTTGACCAGTTCGCCGTACTCGGTGCCGCTGACGCCGTGTTTCCAGCACCACTTGCCGTCTGGCTCGTTCCACACTTCGTAATAGGTGATCTTTCCCCGGTACCGGCTCACCAGTGCCGCAACGTAACGCTGCCACGCCCGCTTCTGCTCTTCGCTCCGAACCGGCGGACAGCCGACGGCGCCGAACACCTTCGCCGCCTCCTCGTCGTAGAGCGGATTGCCGTAGCAGAGACAGACCCACGGACGCAGGCCGCGACGAAGCAGATTCCCGACGATGTCGTCGAACCAGGCGAAATCGTAGACGCCGGGCTCTTTCTCCGTCCGCGCCCAGCCGGACTGGATGCGAATCCATTTGACGCCGAGAGCGGCGACTTTGTCGTACGCCTTTTCCGGGTCGAACACGGCGCGGTCGAGCTTCTCAAACCCGAGCCCGAGGGTGGACTCCTTCACCTGTGTGGAGTGCACCGGTTTGACGGAACCGATTTTTGTGAGACGATCCATGACAAATTACCTCCTATCCGATTGTGTTGGTAACCGATAACGCATCCGAAAGCTCCGATGCGGCATCGCAAAGCAGCTTCCACACCAGCTGTGCCTGCTCCGGCCTGCACCGGTTCGCCGGCATGGAGCAGCCCAGTGCGGCGAGATAGCTCCGGTTGACGAAGAGCGGCACGGCAAAGATCCCCTGCCAGCGGTCGAGGGCGCGATATCCACCCTCCCGACGGATTTTCTCCAAAGCGTCCGGCACATCCGTCCGCTTCCGGAATTCCGGAAACGGAACGGCATCCGCCGGCATGGCGTCGTAAAGCTCCATCGCCCGTTCCGTCGGCAGCCACGCCATCTCCACCACCCCCGTGGCGGTGTAATAGAGGTCGTCGAATGCCGGCTGATTCAACCGGATTTCGCGGTCCGGATTGCAGTTGCGGTGGTAGAGCACGTACCGCTTCCCCCGGCATACCTGCGAAATCAGAACCGAATCGCCGATCCTCTCCGCCAGCTGATCCACCATGGGAACCGCCTTCGAGAGCAGCCGGGACTGGTACTGCGCCATGTTGTTCAAGGTGACGATCCGGGGCCCCGCGGCATAGCCCGCCTGCCGCGAAATCTGCACAATGTATCCGGCGTCCAGAAGCATCCGGAGAATCCGCGAGCAGGTGGTCCGATTCAACCCCAGCTTCTTCGCCAGCGCCAGCGGCCCCAGCGGTTGCGGTGTCGCGGCAATGATCTCTTCCAGAATCGCAAAGCTCTTATCAAGCACTTTAATCATTGTTTTACGCTCCTATAGATTCATATTATGAATCTTTGATATTATATTTTTATTATACATGGTAAAGCGGGAAACTGCAAGCGAAGAAAAATTTTTTTCAGCCGAAAAAGGCGGCGGGACGAAAGGAGGCCCATCCCAACGCGGATGTGTGTACCGATCCGTCCTGCTGCAATGCGTGGCTGTCGGAGGAGGCGGCGCGGGAGAA
>ERZ779889.3824-NODE-3824-length-10520-cov-3.479694_pt1 | contig 10520 bp, 7 predicted proteins | sample MGYA00511030_ERZ779889 | MGnify/ENA primary metagenome ERZ779889 (study PRJEB29588, sample SAMEA2160616) | human gut metagenome | biome: human gut; feature: human-associated habitat; material: faeces | place: Denmark | collected 2008/2010 ...
CTTCGACCACCCTTTCCGGCGGCGAGAGCCAGCGCGTGAAGCTCGCCACCGAATTGGCCAAGCGCGACACGGGCCGCACGCTCTACATCCTCGACGAACCGACGACGGGGCTGCATTTCGAAGACATACGCGTCCTCCTCGCCGTGCTGAACCGCTTGGTGGACAAGGGCAACACCGTTGTCGTCATCGAACACAACCTGGACGTCATCAAGGCGGCCGACTACGTCATCGACATGGGCCCGGAGGGAGGTAAAAAGGGCGGACAGCTCCTCTGTTGCGGCACGCCCGAACAGGTGGCGGCCTCCGGAGTGGGCTACACGGCTGGTTTCCTGAGAGATGAGCTCCGCTCCGGCGGGCGGCCCTGCATCCCGGCGGAGACCCATGCATGAGTCGGGAAGAGACCCATGCAAGAGTCTCTGTGGTGACCCATGCTAGGGTCTCCCCACAGACCCTAGCATGGGCCTGCGGGGCGTATATAAGCATAGTAATATCATTAAACAAGTATGAGCAACAAGATAAACAAGACCAATGTGGCGCGCCTGCTCGACAAGGCTGGCGTGGCCTACGAACTGATTCCTTACGAGGTGGACGAGAGCGACCTCAGTGCCGTGCACGTGGCGGCGAGCCTGGGCGAAGATGTGGAACAGGTGTTCAAGACCATCGTCCTGCGTGGCGACCGGACGGGGCATTTCGTCTGCATCGTCCCCGGCGAGCATGAGGTGGACCTCAAGATGGCGGCCCGCGTGTCGGGCAACAAGAAGTGCGAGCTGCTTCCCCTGAAGGAGCTGCTCCCGACGACGGGCTACATCCGCGGCGGCTGTTCGCCCATCGGGATGAGGAAGCATTTTCCCACCTACATCCACTCCACATGTCTTTCCTTTCCTTATATATATGTGAGCGCCGGCGTGCGCGGGCTGCAAATCAAGCTGGCCCCGCAGGACTTAATTCGGGAGTCGGGGGCTGAAGTTTGTGCCCTGTTTGCATGAATATATGGAAAATATCCCTATATTTGTGACCATTAATCTACTTTACTAATTTATCTAATATCTTAACTTATGTTTGAAGGACAACCTAAAGGACTGTTTGCCCTTGCGCTTGCCAACACCGGCGAGCGTTTCGGCTACTACACCATGTTGGCTATCTTCGTGTTATTCCTGAAAGCCAACTTCGGACTCTCGCCTGGCATTGCCGGCACGATTTACTCCACGTTTTTAGCATTAGTTTATTTCTTGCCTTTCATAGGCGGCATCCTGGCCGATAAGTTCGGCTATGGCAAGATGGTGACTATCGGCATCATTGCCATGTTTGTCGGCTACGTGTTGCTCGCCCTTCCGCTGGGCACGGGCACGCTGGGCTTGATTGGCATGTTTGCCGCGCTGGTGGTCATCAGCAGCGGGACGGGCTTGTTTAAGGGCAACCTCCAGGTGATGGTGGGCAACCTTTATGACGCGCCTGAATATGCTTCCAAGCGCGACTCGGCGTTCAGCATCTTCTACATGGCCATCAACATCGGTGCGCTTTTTGCGCCGACGGCTGCCGTTTCCGTCATGGAGTATGCGCAGAAGACGTGGGGCGTGAGCGTGAACGATTCTTACCACTTTGCCTTTGCCGTGGCCTGCGTGTCGCTCATCGTTTCGATGGCCATTTACTATGGCTTCCGCAGCACTTTCCGCCATGTGGAAGGCAGCACGAAGTCGAAGGCTGCCGAGAAGGCCGACCATGCGGTTGAGGAAATCTCGCCGAAGGAGACGAAGGAGCGCATTGTGGCGTTGTGTCTGGTGTTCTTCGTGGTCATCTTCTTCTGGATGGCGTTCCACCAGAATGGTCTGACGTTGACTTATTTTGCAGATGAGTTCACTGCCAAGAGTTCTGAGGGGCTGGAGAGCATGATGTTCAGCGTGTGGAACTTGGTGGCTGTTATCTTCATCGTGTATGCTCTTTTCCAGCTTTTCCAGTCGAAGACGGGCAAAGGGAAAGCCATTTCGGGCATCGTCATATTGGCAGCTCTCGTGTTCTTGGGCTATCGTTACACGGCTATTGAGGGTGCGACGGCTGTGAACGCTCCCATTTTCCAGCAGTTTAATCCCTTCTTCGTGGTGGCCCTGACTCCTGTGTCGATGGCTATCTTCGGTTCGTTGGCCCGCAAGGGCAAGGAGCCTTCTGCTCCGCGCAAGATTGGGCTGGGCATGTTGGTGGCTGCTTGTGGCTACATCCTGATGATGCTGGCTTCCATCGGTTTGCTTTCTCCGAACGCGCAGGCTGCTGCCGTTGAAAACGGGATGGCCACGTTTGTGTCGCCCAACTGGCTTGTGTCGACTTATCTGGTGCTGACGTTTGGTGAGCTGTTGCTCTCTCCGATGGGCATTTCGTTTGTATCCAAAGTGGCTCCTCCTAAATATAAGGGCATGATGATGGGTGGTTGGTTTGTGGCAACTGCCATTGGAAACTATCTTACGGCTGTGGCAGCTTGGCTGTGGGACGACCTGCCTCTGCTTGTGGTCTGGGGGGTATTGGTGGCACTCTGTTTGCTTTCGGCCCTGTTCATCTTCTCCATCATGAAGCGTTTGGAGCGTGTAGCTAAATGACATGTTTACACTGAAATAGTTTGAAAGTGTGGAATCCCCTGCGGCTTGATGGCGCAGGGGATTTTTCTTGTCGGTTTCTAGTCCTGGCTGCGGGTTGGTGAAAAAATCTAAAAAGATGGAAGTAAACATATCGCAATGCGGATAAAACCCTATTTTTGTGCCGTTTTGCATAATTTAGAAGAATGAGAAAGAAGAGGAATTTTGCTTGGGTGTTGCTTTCGGTGTGCATAGTCATGCTGGTGGCGTCGGTGTTTCCGCACCATCACCACGGCGATTGGACGCTGTGCACGAAATATGACATGCCATCTTGTACGCTCGATTGCCAAGACGTTGCTCATCATCATGCCAGAGGGCAGGAGTGTGGCAATTCTTGTGTGACTTCTTTCTGCTGTGATGCTCCTCAACATTTTAATTTTATCCGTCCCATTTCCCTGTTTGTCATTGACTGGTTCACAGTGGATGAAATCTGCCGCTTGTTGTTTTTTGAAAAACAGGTCGAAGACTATGCTTTTTGCTATGTCGAATATTTTCATTCATACGATGGGCAGGACATTAATGGGCTTCGTGCGCCTCCTTGTGCGTGAGGTGTATTTTCACCTTGTATTATTATATGCCATTGTCCCTTTAAGTCGTTTTGCAAGCATGTTGCATTGGCTGATGTTTATCTTTGCCTGCGAAATGAGGGACGTCATTCATTTTTTACAGTAATAATATTAGCTATTAAAAGTTTATGAAAAAAATATATTTGCCGCTTGCATTTGCAGGTGCATTATTGATTTCCCTGTCTGCGTGTGGCAGCGGAACATCGCACGACGCACATGAACACGCACATGAGCATGCTGAGAGTGAGGCTTATGCCCATGAAAATGAGGACGCTCACGACCACGAAGCTGAAACGGATGGAGTGCATGTGCACGATGAACATGCACATGAAGAAAATGAAATGGCTCATGGAGATGAAATTATTCTGACACCAGAAAAGGCAAAAGCCGCAGGTGTCGTCGTTCGCGAAGCTAAGCTTGGTACGTTCCGCCAAGTGTTGCGCACAAGTGGTGAAGTGTTGGCAGCACAAGGCGATGAGGCCACAGTAGTGGCTACGACTGCCGGAATCGTGTCGTTCCCGACTCCGATGGTTGAAGGTAAAAATGTGGGCAAAGGGGCCAATCTGATGGTAGTTTCTGCTCGCAATCTGGCTGAAGGAGAACCGGCTGAACGTGCCCGCATCGCCTATGAAGCGGCTAAAGACGAGTACGACCGTGCGCAAAAGCTGGTAGGCAGCGGCATCGTTTCGCAGAAAGAGTTTGCAACTATTAAAGAAGCATACGAAAATGCCCGTTTAGGTTATGAAGCGTTGGTGTCTCAAGCCGGCAAGACCGGGCAGCGCGTTACGGCTCCCATCAGTGGTTATGTGAAGACCTGTCTGGTGAAAGAGGGCGACTATGTCACTGTGGGTCAGCCGCTCATGACACTTACCCAAAATCGTCGTCTCTTCCTCCGTGCTGAAGTCTCGGAGCGCTACTATAAATACCTGCCTGGTGTGGTATCGGCCAATTTCAAGACTCCGTACGATGACCGTGTTTATTCGCTCGACGACCTTCGTGGACGAGTGTTGTCATATGGCAAATCGACAGACGACACTTTGTTTTATCTGCCTATTACTTTTGAGTTCGACAATCGTGGCGATGTAGTCCCGGGTTCGTATGTAGAAGTCTATTTGCTTTCGGGTGAGATGGACAATGTCATGGTGTTGCCCAAAACGGCCATTACTGAAGAACAAGGAGTAAACTTTGTTTATTTGCAATTAGACGCTGAGGGCTACAAGAAACAAGAGGTGAAACTAGGGGCTGACAATGGAAAGGACGTACAAATCCTTTCGGGTATACATGTGGGCGACAAAGTCGTAGTCGAAGGAGCCTATCATGTGAAATTGGCTTCTGCAAGCAATGCCATCCCCGCACATACGCACGAACATTAATTGGGAGGAATAGCGTATGTTGAACAAGATTATACATTTTTCGCTGAACAACCGTATCCTTATATTGGTTGCTTCGGTGTTGCTAATGGTCGGAGGCGCTTATACGGCGTTTCATACAGAAGTTGATGTGTTTCCCGACCTTAACGCACCTACTGTGGTTGTCATGACTGAGGCCAATGGCATGGCGGCCGAGGAGGTGGAACAGTTGGTGACATTCCCAGTGGAGACAGCCGTCAATGGTGCGACCAATGTCCGTCGTGTACGTTCCTCGTCTACCAATGGATTTTCTGTTGTATGGGTAGAGTTTGATTGGGGAACGGATATATATCTTGCACGTCAGATTGTTTCGGAAAAGCTCGCTGTGGTTAGCGAAGAGTTGCCGGACAATGTGGGCAATCCGACCCTTGGTCCGCAGTCGTCCATTTTGGGTGAGTTGATGATTATTGGCTTGACGGCCGACAGCACTTCGATGCTCGACCTCCGCACGCTGGCCGATTGGACTATCCGCCCTCGCTTGCTTTCGATGGGCGGAGTGGCACAGGTCGCTGTTTTGGGGGGTGATATTAAGGAATACCAGATTCAGCTCGATCCGGCACGTATGAAACACTATGATGTGACGCTTGCGGAGGTAATGGCAGCTACGCGCGATATGAACCAAAATGCCAACGGAGGTGTCATCTATGAGTATGGTAATGAGTACATCGTGCGTGGTGCACTCTCCACGACCGACGTTGATGAACTTTCACGTGCTGTCGTTAAAAAGGTGGGCGACTTTCCCATTACGTTAGGTGATGTGGCCCATGTGGGGGTGGGTGCACAGCAGCCGAAACTCGGTTGCGCTTCTGTTGAAGGCAAGCCGGCTGTGTTGATAACCGTCACCAAACAACCTAATACTGGTACGCTCGACCTTACGGAGAAGATAGATGCCTCTTTGGCCGACTTGCAAAAGAATCTTCCTGCCGATGTCAAGGTGTCGACTGATATTTTCCGCCAGTCTCATTTCATCGAAAGTTCCATTGGCAATGTCCGTCGTTCGCTTTATGAAGGAGCCATATTTGTTGTTGTTGTGCTTTTCCTCTTCTTGGCCAATGTCCGTACTACCGTCATTTCGCTGGTGACCTTGCCTTTGTCGCTGGTCGTATCGGTGTTGGTGCTCCACTCGATGGGCATGACCATCAACACCATGTCGCTCGGTGGTATGGCCATTGCCATCGGTTCGTTGGTCGATGACGCCATCGTGGATGTGGAAAACGTATGGAAACGTTTGCGTGAAAACAAGATGCGTCCCAAGGAAGAACGAGATTCGGTGATGGATGTCGTGTTTCACGCTTCCAAAGAAGTGCGTATGCCGATTTTAAACTCCACTTTGATTATTATTGTTAGTTTTGTTCCTTTATTTTTCCTTTCCGGTATGGAAGGACGCATGTTGGTGCCGCTGGGTATTGCTTTTATCGTTGCTTTGGTGGCTTCCACTGTGGTGGCACTTACCCTGACTCCTGTTTTGTGCAGCTATTTGTTGGGTCGTGAGAAAGGCGAGGGATTGCCAAAAGAAAGTTTCGTGTCTGTTTGGTTGCGTAAATACTATTCTGTGGCTTTGGAATGGTCTTTACGTCATAGCAAAGCCGTTTTGGGTACTACCATAGCATTGTTTGTTGTGGCCTTGGCTTTCTTCTTTACGTTGGGGCACAGCTTCCTGCCCTCGTTCAACGAAGGCTCGTTTACCATCAACGTCAGTTCCTTGCCGGGTATTTCTTTGGAAGAAAGCGATAAAATTGGCCGTCAGGCAGAAGAACTCTTGCTGACGATACCTGAAATCAAGACGGTCGGGCGTAAGACAGGACGTGCTGAGCTCGACGAACATGCTCTGGGGGTGAACGTTTCGGAAATTGAGGCTCCTTTTGAGCTGAAAGATTGTTCGCGCGAAGAAGTGCTGGAGGAAGTACGTCAGAAGTTGAACACCATCACAGGAGCAAACATCGAAATAGGCCAACCCATCAGTCACCGTATCGACGCCATGTTGAGTGGAACGCAGGCCAGCATTGCCATTAAGCTTTTTGGTACAGACTTGAATAAGATGTTCATGCTTGGCAATCAGATAAAGAATGCCATTTCCGACATTGAAGGTGTTGCCGATTTGAACGTGGAGCAGCAAATCGAACGTCCTGAATTGAACATTGAACCAAAGCGCGAAATGTTGGCCAAGTATGGCATTACACTTCCGGAATTCAAAGAGTTTGTGTCGGTCAATATGGCAGGCGAGGTTGTCTCACAGGTCTACGAAGAAGGTAAGTCGTTCAACCTTGTTGTCCGTACACAAGAAGATTACCGCAACGAGATGGAGAAAGTGCGCAACCTCATGATAGATACGCCCGATGGTAAAAAAGTTCCTTTAAGCTATGTGGCAGACATACGCTCTGCTTCTGGTCCTAACACCATTAGCCGTGAGAATGTGAAGCGCAAAATTGTCATCTCCGCCAACACTTCTGGGCGTGATGTGCGTAGCGTGGTGAACGACATCCAGCGTCGTGTCGATGAACAAATCACTCTTCCTGAAGACTATCACATTGAGTATGGCGGCCAGTTCGAGAGCGAGCAGGCTGCTTCGCGCACCCTGCTGTTGGCTTCATTGATGAGTATCGTTGTCATTTTCCTCATACTATATACACAATTCAAGAGTGCAACACATAGTGCTATCATTCTTATTAACTTGCCTTTGGCTTTGATTGGAGGCGTGTTTGCACTGGTGTTCACCACAGGTGAAATTAGCATTCCGGCCATTATCGGACTTATTTCTCTTTTCGGCATTGCCACGCGCAATGGCATGTTGCTTCTTTCTAACTACCATCATTGGCAGTCCGAAGGCATGTCTCTCCATGACAGCATTGTCCATGGTTCGCTCGACCGTCTGAATCCTATTCTCATGACGGCTCTTTGTTCGGCCTTGGCCATGATTCCGCTGGCTGTCAACGGTGATTTGCCGGGTAACGAAATTCAAAGTCCGATGGCAAAAGTCATTTTGGGCGGATTGTTGACATCGACTTTCCTTAATGGCTTTATCATCCCCATTGTGTATAAGTTGATGAACAGTAAGCTAAAATCTAACGTCCAACAACTATAAATGTTATGAAAAAGACCCTACTGACAGCCGCGCTCTTTTGCGTCTTTGCCGGACTGCACGCACAGACCGGAAGCATTGAGCGCGTGCTGAAAAGCATCGAACAGAACAATCGCGAGCTTCAGGCTGGCGAGCAGAACACCCGTGCTGAGAAGCTGGAAGTGAGAAACGAAAACAACCTGGAAGACCCCTCCGTGTCCTATTCCCGCAAGTTCGGAGAGCAGGACGGCATTAGCCCGGAGATGGAACTTGAAGTGACTCAGGGCATCGATTTCCCGACGCTTTATGCCAAGCGTCGGCAGTATGCCAAGTTACAGGGGCGTGCGCTCGACTTGCAGCAGGCTGTTCTTCGGCGGGATATTCTTTTGCGGGCCAAGGAACTTTGTCTCGATCTTATTCGTCTCAACCAGTTGAAGATTCTTTACACAGAGCGCATCAAAAATGCCGAGGAACTGAATGCTCTCTATTCTAAACGCCTTGAAGAAGGAGATGTCAACGTTTTGGATGTAAATAAGGTAAAGATGGAGCTGATGAACTTGCGGGCCACGGTGACCGAGAACGACGCTGCCCATCGTACAGCCTTGCAAAATCTTTTGGCCATGAACGGTAATATGCCGTTGGAGTTTGACGAAACAGTCTATCCGCCTGTGCCTGAATTGGTAAGCCTTGATCAAGTTCGTGACGAGGTGATGAATGCCGATTTTGTTTTGCGCCAAGCTCAAGCCGGTTCAGAGGCTGCCCGTAAGCTTGTTACTGTCAATAAACATGGATGGTTGCCCAAGCTTGAGGTGGGTTACGCTCGTGAAGGTGGAAAAGGTGAGATGCTCAATGGCTTTGTCGTGGGCGTTTCAGTCCCTATATTCAGCAACCGGGGTAAGGTGAAAGCCGCACGGGCCCGCCAAGCAGGCGCGGAGCTGGCACAGGAACAGGCTGTCCAACAGGTGGAGGCCGATGTGCAGTCGCTGTTCAACGAAGCTACCCGCTTGCGCGATTTGATTCAGGCTTATGATACGCAGTTGATGAACAGCACGATTGATGCTCTTCGCCAAGCTGTTGAGGCCGGACAAATCTCCATCCTCGATTTTTATTCCGAGGCTGAAACCGTCTATGAAAACCAGGAGCGGCTGGCCGATTTGGAAAACCGTTTCCATAAGGTCGTAGCCCAGCTCTACAAGAACAATCTTTGACCATCGTGTCGCATGAAGGTGTATCAAAACGGGAGTAACTAAACACAGAGGCATGAAGTCACAGCGAAAATGATTGGGAAATCTAAAAAACTCCGTGTCTCCGTGTCTTTTGTGTTTAGACCTTGTTTTGATGCATCTTTATTTTTTCTGTACGTGGTATGCAGATTCAACAATTTTCAAAATCCGGGACAACGAACAGGAAACAGGAGCATATCATTTGTAAAAGCCTTATAGTCAGCAAGTAGATTCCGCCCATGCAACCCCTTAATGATAGCCGGGAGCGGAAGGGAGGGTAAGCGGGAGCGGAAAGGAGACTGGCCGACCTTACCCTAGGTCCGGCTCTCGCCTACCTTTAAGTCCCGCCGGGCGGAGACAAGAAAGTATCTATTTTTCAATGAGCATCCACCGTTGGCAACTGCGCCGGGCAACCATCTTTTAGACGTAGTTTTGTGTGGAGGGCACGGACAATCAATCATGTGCACCAAAGGTCAGCGGCTTCACCGCTTCTTTCCGAACTAGCACGATTTATTCCATATCTGTGCTTTCCACATCTGAAAATCGGTTTGCAAACTTAGTGGGGAAAATGAGGATATTCATTAGAAAAAATTTCGTCTGGCTTCGGGGCTTTTTGCGGAGGATGAAAAGGATGCCGTGTGGCGGGTGTGCTGGCCGGTTTGGGTGATGGGAAAAGCGACTGGTTAAAGGTATAGGCAGATAATAAACTTGGTCAACGGAAGGGCAGTTCGAGCTGCCGCCACGTGCCCTTGCGTTCCTCGTGCGGGTTGGAAACTGAGAGGCCGATGAGGCGCACGGCGTGGTGTTCGTAGTCTACCTCGGCAAGAAGTTGTTTGGCGCGTGGAAGAATATCTTGCAGTGTGAATAAGCTTTCGGGTGTGGAGAGGCTGCGTGTGATTTGTGTAAAATCGTGGAACTTGATTTTCAGCGTCAGTGTATTTCCTCGGAAACTGTCTCTTTTCAGGCGCTCTATAAGTTCTGTGGCCACATGGTATAGTTCGATGATGAGGGCTGTGCGTGCCGTGAGGTCTCGTTCCAGCGTGTGTTCGCACCCGATGGACTTGCGTATGTGCTCCGTCTCCACGGGGCGGTCGTCGATGCCCCGTGCGAAGTTGTAGTAGAGCCGGCCCGCCTTTCCGAAGTAGTGGGTGAGCATTTCCAGCGAGAGGCTGCGCAGGTCTTTGCCCGTGTGGATGAAGAGTTCGTGCATGCGGCGTGCCGTCACCTTGCCCACGCCCCAAAATGCCTCCACGGGGAGATGGTCGATGAACTCCTGTGCCTGGTCGGGATGGATAGTGCAGAGTCCGTCGGGTTTGCGGTAGTCTGAAGCCACTTTGGCCAGGAACTTGTTGTACGACACGCCGGCCGAGGCCACGAGGTGGAGCTCTTCACGGATGCGCCGTTTGATTTCCCGTGCGATGTCGACGGCCAGTTCAATGCCCTGTTTGTTGTCCGTCACGTCGAGGAAGGCTTCGTCGATGGAGAGCGGTTCGATGATGTCGGTATAGTCGTGGAAAATGTCGTGTATCTGTCTCGACACCTCCTTGTACACGTCCATGCGCCCGGGCACGAAGATGAGCTGTGGGCAGAGTTTCATGGCGCGGGTGGAGGCCATCGCCGAGCGTACACCATATTTACGGGCC
>ERZ779889.3825-NODE-3825-length-10519-cov-2.245986_pt1 | contig 10519 bp, 10 predicted proteins | sample MGYA00511030_ERZ779889 | MGnify/ENA primary metagenome ERZ779889 (study PRJEB29588, sample SAMEA2160616) | human gut metagenome | biome: human gut; feature: human-associated habitat; material: faeces | place: Denmark | collected 2008/2010 ...
TTCAAAGCGAGCGCCTCGTCGGCCGACATGCCTTGGGCAGCCGCCTTGTCCTTCGCGGCTTGGAGGTCGGCGAGGAAACGTTTCTTGGCGACGCCGCTCTTGTAGTCGCGGTATTGCTTCTCGTGCATGGCGAATTCGTAAAGTTCCTCTTGGTCGGGACCTTCTTCCCATCCGTTTTCGGCCATCTCCTTACGGAAGCGGTCGAGGTCGTCGGGATAGTTTTCCTGCGGGTCTTTGTCGGTGAACTCGTAGCCCTTCGTCTTGGCCAGCTCGACGAGTTCGGGGTCGACGGGGCCGGGCAGGCGTCCGCTCTTGCCCAAGATCATGCCCCACATGTTGTCGTCCATCATCGTGAAGCGTGGTTCGCCCTTTTCGAGGGTGAGCAGGTTCATCAGGGCGATGTTCTTGACATACTGGCTGAACGGCGTGACGAGAGGGGGATAGCCCACCTTCGGCCAAACGTAGGCCACCTCGTCAAAGAGACGGACGAGGAGCTCGTCTTCGCTGTACGGCTTCTCGCCCTTGCCCTGACGGATCATGTTGATGCCCGACATGACACCTTTCAGGTCTGCCATCATCGAACCCATCATGCCGCCCGGCAGTCCCGGGGCGATAAGCAGGGAGTTGTTGATGCGGTTGAGCGGATTGCAGTAGAGTCCGAGGAAGTCGTCCATCATTTCCTGTATCTGCGAGCGTACCTCCATGTAGGCCGCCATATTGATTTCTTTCACCTTGAAGCCTGCGTCTTTCAGCATGGCCTGCACGGCCAGGATGTCGGCGTGTCCCGTACCCCATGCCAACGGGGCTACGGCCGTATCCACGTAGTCGCATCCGTTCTTGCATACTTCGAGGATGGAAGCCATGTTGAAACCCGGTCCCGCATGGGAATGGTATTGCACAATGATGTCTTTCTTGTAAGCCTTGATGCCCGCACAGATTTTACCGAGGGTTTCGGGGCGGCCATATCCTTGATGCAGATCTCGTCTGCTCCCAGCTCGATCAGTTCCATTGCCATCTTGGTGTAGTAGTCCACCGTGTGGATGGGCGAGTGGGTGATACAAAGGCTGCACTGCGAAATCATGCCGGCTTCCTTGGCGTAGCGGATGCTGGGTGCGATGTTGCGGATGTCATTCAGCCCGCAAAACGTACGGGTGATGTCCGTGCCCTGCGCTTTCTTGACTTTATAAAACAGGCGGCGCACGTCGGCCGGTACGGGACTCATGCGTAGGCCGTTCAGTGCACGGTCGAGCATGTGGGTCTGGATGCCTGCTTCGTGGAACGGTTTCGTCCATTGGCGCACGGCGTTGTTCGGGTTTTCCCCGAAAAGGAGGTTTACCTGTTCAAAACCGCCCCCGTTGGTTTCCACACGGTCGAAACATCCCATTCTGATAATGGGGGGAGCCACTTTCACCAACTGGTCCACGCGCGGCACGTATTTTCCGGCGCTTTGCCACATGTCGCGGAACACCAGGCTGAATTTTACTTCTCTTTTTTCCATTGTATGTTTTTTCTTTTAGATTTCGATGACTGTTTGTGCTTATAAGCGTTCTACCTTGCTCACGCTTCCCTTGCCTCCGGTGATTTGGCTGACAGCCTCCCGGATGACGGCCAGTGTCTGGGCGTCGATGGCCGTGGCCATACCGGGTGCGGGCTTCCGTTTCGGAGTCACCGTTTCTTCGGGGGCTACTTTGTTGACTATCTGAATCAGCCATTTGCCCAACTGGATGACAATCATAAGGATGATGAACACCGTAACCATGCCCACCACCATGAGTTGTAATGCTAAACCTATGTTTTCCATTGTTTTGGTGATAATTTATTATGTGATTTTGTTCTTTTGTGTCTGTTTCATGTTATTGCCTGCTAAATTACGAAAATTTCTTGTGGGATGGAAGAATAAGTGTAGAAAAATATTCTTAAAAAATGCAATCTCGGTATTCGGTTTGTATGGAGGTTTTTCAGGAGTTTCCGATAACTTTGTTTGAGACAAATGACACGAAAATGTGGGTTTCTGGGACAAAAAGAAAGATAAAGACCGATTTCGGGAAGAAAGAAATCAGCGTAAAAAACACCTTTCAGACAATTTTCACTTTATTTTCTATATGTTTTTTTGCATTTTGGGCCGTATTTTAATCTTTGTTAAAGATATTGAGGCGTCAAGCACAGCCAAATAATTTTTCGTTGAGCTGAAAAAACATTTTTTTTCTCCGCAGGATGTGGAAAAAACGTCTGTCCGATGGCGTGCCGACGGGTAGAAACCGGTGTGGGGAAGTGCGTAAATCGCCCTCTTTTTCTCTATTTGGAGGTCGGAAGTTGTCGAAATCAGGATGGCACAATGAAAGGTGAATCTTCTTTGGGGCTTACGTGCTTCTTGCCTGTTTGCGCGTTGTATGCCTCATTCTTGTGCAAGAAGTAAGCAAAAGTTGTGGCGGGGGTGACACGAAGGGTTTCTGCAAATGCGTGAGAATCGTTTTTTTCTTCGTGTGTGCCTTGCTGTCCGGAATATGCGATTCTGAGGAGGCGGAAGTGACAATTTGGCAAAATGATGTTTAGACAAAAAGACATAAGAATAGAAAGTTAAGGAGAGACATAAGGACAAGGGGATAAAATGGTATTAAGACATAAGAACAAAAGAACAAAAAGCCTTTTAAGACTTGAAAATATGTTCTTTTGTTCTTATGTCTAAAACATAGATATTCTGTCTAAAAACAGTTCATACCGATGTTCGGGTTCTTATCTTTCCGCTTCGATTTCCACCCCGGCTTCGCGGCAATCGGCCCCCATAGGCGGATTTTCCTTGGTCAGGGTCAGACGGATGCGGCTGATGGAAGGGAAGTCGTCGAAGAGTCTTTGAAGGATTCTTCCCGCCACGTGTTCCAATAATTTTGAAGGGATGTCCATTTCCGTCTTGATACTTTCATATAAGTCGGCATAGCTCACTGTGCCCTCCAACCGGTCGGTCTGCATAGCCTCGTTGAAATCCGTGTCGGCTTCTATCCCGACGTGGAAGTAAGCGCCTGTCAGTTGTTCTTGCGGATCCACGCCATGGTGGGCATAGAAACGTACGCGGGGCAGCAGGATACGGCTGGTCTTCACTTTCATAGAGCCTATCCGCATCTGGAGGCGCCGCAGTGCTTACAGATGAGGCATCCTTCTTGATATACCAACGATTCGTGACCGCAGTTCGGGCATTTCATGCCTTTGGCTTCCGTGCCGTCCGTGATGTATTTCTTCAGGGCACGTTCCACACCGTTTTTCCAAGTGTTGATACTTTCGCTTTCCAACTGCAGCGAGCCGACAAGCTTGATGACGTGTTCGAGCGGCATGCGGTAACGCAGCACACCGGAAATCAGTTTGGCGTAGTTCCAATATTCCTTGTTGAACTTCTCGGAAAGCCCTTCCACGGTGGTCTTGTATCCCTTCTTGTTTTCGAACTGGAAGTCATAACGTTTGTTGCCGTCTTCGTCCGTATTCTTGATGATACGTCCTTTCATGACGCTTTTCGGAAGGACGATGCCCTCGTCGTCATCCTGAATACCCGTGAAGATTTCGTAGGGATAGCCGTTCAACAGTCCGACGAAAGCCACCCATTTTTCTTTGTTGTTCTGGAAGCGTACCACGTCGCATTCCAATACCTGCGGACGTTTTTCCGTCACTTCGGGACTTTTGCAGGGAAGTTCCGGTTGTTTTTTCTCGTTCTTCACGGAAATCATCACGCCCGAACGCGAACCGTCGCGATAGATGGTACAACCCTTGCATCCCGAACGCCAGGCTTCCACATAGAGTTGGTTGACCAGTTCTTCGTCCACATTGTTCGGCAGGTTGACCGTCACACTGATACTGTGGTCCACCCACTTCTGGATGGCTCCCTGCATTTTGACTTTCATCAGCCAGTCCACATCGTTGGCCGTGGCCTTATAATAAGGAGAGCGTGCCACCAATTCGTCGATTTCCTCTTGCGTGTAACGTTTCTCCGTGTCGTAGCCGTTGATTTTCATCCACGTGAGGAACTTATGGTGATAGACGATGTATTCCTCGAAGGCGTCGCCCGTCTCGTCGATGAAGTCGATATGTACTTCCGGGTCGTTCGGGTTGACTTTGCGCCGACGTTTGTACACGGGCAGGAATACCGGTTCGATGCCGGATGTGGTTTGCGTCATGAGGCTGGTCGTCCCCGTCGGGGCAATGGTGAGGCAAGCGATGTTGCGTCGTCCGTATTTTACCATGTTTTCATACAGTTCCGGGTCAGCCTCACGCAAACGGTTGATGAACGGATTTTTTTCCTCACGCTTCGCATCGAATATCTCAAAGGCACCACGTTCTTTCGCCAACATTACGGATGAACGATATGCGGCCAAAGCTAATGTCTTTTGTATAAGTTCCGCACAATCGGTTGCTTCTTCTGTTCCATAACGCAAACCTAAAGCGGCAATCATATCGCCTTCCGCCGTAATGCCCACACCTGTACGGCGTCCTTGCAAAGTCTTTCGTTGGATCTTTTCCCACAAATGACGCTCTGTTTGTCTTACCTCCATGGATTCCGGATCCGAGTCGATCTTAGCCAAGATCATCTCGATCTTCTCCGACTCCAAATCAATAATATCATCCATAATCCGCTGGGCCAAACCTACATGCTTCTTGAACAAATCATAATCGAAATAAGCGTCCGGAGTGAACGGATTTACCACATATGAATATAAATTGATCGCTAACAAACGGCAACTATCATACGGACAAAGAGGTATCTCGCCACAAGGATTCGTGGAAACCGTACGGAACCCCAGATCCGCATAGCAGTCTGGTACAGACTCACGTAAGATCGTGTCCCAGAATAGCACACCCGGTTCAGCGGATTTCCAAGCGTTATGAATAATTTTTTTCCATAAGCCAGAAGCATCGATATCCTTCACATAAACGGGAGAATCCGAATCAATTGGATATTGTTGCTTATAGGTACCGCCATTAACCGCGGCATTCATGAAATCATCATCAATCTTCACAGATACATTTGCACCTGTAACCTTACCTTCCGTCATCTTAGCGTCGATAAACGCCTCCGAGTCCGGATGTTTAATAGAAACGCTCAGCATCAAAGCTCCACGACGGCCATCTTGGGCCACCTCACGGGTGGAATTCGAATAACGTTCCATAAACGGAACCAACCCGGTAGAAGTCAACGCAGAATTCTTAACCGGAGAACCTTTCGGGCGGATATGCGAAAGATCATGGCCTACACCACCACGGCGCTTCATTAATTGTACCTGTTCTTCGTCAATACGAATAATCGCACCATACGAATCCGCTTGCCCGTCTAATCCGATAACAAAACAATTAGAGAGTGAGGCAATTTGATAATCATTGCCAATTCCCGTCATCGGACTTCCTTGCGGAACGATGTAGCGGAAATGATCAAACAGGTCGAAAAGTTCTTGTTCCGACAACGGATTCGGATACTTTTTTTCCACACGGGCAATCTCACTTGCCAAGCGATGATGCATATCATTCGGAGATTCCTCATAGATATTTCCAAACGCATCCTTCAAGGCATATTTATTTACCCATACTTTAGCGGCGAGCTCGTCACCGGTAAAGTAATCCAATGAAGCCTTAAACGCTTCGTCAAAAGTGTAAGTTTTACGATCCACAATTATTATATTTATTTTGCGACTGCAAGTTTACGCATACTTTACCAGTTATCCAAATTACCCTACGTTAAAAAGAATACTTATTGAAAAGTTTTCCAAAACAAAACTTGCAACTCCACATTTTCAACTACTTAAACAAAACTAAGCATCAAATAGTTTTCCAAAAAGAAAACTTAACACTTACACGGATTTCCCAAAACAAAGAAGGACGCCTCTTTAGAGAGACGTCCTTATCCTACTATATAGGGATTCTTAATTTAGTTCTTGAGCAAGACCTCGATTTCCTCAACGGAAGACCGGAAAGACTTACTAGTCTCAATCTGGTCTTTGATCGTCTTACAAGCATGCAAGACCGTCGCATGGTCTTTCTTTCCTACAATCTTTCCAATATGGGAAAAAGAGGAGTCCGTATATTTCTTCGCCAAATACATCGTGATCTGACGGGCTTGCACGATCTCACGTTTACGGGAATTAGTCTGGATAACCGATTGCTCCAAGTTGAAATACTTGCAAACGATCTCCTGAATCATCTGTACGGAGATCTGTTTCTTCTCCAACCGAACCGCTTGGCTAACCACACGTTTCGTCAACGGCAGATCGATCTCACGATTATTGATAACCGCATTAGCCATTAAAGAGACGAGAATACCTTCCAAGTCACGGACATTCTCCGTCACATTATTAGCGATAAAGTTAAAGACCTCATCCGGAATCATGATTCCGTCATGGTTGATCTTATTCTTCAGTATCTTTTTACGTAGATCCAGATCCGGACGGCTCAACTCAGCCGTCAATCCCCATTTTAAACGGGTGATCAAGCGCTCTTCCATCCCTTGCAAATCCACAGGAGGTTTATCAGAAGTCAAGATAAGCTGCTTACCTAACGGGTGCAGGTGGTTGAAAATATGGAAGAATGTATTTTGAGTCTTATCCATACCGATCAACTCCTGTATATCATCCAACAGCAGCACATCGATATTTTGATAGAAATTCAAGAAGTCATTAGTCGTATTCTTACGGATAGCATCTGTAAACTGTACCCGGAACAAATGCGAAGATACATATAACACTTTCTTTTCCGGATGCAACTCCCGGATACGGGTTCCGATCGCATGGCATAAGTGAGTTTTACCCACTCCTGACGGACCAAAAATAAACAACGGGTTAAACGTAGTCTTTCCCGGATTCTGGGCAACAGCCTCACCCGCCGTACGAACCAGCTTATTGCTCGTACCCTCGAAATAATTATCAAAATTATACTTCGGGTTCAACTGAGGGTCCAAATCCTGCGGAGCAGTCGTCATAAATGGATTCGGAGCCTTGTTAGCGTCCTTGGGAGTGACTTTCTTTACAGCGGTGGAAGCATTCTCCGCCGGATAATCAACCGTACCACCAGTTGTCTTATCCACCATGATACGGTAGTTAAGAATGGTTCCTTGACCGATTACACGATACAATGTAACTTTCAAAACATTAACATACTTCTCTTCCAGATACTCATAGAAGAATTGACTAGGCACCTGTATGGTAAACTTCTTGTCTTCGTATGATAACGGAACGATAGGTACGAACCATGTGTCAAAAGCTGCCTTAGGCACAATATCCTTTATGACCGCAAGGCACTTATTCCACAATGTTTGATAATCAGTCTGCATGTTTTCTTTCTCTCCCACTAATACTTTTTACATTCGGACTACAAAGTTTAGAAATTAATTCCGAAAAAAAAAGTGCTATTTTGTTTGGTAAATATGAATTTTCAATATCCCTTTTAGATTCAGATAGTTACTAATACCTATCTGATTTACTGCTATTTAGATCGACCAATGTTCAAAAACCCTTTATTTTAGAGACCTCTACAAAAGCGTAAACGCTGACGTCCGGTGACGGAATAAGGCCTCAGGAAGTATCTATCTCACTTTACCTAAAGGCCTTATGCGTATAATCAGCAGGAGTCCCCTAACTTTTTGTCTAATTAGAATGATTCTAAATAACGTCTTTTATACTATGATTTTTTAACATAATCAAAAAACAGAGAAATGCACGTATCTCTTCGGATTCTCCCGCAAATCAAGCAATAGCTTAGAGGCGTTGTCCATCGTGCTGTTCAGATTATCATACAATCCTTTGTCGTTTAACAACAAGCCGATGCTATTATCCGTCGAATTCAATTTATCCGTAGTCAACTTCAAGTTCGCCAAGGTCGCATTGATGGAATTGACCGTTGTAGCCAAATCCAATTCTTTCAAGTTGGCGCTCACCTCCGAGAAATTATCCGTCATCGTCTTCAAGTTATTCACGATACCCGGTACATCCTTACTCAACATCTGATTCAACTGACGGGTAGACACCTCTAGGTTGCTAGTCGTTTTTTCGATATGATTCAAGGATTGAGCCAAGGCCGGATGAGCGATCAAGGTTTGCAAGCTACCCAAAATCGTGTCGATCTTCGGCAAAAGGTTCTCAACGCTTGGCAAGATCTTCTCCTGTACGGATTGCATCATATCCTCTTCCATTCGTCCCTCGAGCGTAGAACCCGGCTTCAAAAAGTCATCCACGTAAGTGTTCAAATGGATATGCAACTCAGCTCCGCTTAAGAAAGTATTGACAACCGCTATATAACTTCCCTTATTCAGCCTCATCTTATCTTCCAAACTAACCTCAACGATGATCTTACCGGTCGTATCATAGTCATAAATAATATCACGAACCAATCCCACCTTAAAACCATCCACAAATACAGGGCTGGAAATCGTCACCCCCTTTACGTTGCTGAATGATACGTAGTAATGGTTCACCGGTTGAAACAGGTTAATACCCTTCAGATAATTAATGCCTAAATACAATAACGCCAGACTTACGATCGTCACAAGTCCGATCTTCGCCTCTTTAGTGAATACACTTTTCATTTCCTTTATTTATAATGTATAATTTATTCCTAAATCATTAATATTTCACCTTCTTCCCATCCTTAAAAGCGATGATGAAAGCATCTTTAAAATCTTTTGCGATCGTTCGGCGCATCTTCCGGATCGAGTTAAAATCCGAAGTCTCGCCATACGTGTATTTATAGATACCTTTCTCCACATAGAAATCCACGTTCTTGTACCCCTTAAATAACCGGGAGTTCGCAGGAAGCTTCTTATTGGAAGTCAAGAATTGTATCTTATATATAACCTTTCCTTTCGTGTTCCTGTTCACGGAAGTGGTAGAAGAAACTGAGGTTTTCTGTCTTGTGGCTTGCTGTTTTTTATTTAAGATATCAGCCTCGCTCCCCGGAGGCGGAGTTTTCTCATTCGCTACGGGAGCAACGACAGCTCCGGAAATATTTCCTTTACGACGATCGTAATTCTTCTTATATTTGCAAAAAGCATCGTACAACGCTTCCGCCAATTTATTTTGTCCGGCGGCGGTTCTCATGAACTGCTCTTCTTGACGATTCGAGATATACCCCAACTCGACCAGAACACTGGGCATGCTCGTTTTACGAAGCACCAAAAAACCAGCCTGTCTTACGCCACGGTCTACCCGCTTACAAGCCCCGAACGATTTCTGTATCTCGGAAGCCAGACTAATACTTTGCTCCATATGCTTATTCTGCATAAACTCGAAAATGATATAGGACTCCGAAGAGTTCGGGTCAAATCCCTCATACCGTTGTTGATAATTATCCTCCAACAAGATCGCTGAGTTCTCGCTCATAGCCACCTCTAAGTTCTCTTCGCTACGGGCCAAACCCAGCGTATACGTCTCCGTACCTTGCACGGTACTTCCACGCTTTACGGCATTCGTATGGATAGACACGAAAAGATCCGCCTTATTGCGGTTCGCTATATTCGCACGTTCGTCCAACTCGATAAAACGATCCGTCTTACGAGTATAGATCACACGCACATCCTCCGCGTTATTCTCTATCAATCGACCCAATTTTAAGGCGACAGCGAGATTTATCTCCTTCTCATTAATATTCGCCCCTCTAGCGCCCGGGTCCTTACCGCCATGCCCGGCATCGATCACGACCGTAAAAGTCTTCTCTCTCGCCTGAAGTCCGGGCAAGAAAAAAAACAACGCAAATAGCAAGTTAATATATAGAAAAGACTTTTTGCTCACTTTCTAAAATTATTGCAAATTTGGAGACAAATGTAGCGCTTTTTTGCTGATTGACAGATATCTTTTTTTATAATTAAAACAAAAAAAGAGGGCAGTTTCGAAACTACCCTCTTTCATGATATATTAAAGTATCTATTATTCAGAAACAACCTCGAAAGGAACCTCAACGGAAACCTCTTTGTGAAGTTTCAAAACAGCCTTATAGCTACCTACTTCCTTAACAGACTCCTTGATATAGATAATCTTACGATCGATATTCTCGAAACCAGCCTTAGCCAAAGCCTCTGCAACTTGGATATTCGTTACAGAACCGAAGATCGTACCTGTAGAGCTAGTCTTAGCACCAATCGTCAAAGCTACACCCTCTAACTTAGCGGCCAAAGCCTGAGCATCTTCCTTGATCTTAGCCAATTTGTGGGCACGTTGCTTCAAGTTCTCAGCCAATACTTTCTTAGCAGACTCTGAAGCGATCACTGCCTTACCCGTGGGGATTAGAAAGTTACGTCCGTAACCGTCTTTTACTGTTACGATATCGTCTTTGTAGCCTAAATTCACTACATCTTCTTTCAAAATAACTTGCATATTCTGTCTCCTCTTAATTAATTATTTCATCAAATCGGTCACGTAAGGAAGCAAAGCCAAGTGACGAGCACGCTTTACAGCCTGAGCCACACGACGTTGGAACTTCAAGGAAGTACCAGTGATACGACGCGGAAGGATCTTACCTTGCTCGTTCAAGAATTTCTTCAAGAATTCAGGATCCTTAT
>ERZ779889.3833-NODE-3833-length-10509-cov-3.244213_pt1 | contig 10509 bp, 11 predicted proteins | sample MGYA00511030_ERZ779889 | MGnify/ENA primary metagenome ERZ779889 (study PRJEB29588, sample SAMEA2160616) | human gut metagenome | biome: human gut; feature: human-associated habitat; material: faeces | place: Denmark | collected 2008/2010 ...
TGCAATTTATCGCAGATTGTATTATAATAATCAAGTACGCAAAAACGGGATGTAGCGCAGTTTGGTAGCGCACTACGTTCGGGACGTAGGGGCCGCAGGTTCAAATCCTGTCATCCCGACCAGAATTCGCGGTCGAAATAGATGCAATCTGTTTCGACCGCATTTTTATGCAGTTTTTCGGCATTTTTGAGATTTGAAAAACGAATTGACAATGATAGATGCACCCATCGATTTTAGAAGACTTGAACGGGGGACAATGATTAAATTATTATAATACAAAAACAGCATTGCTTAACAATAACGCAATGTTGTTTTTTGTTTATTTATTACTTTGTAAAATCAACATTTGATGTAAGTTCATTTATATGCTCTTTTAAGATAATATTTATATACTGAGATAAAGAGCGGTCATCGTTTTCCGCAAGTACTCGCAGTTTCTCAAGAATATCGTTATCAATTGTTATGCTAATTTTTTCTTTTAATGGTTTCAATATCCTCACCTCGAAAAATATTATATACATAATTCGCATAAAGTATTGACAAATAGGATAAAGTAGGATAAAATACTACTAGCGAATGTCGACAAAAAATATTATGAGGTGATTAAAAGATGAAGTATTGTCAATCATGTGGAGCGGAAGTTCACGAAAATGCCATTGTGTGCACAAAGTGTGGTTGCAGCTTGTCACAGCAAGAGAAAAAGGTAGCAGGAAAGAAAGGAAATGACGGATTAGCTATAGCAAGTAAAATTTTTCTAATACTAGGATGCATTGTTCAAGGATGGTTGCTTATACCGCTTGCTTGGTGTTTGCCTATAACTATTTCGATTTGCGGTAGAATTAATCGAGGAGAACCTGTTGGTACAGGTTTAAAAGTTTGTTCTCTATTATTTGTAAACTTAATTGCAGGTATTTTATTATTGTGTCGTTCAGATGAGAATAATCAGTGAAGAGGAGTATTGTAAAATGAAAAAATTATTATCAATAGTATTAGCATTAACTTTAGTATTAACATTAGCCGCTTGCGGTAGCGAAACAAACAATGCTGTAGAAAGCAATAATGATGTATCATCTGTTGAAACATCAAACGATGTTGGAAATTCTGCTGAGAACAATGAAGAAGCTCCTGCTGAAACTTCTACTGATGCAGAGTGGAAGCAGTTTTTAAAAGAGTATGAGGAATGGGTTGATGAATATATTGAAATTACAAAAAAATATAAAGACAATCCTTCCGATATGTCAATTTTGTCAGACTATACAGATATGATGACAGAAATGGCTGAATGGACAAGCAAGACCGAAAAAATGGAAAAAGAATTAGAAAATGCTTCTCCTGCTGAATTAGCAGAATATTCTGCAAAACTTGCAAAAATAGTTGCAAAACTTGCAGAAGCTACATATTAAAGACGATATAAATATTTGGAGATTTGGGAAGATATGGAAGTCAGAATCCATGCAAGGCAGTTCTGGGAATGCTTCTTGTTGACGTTGCTACCCGCTTTGGTCTTGTCGTTGTTCTTCTCATGGTGGTGGATGTTGCTTCCCTTTGCGACTTACCACATCTTTTATTGGTTGGAAAAGTCCTTCCGCCCTCACTCTGTCTTTGATTGGGAGGCACTGGAGAATTGTGGTGATACGCTTTATCTTAGAAAAAGGAAGGCGTATGCCTGGATGAGGTGGTATGGAAAGAAAGTATTACCTTTATCCGATTGGGATGATTGAAGTCATTTTCACCACAGATTACACGGATTAACACAGATAATAAATAGATATTGATACTCAATGTATTAATCTAATCTGTGTTAATCCGTGTAATCTGTGGTGAACAATTATCGCAAAGCCTCCACCTCTTCCGGCGTTAAAGGAATCTTCTTGCCTAATCGACGGGCACCGGTCTCGGTAATCAGATAATCTTCTTCATTGCGGATACCGCCGAAGTTGCGGTATTCTTCCACTTTATCATAGTTGATGAAGTCCTTAAACTTCTTCTCACCTTTCCACAGGTCTATCAGTTCGGGAATAAAGTAAATGCCCGGTTCAACGGTATGTACAAAGCCCGGTTCCAGAGGGATGGCAAGACGCTGGCTCTTACGGCCGAACTGCGTACTCTTGGGCTGACCGTTGTAACCCACCCAAATCTCTCCGAGGTTTTCCATATCATGCACATCCAGCCCCATCATATGTCCCAATCCATGAGGATAGAACAAGGCATGCGCGCCTTCGCGCACGGCATCTTCGGCATTACCTTTCATCAGACCGAGGCTTTTCATGCCCTCTACCATAACACGGGCGGAAAGGTCATAAACATCCATATAAGGAATACCCGGACGAAGCGCCTTGACAGACTCCAGATGCATCGCATTCTGAATCTCGTAAACGGCTCGCTGGCGAGGGGTAAATGTTTTATCGGCAGGAATCGTGGAAGACATATCACCCGCATAGCCCGACTCAACTTCCGCACCGGCATCAATCAGGAATAAATCTCCCGGCTTCACTCTATTGCCATGATAATGATTGTGCAAAGTCTGTCCGTTGACCGTAGCAATCGTCGCAAAAGAAAGCTCGCAATTATTGGACTCGGCCACCCGGTTCATCTCCGCTACGACTTCGTATTCGTACATGCCCGGACGGAGTACTTTCATTGCCGTAATATGCATATCGGCCGTCACATTACACGCCTTTTCTATTTCTTCTATTTCTTCGGCGGACTTATAGCTGCGCTGCGCCACAATCGCGCGGATAAAAGGGACAGAACCTTCCTGACGTGCAGGCGGAATGCCCAGCCAGTCCATCAGTTTCAACTTATGTTCCGCCCGGTAAGGGGGGAGATAATGCACGGTCTGTCCTTTGCGCACCGCTTTGTGAAGATAGTCCGCGATGTCGGAAGAAGGCATCACATCCGTTATGCCCACACGCTCACTTTTCTCTTTCAGGGTAGGCTGGGTGCCCATCCAGACGATATGGTCAATCGTGAGCTCATCTCCAAATATGATCTCCTTGTCCCCGTCAATGTCGATAATCGCCGACAAACCGGCAAACGACAAGCCGAAATAATATAAAAATGTAGAATCCTGGCGATAACGGAAGGTATTATCTTCATAATGCAGTCCTTGCTCGTCATTACCTAAGAACAGCAACACTCCTGAGCCTATGTTTTTCTTCAGCAGGGCCCGACGCTGTATATACGTTTCTTTAGCAAACATGATATTCCGTAATTTTAATAGTTATACCACAAAGATAAGAAGAAAATTTGAAAGGATAAGATAAAACCCGAACATGTATGAAGAAGAACCATTCAGTAGCCGAACCCGCGTCCAATGCCCTACCCCTGTCTTCCCTATGGTAAGATAGTATTAAAAGGCTTATAATATAGTATTGAAAGGCTTTTAATATCATATTATAAGCCTTTTAATAGTATCTCACCCGTGAAGCGACCTCTACTCATACAGTGCAAAACACAACCAAGCTGTGTCTTTCTTGTTAAATATAATAAGAGAAGATTTCTCGTTCCCGAACTATTCACTATTTTTGCAAAAAGTGCGAAGATAAAACTTATCTTTGCAGCGAGTAAATAAAGTAAAGTATGGCACAAGGTTCCCGACAGATACAGACCCAAGCGCAACAGCAGATACAGACGCTATCACCACAACAGATTCTGGTGGTAAAGCTGTTGGAACTTCCGGCAATAGAGCTGGAAGACCGTGTACGTGCCGAACTTCTGGAAAACCCTGCACTGGAAGAGGGGAAGGATGATGCCTCCAGTGATGAATATTCCGATACTTCCGACGCAGACTCCAACGCAGAAGACGGCGGAGACACCGATTATGATTCTTTAAGCGACTATCTCAACGAAGACGACATACCCGACTATAAATTGCAGGAAAACAACCGAAGCAAAGGAGAGCAAGCCGAAGAGATTCCTTTCTCCGACGCTACTTCTTTCTATGAAACCCTGAAAGAGCAGCTGGGTGAACGCAACCTCACCGAGCACCAGCGTGAATTGGCCGAATATCTTATCGGCTCATTGGACGACGACGGCCTGTTGCGCAAGTCTTTGGAAAGTATCAGCGACGAGCTTGCCATTTATGCAGGCATCGAAGCTACCACCGAAGAACTGGAAGAAGTATTAAAAATCATTCAGGACTTCGACCCCGCCGGATTAGGAGCCCGCGATTTGCAGGAGTGTCTCCTCATCCAGATACGGCGCAAGATAGAGCAGCAACATTTCACACCCAATCCGCTGCTTTATATCGAAGAAGCCATTATCGCCGAATGTTACGAAGAGTTCACCCGCAAGCACTGGGACAAAATACAGCAGAAACTCGGATTGGAAGAAGAAGCGTTTCAGCAAGCCATCAAAGAAATCTGCAAACTGAACCCGCGTCCGGGCGCATCATTAGGTGAAGCCATCGGCAAAAACCTGCAACAAATCGTGCCGGACTTTATTGTGGATACCTATGACGACGGCACAATCAACCTGTCGCTCAACAACCGGAATGTTCCCGAACTGCGTATGAGCCGCGATTTCACCGAAATGGTAGAGGAACATACCAAAAACAAGGCGAACCAGTCTAAAGAATCCAAAGAGGCCATGATGTTTCTGAAACAGAAAATGGATGCGGCACAGGGGTTTATCGATGCCGTCAAACAACGTCAGAACACCTTGATGACTACCATGCAGGCCATCATCGACCTGCAACGTCCTTTCTTTCTGGACGGTGACGAGTCACTGCTTCGCCCCATGATACTGAAAGATGTGGCCGAACGTACGGGACTCGATATTTCAACAATCTCCCGCGTCAGCAACAGTAAATATGTACAGACCAACTACGGCATCTATCCGCTGAAGTTCTTCTTCAACGACGGATATGTTACGGAAGACGGCGAAGAGATGTCCGTACGGGAAATACGGAAAATCCTTAAGGAATGCATTGACAACGAGAATAAGAAGAAGCCTTATACCGATGACGAACTGACCGAAATCCTGAAAGAAAAAGGATACCCGATTGCCCGCCGTACCGTAGCCAAATACCGCCAGCAATTGAATATTCCGGTAGCAAGGCTGAGAAAGTAGAAACAAAAGATGATAAAGTGACGGAGTGATAATGCAAAAATAAAGAAATGGTCGTAGAACAACATATTATAACTGACAAGACCCTTATCAGGACAGCCAAGGTAATTTCGGTGATGTTCACACCGTTTTCCATACCTTTCATGGCGTTCCTGATTCTATTCGTATTCTCGTACCTGCGAATCATGCCCCTGCAATACAAACTGATTGTATTGGGAGTGGTGTATTGCTTTACAATCCTTATGCCTACTCTTACCATCTTCCTCTTTCGTAAAATCAACGGGTTCAGTCCCGAAGACCTGACGGAGCGGAAACGAAGATACATACCTTTTATTCTGACCATTACCTCCTATGTATTCTGCCTGCTCATGATGCACCGGTTGAATATTCCCTGGTACATGACGGGAATTATTCTTGCCGCCCTCATCATGATGATTATCTGCGTGATTGTCAATTTGAAATGGAAACTCAGCGAACACATGGCCGGCGCCGGCGCCATAATAGGCGGCCTGGTTGCTTTCAGCGCCCTATTCGGGTATAATCCGATAAGCTGGCTATGCATATTCATTCTTATTGCAGGCGTATTGGGTACGGCACGAATTATCTTGCAGCACCATACGCTTGGCGAGGTAATGGGTGGGTTTGCCGTAGGATTGATTTGCTCCTTGTTGGTGCTGCATCCGCTCAGCAAACTAGTATTTCGCCTGTTCAGCATATTCTTATTTTAAATATTAACGCTTAAAACTAACGATTATGAATTTTCCTAATGATGTAAAGTACACGAAAGAACATGAATGGATTCGCCTGGAAGGCGATGTAGCTTATGCAGGAATTACCGATTACGCCCAAGAACAATTGGGAGACATCGTATTTGTCGATATTCAAACGGTAGGTGAAACATTGGCCGCCGACGAAGTATTCGGTACCATCGAAGTAGTGAAAACCATTTCCGACCTTTTCTTGCCTGTTGCAGGAGAAGTACTGGAACAAAATGAGACTTTGGAAGAGCAGCCCGAACTGGTTAATAAAGACCCTTACGGCGAAGGCTGGCTCATTAAAATCAAACCTGCCGCCGATGCGGATTTCGACAGTCTGCTGGACGCAGAAGCATACAAAGCATTAATTAACGATTAGGAATTAGGGATTAGCGTTTAGTGATTAGCGATTAGCGATTGATGAGGAAAGGTTTCAAAACAAATCATCAACGCCCATCATTCCCCCTAATCACCAAACGCTAACCTCTAATCACTAATCACTAATAACTTATAACTTATAACTAAATAATATGTCTCCAATTGTAAGTATCATCATGGGCAGTACCTCCGACCTTCCTGTCATGGAAAAGGCCGCGCAACTGCTCAATGATTTACATGTACCGTTCGAAATGAACGCTCTCTCCGCTCACCGTACTCCGGAAGCCGTAGAAGAATTTGCCAAAGGCGCCCGTAAACGCGGTATCAAAGTAATCATCGCCGCAGCCGGTATGGCTGCCGCCCTGCCCGGTGTCATTGCAGCCAATACAACGCTGCCTGTAATCGGCGTACCCGTAAAGGGTTCCGTGCTTGATGGCGTAGATGCGCTTTATTCCATCATTCAGATGCCTCCGGGTATCCCCGTAGCCACCGTAGCCATCAATGGAGCAATGAATGCCGCCATTCTCGCCGTACAAATGCTCGCATTAAGCGATACCGGACTGGCAGAAGCCTTTACCGCTTACAAAGAAGGTCTGAAAAAGAAAATCGTGAAAGCGAACGAAGACCTGAAAGAAGTGAAATACGAGTATAAAGTAAACTAATCACTAAACACCAACAACGTGGATATATTCAATTATTCCCGACGAGAAACATCAGAAGTGAATATCGGAGCCACCCCTATGGGCGGCTCCAATCCTATCCGCATACAAAGTATGACCAACACGTCCACGCAGGATACCGATGCGTGTGTGGCGCAGGCCAAGCGCATTGTGGATGCCGGTGGAGAATACGTACGTCTCACCACCCAGGGCATCAAGGAAGCGGAAAACCTGATGAACATCAATGCCGCCCTGCGCCGGGACGGTTATATGGTGCCGCTCGTAGCCGATGTTCATTTCAATCCGAAAGTGGCAGACGTCGCAGCGCAATATGCGGAGAAAGTCCGTATCAATCCGGGTAACTACGTAGATGCCGCGCGTACCTTCAAACATCTGGAATATACCGATGAAGAATATGCGCAGGAAGTCCGAAAGATACGCGACCGTTTCGTTCCGTTTCTGAACATCTGTAAAGCCAATCATACCGCTATCCGTATCGGCGTAAACCACGGGTCGTTATCCGACCGCATCATGTCACGTTACGGCGACACCCCTGAAGGCATGGTAGAATCGTGCATGGAATTTCTGCGAATTTGTGTCGCGGAAGAATTCACGGATGTCGTTATCTCCATCAAAGCATCCAACACCGTAATCATGGTAAAAACCGTGCGTTTGCTTGCCGACATAATGGAAAAAGAAGGAATGCACTTTCCCTTGCATCTCGGTGTGACGGAAGCCGGAGACGGCGAGGACGGGCGCATCAAGTCCGCCTTAGGCATAGGCGCTTTATTGGCAGACGGGTTGGGCGATACCATCCGCGTATCTTTAAGCGAAGCTCCCGAAGCAGAAATCCCTGTCGCCCGAAAGTTAGCGGATTATATCGCACAACATCATGACCATCCGTATATACCGGGCGCGGCAACTCCTGATTTCAATTATCTCTCTCCCGACCGAAGAGCCACGGCAGCCGTGCACAATATAGGCGGAGAAAACCTCCCCGTGGTTATTGCGGCACGCCTGGACGGAAATATGGATTTTAATCCGCAGTTCATGCCCGATTATGTATACGTCGGTCGTCAGCTGCCCGAACATCCCGCTGAAGGCGTACAATACATCATCGATGCCGACCTTTGGGAAGGACAAACCAATGTATGGCCTGCCTTCAAAGGAGAACAACTGCCGTTTATCAGCGGATGCAACGCATCGCTGAAATTTCTGTTTGTCACCTACATGGGACTGAATGACGAAGTGATTGCCGGCCTGAAATACCATCCGGAAGTAGTGTTGGTGGCACAAAGCAACCACCCCAACAGATTGGGTGAATATCGCGGTTTAGCGCACCAGCTGATGAATGAAGGATTAAAGAATCCTCTTGTATTCTTCCAACATTATGCTGAAACGGAAACGGAAGACCTGCAAATCAAATCGGCCGCAGATATGGGAGCGCTTATTATCGACGGATTATGCGACGGTATTTTCCTTTTCAACCAAAGCGGCGAAAAGGGTGATAAAGCGATAAGCGATAAAGTGACAGATGCCACAGCTTTCGGTATTCTGCAGGCAGGACGCATCCGTACCAGTAAAACCGAGTACATTTCCTGTCCGGGCTGCGGTCGTACACTCTATGACCTTGAGAGTACCATCGCCCGTATCAAACAAGCGACATCGCATCTGAAGGGACTTAAAATCGGTATTATGGGTTGTATTGTCAATGGTCCCGGTGAAATGGCCGATGCCGACTACGGATACGTAGGCGCAGGACGAGGCAAAATCAGCTTATACAAAAAGAAAGAATGCATCGAGAAAAACATTCCCGAAGAGGAAGCGGTAGAAAAGCTAATCGAGCTAATCAAGAGAAACGGGGATTATATTGAAAAGTAATATTTCCTCTCAGACAGTAAAGGTGCGCCAGAAGTTATGATTCTGACGCACCTTTATTCTTAATATCTAAAGCTAAGGAATATACGGAAAGATTTTGATTTCATTTTCCACTTATCGCTTTGAATCACATCATCAAAAGCAGGATCTTCATAATCTATGCCTTCATCATCAAAGGAAAGTCCGTTATAAGTAGCTTTCTTTGCCCAACGATGCTCTATACCGAATGAGATAGCCTTATACGCAACAGACGCTCCAAACGCGAAATTGGAAACATATCCGTGTCCGAAACTATCGTCAATCACCAACATGGAATAGGTAGGTACATAATGGAAATATGCGGCAACCTTTAAGTCTCCTATCGGATTGACTGTGATAGAAGGACCTACGTGCATAGACGCGTCTATCTGATGAATACCCAGGTCAATATCTTCTTCATCGTCATAGTCATAACCTCCATAATCGCCATAAGCGCGTGTGTAGGCTCCATCATTTGCATACGCATCCGGTTCTGAATACTTGGCATAAGAAATATCAAACCAAGTTGCATCGATACCGAACTTTATCATATTCAGCAGCGGCTTCTTATGCAGGTAATACGTTTTTCCAAAAGCCAGAGAAACGCCGAAATCGCTTTTCCATTCCGCTTCGGCATCTACTTTATCTGTCAAAGTCTGGTTTATGATATAACCGATATTAAAATACTTGGCTCTTTTTTTCCATATTCTCTCATTACGTGCCGCATCTTCGGTTTTCTTCACTCTGCCGGAGAGTTCGTTTACCACTTGCAGTAAAGAATCCTCTCTTTGAGAAGATTGGGTTTCGGAATTAGTTTCTTGAGCAAAAACGCTTTGTCCTGTCAAAATCACGGTTGACAGCACCAACCAAAATAGTTTTTTCATCATAACTTGTCTGTGTTTTGCTTATGGTTCCTTCGTTCAGCATACCAGTAATCTTAGGAAAGCGCAGGAACACTAAAGGAAACTCCCTTTAACGCTTATTCGTTTTATTTTTACAAAAATAAAGGATTGCACACATACGCACAACGGGACAAAAACGAGATAGAAACTAAAAAACCGAAATAGCGAACTATTTCGGTTAAAATAAGGATTATGATGATGTTTTTTATTTTCCCTTTTTGCTCTCATCCGGCTTAACCGGCGAGACACTGAGCATTTCTTTATATTTTTCCGGAGCGGTCAATATTCCGACGGCCTCCTTCAAGTCTTTATCATCTTTCAACTGTTGGATGATACTTCCCCGCTGATAGTAATAACGTTTGATAATTTCCACCGCAATCATCTCCTTTATATCCTTTGAGAAATGATCAAGATCACGGTCCAAGTTATGAGACAGTTTCTTCTCCAAAGCCTTGAATTCATCCGACGCATCCGTCAGGTATCCCTCAAACTCCGCCATTTCTTTCAAGTTCTTCAAAATCTTCTCGGTCTGCTGGTCGTACTTGAAATCAGCTTTCTGTACCATCGCCTTGAAGTCGGCATAGTCGGCATCCGTTATCTTAAAATCTTTAGGAGCCGGAATTGTCGGATGCTTCAAACAGTATTCCGTAGCATAATTAAATATCAAGTTGTCATTCACCAAATAAAACAAGATTACTACCAAGAACAGATTTAATTAATTCCATAACAAATTTAAGTCAATTCCCTATTATTACCCAATAATTATTTTTTACAAGTGATTTAATGAAAGTAAATCAGATAGACATTTCTAAAGATATGAAAGTAAGCGATTTGGTAGCTCAATTTGAA
>ERZ779889.3834-NODE-3834-length-10509-cov-2.510714_pt1 | contig 10509 bp, 9 predicted proteins | sample MGYA00511030_ERZ779889 | MGnify/ENA primary metagenome ERZ779889 (study PRJEB29588, sample SAMEA2160616) | human gut metagenome | biome: human gut; feature: human-associated habitat; material: faeces | place: Denmark | collected 2008/2010 ...
CAGCCCGCAGGCGCGGGCGATGGCCTCGGCGCAGTGGGCTGCTATGCGGCTGTGGTCGCCCCAGGGACCGGGGTTGTGCGGCTCGGCCTCCGCCAGCAGGGCAATGGCTTCTTCACGGGTGGGGTACATACGAAGCCTCCTTTGGCTTGTGGTTCCAGCGTGTACAGGAAAAATAGATCTCCTTGTCATCTTGGTCGAGAAAGTGGGTCTGCGCTCCGCTGCGGGCGTTCCCTTAAAAGGCGTACCGCTCCATCGTCTCCGGGCTGCGGAACTCGTGCTTTTCGTAGTAGCCGATGAGGGTGCCGTCGGCATCCCGCAGGGCGACCATGTAGACGTCCTTGTTCTGCTTTTCGTTGTGATAGGTGTAGATGATGTTGTGCTCCGGGCTGGCCGCGAACCAGTCCACGACTTCCTGAATGCGGCTGTTCGAGCTGGCATTGTGGCAGCGGAGCAGGCTGCGGCCGATGAGCGCCGCGCCGCCGTGCTTGGCGTAATTGCGGATGGCGGCAGGGTTCATGTAGACGATGGTATGGTTCAGGTCACACAGGACGACCGATGCGGTGTCCTGGTCGATGACACTTTTGAAATAGGCGTTCAGGTTTTCCATGGAGAGGCTCCTTTTATTCTTTGCTCTGGTCCAGCGCGTCGAACTGCTTCAGGATCTGCGGGTCTTTCAGCTTGATGACCTTGCCGGAGAGGTAGTGCAGGGTGTTCTCCTCCGGGATATCGAGGAAGCGGACGCGGACGGCGCAGAGGGCCTGCGTTTTGGTGCCGGTGCGCTCGTTCATCTTGCGGTTGCCGTATTTGATATCGCCCAGCACCGGCTTGCCGAGGTAGGCGAGGTGGGCGCGGATCTGGTGCGTCCGCCCGGTGATGAGGCCGATCCTGCACAGCGCGAATGGCCCGGCGGTGCGCAGAACGTCCACGTCGGTGATGATCTGCTTCCGGCGCTCATCCTGAGACTGGTGCGCGTGGATGCTGACCTTGTTGTTCTTCTCGTCGTGCTCCCACCAGGCCGTGAAGCGGCCGCTCTGGGGGATGCCCACGGTGATGGTGTAGTATTCCTTTTTGAGCAGGTCGGTGCGGATGATCTCGTTCATATCCCGCAGGGCAGCGTAGCTCTTGGCCGCGATGACCAGACCCTCGGTGCCGCGGTCCAGCCGGTTGCAGATGCCGGGCTTGAAGCGGTTCTCGCCGTGGGGGTCGTACTCGCCCTTCTGCGCGAGGTACTGGGTGAAGGCGTCCACCAGATTCGCGTCGCCGGTGCGGTCGCTGTGGCAGAGCAGGTGGGTGGGCTTGTAGAGCACGGCGATGTTCTCGTCCTCGTAGATGATCGTCACCTTGGGCTGATTGGGTTGCTTTTTGGGGGCTTTCGGTGCGGGCTTCGCTCCTTCCGGCGGGAAGAACTCGTCGTTGATGTAAAGTTCGATGAGGTCGCCGGCCTGGATGCGGTCTTCGGGGGCGCCTTTTTTGCCGTTGACCTTGATGCGCTTGTTGCGGAAGCTCTTGTACAGCAGACTCGTGGGAAGATCGCGGGTCACGCTCTGTACAAAGCGGGAGAGCCGCACACCGTCGTCGTTGGCGGTCGCAGTGTATTGTTTCATTCTTGTTCTGTTCCTCATGTTGAAGCGCGGATGGGCCGCGCATGGATGCGATAACCTTATAATAAACTACTCGTTTTCTGAAGTCAACGCGAAAATTTAGGCCGGGCCCTTGTGCTTTGCAGAAAATCGGGTACTATTAAGAGGAGAAAGCGCGCGAAAGGAGCCGACTTATGGCGGAAGATTCAAAGATCCATACCGGGCACCGCAGGCGGATGCGCAGCCGGGTGGCAGAGAACGGCTTTTCCAGCCTGGAACCGCACGAGGCGCTGGAATGCCTGCTGTACATCACCAACGCGCGGAAGAACACGAACCGGATGGCCCACGAGCTCATCGACCGCTTCGGGGAACCGCCGAAAAATGTACAGAATCTTCTGGCTGTTGCAGAACTGAAAGCGCTGGCGCACTGTGCGTATGTGACGGAGCTGAAACAGATGGGCGATTCGGTACGAGTCACCTTACAGCAGCATGCAAAAATCGATGTGGCGCGGATTCCGGAGCTGCTGCAGAAATACCGAGACGAACTGAAATTCCAGATGGAGTCGCTGGCGTTTGTCTACACGCCGCGGCGGAGAAATTCAAAGGAAAAGATCGATCTGCTGGAGAAGAGCCATGCACTGGTGGAAGATCTGCTGCAGATCACACAGGAGTGAAATACTCGCATAACCACAAAATCGTGTGAAAAAGGCGTGAACAGGGAAGAAAAAAGTTGCCCTGTATCAACAAAAAGGGTATAATAGGAAAAGCGTTTATAAAAATCGATGCAGGACCGGAAATTCGAATGTGTAAAAAAGTCGGGCATTTGAAAGGCCCGGACAGTTTTGAAAAGGTAAATTCTTTTTGAGCATACATTTCGCCCTGCATGAGGAGGAAGTAATGAAAAATTTAAAAGCAAAAGCAGTCTGCGTTATGCTGAGTGCTTCGATGGCAGCGATGGGACTGACCGGCTGCGGTTCCGACAATGTGGACGGAACAAAAACGGCAATTACTGTAAATGACGAGTCGATTACACTCGGACAGGCAAATTTCATGCTGAGATATCAGCAGGCAACCATGTACAATTATTATTCCAAGATGTACTCGATGTACGGAATGCAGATGCCGTCTGAGATGTACGACAAGGAAGGCGACGATGGAAAGACTACCGGGGAAACGTTCAAGGAGCAGTCTCTTGATACGATCGAAAAAGAGCTTCTGATGCGGCAGCACGCAGAGGAATACGGAATTTCCCTGACAGACGAGGAAAAACAGCAGGCGAAAGAGGCTGCACAGGCATTCGCAGATAAGAACGGTGACGATGTGATGAAAAAGCTGCACGCAACCGTTGAGGACATCCAGGATGCACTGGAGCTGTATGTTATTCAAACCAAAATTTATGATCCGATCATCGCAAATGTAGATACCGAGGTATCCGATGAAGAGGCAAAGCAGACCTCCATCAGCTACATCACGGTATCCACAGCAGGAACCGAGAAGGATGACGATGGAAAAACGATTGATTTGACGGACGAGGAAAAAGCGGCAAAGAAAGAAATCGCACAGAGATTCCTGGATCTCTTAAAAGAGTCTGAGGATCCTGCAGCCGCATCGTTTACCGATCTGCGCAAGGAGCTGAACGATCAGTTAAATGCGGAGAATACCGCAGATTCCACCGATTCTGCAGATGGCTCCGATGAGAGCAGCTCTTCTTCCGATGCTTCCGACACAAGCGCATCCGACGCTTCAAGCGCGAGCACATCGAGCAGTTCCGACAGCGATTCCTCCTCAGAAGTTTCATATCTGACCTCTTCCGAGACATCCTTTGGAACCGGATCGGAGAAAGACGATGACGATACCTGTTCTCTTGGAGATAAAGTAGCGGAAGAAGCAGCAAAGCTGAAGGATGGCGAGTATTATGACGGTGTCATCGAAGGCGACGATGCATATTATGTGATCCGTGTAGATAAAGCATTCGACGAGGACAAAACCGAGTCCAGAAGACAGACTATCATTTCCAACCGCAAATCGGATAAGTACAACGATACATTGGATGGATGGGTAAAGGAGAGCGATATCAAGGTCGCATCCAACTGGAAAAAACTTGAAGTAACGGACGCAGATCTGTATACGATGACAGTTGACAGCGCTTCTACAGATTCCACAGATGGAACCACAACCGACAGTACAACAACGGACAGTACCGCAACGGACAGTACAACGTCTGACAGCACGACATCAGGCAGTACCGAAACGACATCGACAAGCAGCACAGGCACTGCTTCAACGTCTTCAAGCACTGCAGAATAAAAGCATACGATACAGGACAAACGGCAGCCGGATCCGGGAGAGGGGTCCGGCTGCTTCGCGATTTTTCTTCCATTTCGCATGGCTCTGAATCGTTACAAAAAAAAGAAAATAATAGGGAATTTGTAGAGTAAATTGACAATAGTAAGAAGTCCATTTATAATGAAATTACAACCAGAGTGTGTCTCACAAATTGCGGAAATAATTTTCAGGCATGCTCTAATGTTCAGGCGAAAACGATGTACCAGGAAAGAAGGTGGAGAAATGAAGAAGGCAGTAATTTCCGTACTTGTCGGTACAGCAGTATTGGCTTTCGTTGCGTGTGGAAAAAATGCTGCAACGGAAAACAGTTCCGATTCGGGTGTTTCAACGGTATCGACATCCGCACAGGTGGAAAATGGACAGAAAGCAACCCGTGTGAACCAGGGAACAAATTTGTCTCCGGGGTCACCGAAGAATACCCCGTCCGGTGGGGGGAACAGCTCGGGGGAGACGCATCATTCGGAGACACATCATTCAGACGCGCATCATGATTAAGGATGTCAGGGTTTGCTGAACATCCGTGAACGGAAACAGGAGAAGGGGTATCCAAAACGGATACCTCTTTTCTACTTGTCGGGAAAACAATACAATGCTATACTGAACATGAATTTGACGCGAAAAGCGCGGCAGGTTCAGAAAAAACAGCCGGGATTTGTCAGTATACGCGGACATGTGCTGCAGGGAACTCGGGCAGAATGGAGAAAAGAAAATGACAAGAGAAGAATTTGAACAGCTTGCCGGAGAAGGTGTCATTTTATTGGATGGCGCAACCGGATCAAATCTGACAAAAGCGGGAATGCCAAAAGGAGTCAGTACAGAACTTTGGGTTCTGGAGCATCCTGATATTCTGGCAAATTTACAGAAGGCTTACGTGGAGGCGGGAAGCCAGATTGTCTATGCGCCGACCTTTGGTGCAAACAGACTGAAATTAGCGGATTATGGAAGAAAAAACGAGGTGGAGGAGCTGAATGCACGCCTGGTGGATATCTCGAAAAAGGCGCTTGCCGGAACAGGTGCGCTGATCGCGGGAGATTTTTCTACACCGGGAAGAATGCTGCAGCCAAAAGGCGATCTCTCTTATGAAGAGCTGCTGGAATCCTACACAGAGCAGGTAACAGCGGTAGCAAATGCGGGCGTTGATCTTCTGGTAGCGGAGACGATGCTGAGCGTGGACGAAACGTGTGTCTTTATGGATGCTGCGCTTTCTGTCTGCGATCTGCCGATTATGTGTTCTCTGACGCTGGAAGCAGACGGTTCTGCCCTGTTCGGCGGAAACGCTGTGGAAGCAGTTGAGACACTGCAGGAAATGGGAGCATCCGCCGTAGGACTGAACTGCTCGGTCGGACCGGATCAGCTTGAGGCAGTCGTAAATTCCATGAAAAAAGTGGCAAGAGTACCGGTTATCGTAAAACCGAATGCCGGCCTGCCGAAAATCACGCCGACCGGTGAGGCAATCTACAGCATGGATGCGCCGACGTTTGCAAAATATATGAACATTCTGGTAGACGCGGGTGCAGGCATTGTCGGCGGCTGCTGCGGAACGACACCGGAGTATATTCGTCTGGTGAAAGAAATGCTGGATGCGAGAAAGTAAATCAAAGATTACAATTCGCAGGAAACTGTGAGATGTAATGAATTCCCCTGTTGCGGACAAAATCCGTACGGGGGAATTTTTTTGCAAAACAGAGTTCAACGATCTGGTCTGATGGACAGTCTGGGTGGAGAAAAAAAGATAGGAAGTCTGGAAAAAAGACATGGAATTGTGGAGAAAAGTCTGGTAGAATACGTGTCGTGTGGAAAACTTTCTGCAAGAAAGGATGATGAAGGATGTATCAGAATTATATTTTTGATTTATATGGAACCCTGGTAGATATACATACGAATGAAAAGAAAGCGTATCTCTGGAAAAAAATGAGCCTGTTCTTTGGGATGAAAGGCGCCGCCTATGAGCCGAAAGAACTCCGGATGGCGTATGAGACAAAAATTAAAGAGCAGGAAGCTGCGCTCAAAATGGAATGCCGCGGCAGCCATGTACCGGAAATCGACATTGCCGATGTGTTCCGGCAGCTGTTTGAGGATCAAGCTGTTTCGGTAACGGAAGAAGAAATTGCAGATCTGGCGAAAATGTTCCGTGCGATTTCGATAGAAGAACTGAAATTGTTCCCCGGCGTGCCGGAAATGCTGCAGCGTTTAAAAGACGCAGGAAAGAAGGTTTTTCTGCTGTCCAATGCACAGGCGCTTTTCACCGCACCGGAAATTTCCCTGCTCGGCCTGACGAAATACTTTGACGGAATCCTGCTCTCGTCAGATGCCGGTGTGAAAAAACCGGATCCGGCGTTTTATGAGATGCTGCTGAAGCAGTATCACCTCGATCCGGCAGAATGCCTGATGACAGGAAATGACGATATCGCTGACTGCCACGGTGCAGCCTCTGCCGGAATCGCAAGCCGTTACGTGGCAACGCGCCAGTCACCGAAAATCAATGGTCCGCTGCCGGAAAACTGTGAGAAGATCGCGGCGATTGCGGAGTTGTTCTGATTAAAGAGCATTCAGCAGCACTCCTGAAAAAATAATGCGAAAAAATGGGCTGTCGCACTACGTTCATTTTCTTAGTGCAACAGCCCATTTTGCTTATGTCAGGAAAGGAATCCTTCAGTTTTTCCGCATTCCTTTATTCCATCGGAATTTCCGATAGCAGGCATAAATCAGAACACTGCATACCAGCCATCCCGCCGGATAACCAAGTGCAATCGGAATGATGGAATCAAATATATGAGACATCACAAACAGGTAAATCTGGCGGAACACGACGAAGCTTCCGAGCATTACGATCATTGGTGTTCTGGTGTCTCCTGCGCCACGCAGGACGTTGGAATAAACCTGGTTGACGCAGCAGAGAATGTAGAACGGGGATAGCAGATACAGAAACAGGGTTCCGTAACGAATCACAGCTGCCTCCTGGTTAAACAGATAGACCATTTGCGGAGCGAAAATCAGCAGAGGAATCATCATCACAATGGTTACAAGCTCAGCAAGCAGGAATGCGGTTGTAGCACCCTTTTTTGCACGGTCAATGTAGCTGGCACCGACGTTCTGTCCGGTGAAGGTGGTCGAAGCAAGACCAACACTCATCATCGGCAGCATCATAAACTGGTCGATTTTCATGCAGGCACTCCAGCCCGCCATAACATCCGAGCCGAATACATTGATATAGGACTGCACGAAAACGTTGGAAACGGAAGTCACCATCTGCTGGATCGCTGCCGGCAGTCCGACGCAGACGATGCGGTACAGCAAAGACCAGTCCATGCAGAGCTTTTTCCAACAGATGCGGTATGGGCCGTCTGTTGTGGTCAGCACATACAGCGTCAGAACCGCCGAAAGGCACTGTGCAATAACGGTTGCAAGCGCCACACCCTCGATTCCCATGCCGAAGGAAACGACAAACAAAAGATCGAGCACGGTATTGACAACAGCGGAAAAAATCAGGAAATACAGCGGATGGCGGGAATCGCCGACAGCGCGGAGAACGCCGGAGCCCATGTTGTAGAACATCAGACCGGCAACACCGCCAAAGTAAATTTTAAGATACGTTGCCGACTCACGGATGACATCGTCCGGTGTGCTCATCATGCGGAGCATGTACGGCGTGATGAGAATGCCGAGAATGGTAAAGACAATGGAGAGAATAAACGTCATCACCAGTGTCGTGCTGACGGTGCGGCTGACCTTTTCATCCGCCTTTGCGCCATAATACTGAGAGATAATGACACCGGCACCGGTGGAAAGTCCCATGAAAAAGCCGATCAGAGAATTGATGATCGGACCGACGGAGCCGACGGCGGCGAGTGCTTCCTTGCCGACAAAGTTGCCGACAACGATGCTGTCAACGGTGTTGTAAAGCTGCTGGAAGAGATTTCCGGCCATCAGCGGAAGAGAGAAGAGAAGAAGCTGTTTCCAGATAGAGCCCTGGGTCATATCGCGGGCTTTGCTCTTTTGTACTGTTTTCGTCATAGTAGTCCCCTTTTTTACGTTGATTTTACCTTCTTTTTTATTGTAGCACTTTGAAGTTGTGATGGAAATATCCATTTTTGACGTGATTTTCGGACTTTGTTGATATAAACAGCCGAAAATAAAAGTAAAAAGAATTGTTTCTGAAAAAATTGTCTGGTATAATAGGGAGCAGATGCGTAAATGCAAAAACAACAGATGCTTCAAAGACCGGTGCAAAAACGGAAAGATCAGGGGGATTTTGCGGTGGCTTTTTGGAAACTGCGCGTCACAGAACAGGATAGAAAGAAGGTAACCGAAATATGGGAGATTATTTTGTATGCAGTAAAACAGATCCGGTAGTAGAGACAAAGGCGGGAAAGGTACGCGGCTTCCGCCTGAATACGACATACGCGTTTCATGGAATCCATTACGCTGAGGCGGACCGTTTCCAGATGCCACAGCCGGTGAAACCATGGAAAGGAATCAAAAATGCGCTGGCATACGGCTATGTATGTCCGCTTTTAAAGCAGGATGAGCCGAACATGGAGGTGCTGGTACCGCATCGTTACTGGCCGCAGGACGAGCATTGCCAGAACCTGAATGTCTGGACACAGAGTCTTGATCCGGGTGCGAAAAAGCCGGTCATGGTATGGCTCCACGGCGGCGGCTTCAGCGCCGGCTCTGCGATTGAGCATGTGGCATATGAGGGGGATCACTTAAGCGAGTTCGGTGATGTCGTTGTTGTTTCCGTGAACCATCGGCTGAATATCCTCGGCTATCTCGATCTCTCGCCGTTTGGCGAAAAATACAAAAATTCTGCGAATGCAGGAAACGCAGATATGGTAGCTGCATTGCAGTGGGTACATGACAATATCGCGGCATTCGGCGGAGACCCGGAGAATGTTACGATTTTCGGTCAGTCCGGCGGCGGTATGAAGGTGGCAACGCTGATGAATACGCCGGCAGCAGACGGCCTGTTCCAGAAGGGTATCATCGAGAGCGGTGTTTATGAGGCAAAGGTTTATCAGAAAGAGGACGGAGACGGCACCGCGATTGTGAAGGCTCTGTTAAAAGAACTGAATCTGGACGAGTCCGAGGTGGAGAAGCTTGAGACGATCCCGTATTATGAGCTGTCAAATGCGTACAATAAAGTTGAGGCAGAGGTTGCTGCGAAAGGCTGCTATATCGGACAGGGACCGATGGAGAATGGCTGGTTCCGCGGAAATCCGATCAAGTGCGGATTTACGGATCACGCTAAAACGATTCCTGTGCTGGCAGGAACCAACATCGGTGAGTTTGATTTTGGACCGGTTGTGCCGGGAAAACATGAGATGAACCGTGAGGAACAGATTGCGTTCCTGACGAGAAAATATGGCGATGCAACGCCGGAGCTGATTTCTCTTTTTGAAAAAGCATATCCGGACAAAACAATTGCCGACCTGTGGTCTGTGGATACGTTCTTCCGTCCGGCAACGATCGAATTCATTCGTCAGAAATCGGAGTTTACAGAAGCGCCGACTTATTCCTATCAGTTTACCTATGAATTCCCGATCGATGGCGGAAAAGCCGCATGGCATTGTGCCGAGATTCCGTTCGTATTCCATAACATCGACCGCATCGCCGTATGCAATGTCCCGGGCGAAACAGACCGTCTGCAGGAGCGTATGGCCACCGCCTGGATCAACTTTGCCCGCTACGGAAGCCCGGAAACCCCATCCCTCCCGAACTGGCCGGCATGCACCCCGGGGGATGAAGCAACCATGATTTTCGACAGAACCTGTGAAATCCGCCGCAACTTCGATCACGAGCTGGTGAAGAAGCTGGTAGAAACCGAGTATAATCCGATGACACCGGTTGTGGAAGACGAGGAAGAGGACGCGTTCTTTATTCATTGAGGAAAAGCAGGATTTCAGAACGGAAAGCAGAAGTGAAAATCAAAAATAAAAAGCAAAAACAGAAGTGAAAAACAAAATCCGGAACGGATCGAAAAATCGGAGACCGTTCCGGATTTCATTTTTTTTGAAATGGTTACGGCTCCGGTGTTTCCGGGAACGGTTTTGAGCGGCAAAAGCTATACAATTTTAAACGAAAAATGGTATTATAGAAATAATATGTAATGCTGCTTAGAAAGAGAAATAACTACATGTACACATATCTGATTGTAGATGACGAAATGATAGAGCGAAAGGGAATTCGGATGCTGCTTTCGTGGATGAATATCCGGGAGAATATTCTGGAGGCCTCCAATGGGGAGGAAGCACTGGAGGTGTTTGAAAAAGAGAAGATAGACGTACTGCTGACCGACATCAATATGCCGTTCATGGACGGAATTGAGCTTCTTTCCCGGATTCATGAGGAGTATCCGGGGACGGAAACCGTGATTTTCAGCGGGTACGACGAGTTTTCCTACGCGAAAAAGGCGATTTCTTACGGTGTTTCCGCCTATATTTTAAAACCGGTCAACCCGGAAGAATTTAAAAAGGTGGTTGGTGAAATCACCGAAAAGCTTGCAAAGAGTGAGCGCGAGGAAAAACGGAAGGACGAAAGCATGGAGTTTCTGCGGGAGCATTTGCTGTATCTGATGGTCAAC
>ERZ779889.3841-NODE-3841-length-10492-cov-2.161636_pt1 | contig 10492 bp, 8 predicted proteins | sample MGYA00511030_ERZ779889 | MGnify/ENA primary metagenome ERZ779889 (study PRJEB29588, sample SAMEA2160616) | human gut metagenome | biome: human gut; feature: human-associated habitat; material: faeces | place: Denmark | collected 2008/2010 ...
TGTTTAATGCTGGCAGGCTGGAGATGCGAGGCCAGCAGACGCGGGCTGGCGATAATATCCAGTTGCTGTTTTTGTTCGAGTGCGGAAAGCTCCAAATCCAGTAAACGCCCGTTGATGCGCCCAATGTTAAACCCGATATGCGTCGTCGCCGTCGCCACGGAAAGATCGCTTCCAAGTGCGGTCACTTGCCCAACGCCGCCAGCTTGTTGCGCATCTGCCAGCGTCCATTTCACCCCCAATTCCCGCAAACTTTTTTTATTAATAGTGACAATGTGCGCCGACAGTTCAACTTGCCCGACCGGCAAATCCATTTGCGCAACCCACTGTTCCAGCGCAGTTAACGCAGCTTTGTTATCACGTAGCAAAAGGCGATTGGTGCGTTTATCGACGGTCATACTGCCTTTGGCGCTAAGCAACTTCTCCCCTGCTTTCGCCAGCTCTCCGGCATCTGCGTATTGCAGAGTAATATTGCGATTTTCCAGCGGAAGATTCGCCTGCGCCCGCGCCTGTTCAGCCTCCTGACGGGCGATATTGTCATTCTGCCAGGCAACAGAATGCACCGAGAGAATGTTGCCTTCCTGGCGCGTTATCAGCCCGGCGCTTTTCACTACGGTTTGTAGTGCCTGCTTCCAGGGAACGTCAGTGAGATGTAATGACACCGTACCGTTGACGTCAGGCGAGACCACCAGGTTTAACTTTTCCTGTTCAGCCAGTGCCTGTAAAACCTGAGCTACCGGAACATCATCCACCATCAGCGTGACTTTTTGCGGCTTTGCCGCCTGTACGATGGGTATCATGATTATCAGCAGTAGCGCGGCTATCCATTGCTTCATTTTTATCTCCTTGCCGTTGCCACAACCACTGTGGCGGTTCGCAGTTTTTTCCGGTTCTCAGCGTTAATGTTTCTGGCGTCAGTTGAAAAATCGTCCAGCCATTCTCCAGCACATCGTTTTGCTGTACCCGTCGCCATTTCTTTTGGCCATCTTTTATTACGCCAATAACGCGGTCGCCTCGCCCTATTATTCCCTGATAACGCCACTGGCTGAGTTCGCTAATCCGGCATATATCCTCCGGCGGTTTAAAAGGGTCACGCATCCCCGTTAAAAGGCATAATGCAACACCCGCCAACAACCAGCGTTTACCCCTCATGTGGCGTCTCCAGTTGTAGCGTGAACAAAAGTTCATCACCTTCCACGCTTAACGAAAAACGGCTCACGCTGACATTGCGTTCTGCCAGGCGTGTAAATGCAGACGGCACCGCTTCCCAAAGCGTTTTCAACGCCAACTCGCCTCCCTGGGCGGACGGGTGCCAGTAAACCAGTTGCGCGCCGGGCAACTGAAAATCCAGCGGCGAAAATGGCAATGTCTTTTCTTCGCTGATGAGAGTGGTATCTACCAGGCGATACAGTGCGACGGATTGCTGGTGATTCGTTGCTCGCAGTCGGGTTAATGCATCGCTCTCTTCCTGGCGTGCCAATGAAAGAAAGAGGAGCGTGAATAACACCAGCAACCAGAGCGTCCACCCAAACAGGCGGATACGGGGTGATGTGGCATACCACCAGTCAAAGAACGTGTTCATCGCTAACTTTCCTTGTTAACCGATACTCAAATTGCCAGCGTCCTTGTGCATCCTGCTGCGTGGCCCCACGCTGGTTGAGCTGAAAAGTAGCATCCTGACGAAGTGACGTTTCCAGCGCATTTAACGCGGTAATGTTCGCCGTAAGTCCCTTTACCTCCAGCGTTCCCTGCTGCCAGCTTATCGTGGTCAGCCAGGCGTGCTCCGGTAAAAGCGTCGCCAGTGACTCCAGTGCAGATTGCCAGTCGCGGGTAAATTGTCGCTGGCGCTGACGTTGCAAACGCTGTTCGCGAAATTGTTGGCGCTCCAGCAAACGCGGCTTAGTAACCTGTAAGCCACGGGCAAGTTGCTGTTCTGCCTGAAGTAAAACAGCATCTACGCGAGCTTCGGCGTTGCTTGTCAGACGCAGCATTTGCGTTATCACAACAGCCAACAGCAAAGGAGCAACGAACATCAGCAACCAGAAGCGAAAAAAGGTTGTCCGGCGTTGCTGTCGCCAGGGCAAAAAATTGATTGGCGGATTCATCAGCGCGTCTCCCCAAGCGCCAGACCCAGCGCAATAGCGAAGTCTCCACCAGGCGGCGGTAGCGGCGGCTGACGAACAGAAACCGCGTCCCAGGGGTCAAACCCACCTTCACCACATATCGCGACACTTTCGGGGTCAACAGCTAACGCCGCCGCCAGCTCATTCGCGCTTGTAATCCCTACCGCCAGTTTGCGCCCCCAGCTATAACGCGTCGCCCATAGCCACTGTTCGTTATCACGCCAGGCCAGGCACCGCTGATGAGAGGGTAAAAAAGGCAGGAATCGCTGCAAAGCGCAGGCGTCTGGGGTAATCGCACTAACGTGAACACGCAATCTTTCTGCCAGGGTAAGCAGCGTCGCCAGCTCTTTGCTTTGCGCAGCGGTCACGTTATAAGCAGGGCTTAGCGAATCTTCGCTGTAATCAAAGCGCAGGGAGTCCGGTTCCATATCCAGCTCGCGGGCCATCGTACCTGTCAGCCAGGCCGTTTGCTCCCGTTCACCGAGGGACATCGCCGGACGCGGTATTGCCCTCTGTAACGTGCGGCTGGCAGGAAATGCCAACATAATGTGATGACGGCGCGGCAGTTCACGACTCCACGGTAACAACGTTTTGGCCAGCCGTTCCGCGTCAATAATGCGCCCATCTTTGATAATGTCTGTTGCCAGCGGCAAGCGCCACCAGCGTTGTAAAAAGCATTCTTTAGCGCCACGCACGATAGCAACCGCCACCGCTTCTTGCTGTTGTAAATGCAAACCAATTTGCCAGATCTTAAATGCCATTGTGATGATCTCCTTATCCCCCGTCACTCTGACGGGTATATCAATGCGTCTGGCTTGCCTTTATACTACCGCGCGTTTGTTTATAAACTGCCCAAATGAAACTAAATGGGAAATTTCCAGTGAAGTTCGTAAAGTATTTATTGATCCTTGCAGTCTGTTGCATTCTGCTGGGAGCAGGCTCGATTTATGGCCTCTACCGCTACATCGAGCCACAACTGCCGGATGTGGCGACATTAAAAGATGTACGCCTGCAAATTCCGATGCAGATTTACAGTGCCGATGGCGAGCTAATTGCTCAATACGGTGAAAAACGTCGTATTCCGGTTACGTTGGATCAAATCCCGCCGGAAATGGTGAAAGCCTTTATTGCGACGGAAGACAGCCGCTTCTACGAGCATCACGGTGTTGACCCGGTGGGGATCTTCCGTGCGGCAAGCGTGGCGCTGTTCTCCGGCCACGCATCACAAGGGGCGAGCACCATCACCCAACAACTGGCGAGAAACTTCTTCCTGAGTCCAGAACGCACGTTGATGCGTAAAATTAAGGAAGTCTTCCTTGCGATTCGTATTGAACAGTTGCTGACGAAAGATGAAATCCTCGAGCTTTATCTGAACAAGATTTACCTCGGTTACCGCGCCTATGGTGTCGGTGCTGCGGCACAAGTCTATTTCGGTAAAACGGTCGATCAATTGACGCTGAACGAAATGGCGGGGATTGGCGGGCTACCGAAAGCCCCCTCCACCTTCAACCCGCTCTACTCTATGGATCGTGCCGTTGCGCGACGGAACGTCGTGCTGTCGCGAATGTTGGACGAAGGGTATATCACTCAACAGCAGTACGCTCAGACACGCACTGAGCCGGTTAACGCCAACTATCACGCACCGGAGATCGCCTTCTCAGCGCCGTATCTCACCGAAATGGTACGCCAGGAGATGTATAACCGTTACGGCGAAAGCGCTTATGAAGACGGTTATCGCATTTACACTACCATTACCCGCAAAGTGCAGCAGGCCGCACAGCAAGCAGTACGTAATAACGTTCTGGACTACGACATGCGTCATGGCTATCGCGGCCCAGCCAATGTGCTGTGGAAAGCAGGTGAGTCAGCGTGGGATGACAAAAAGATTACCGATACGCTGAAGGCGCTGCCGACCTATGGTCCGCTGCTGCCTGCCGCGGTCACCCGCGCCAACCCGCAGGAAGCGACAGCAATGCTGGCGGACGGAACATCTGTAACGCTGCGAATGGAAGGAGTGCGCTGGGCGCGGCCTTATCGTTCAGATACTCAGCAGGGACCGACGCCGCGTAAAGTGAGCGATGTTGTGCAAACAGGTCAGCAAATCTGGGTTCGCCAGATGGGCGATGCCTGGTGGCTGGCACAGGTGCCGGAAGTGAACTCTGCGCTGGTATCTATCAATCCACAAAACGGCGCGGTTATGGCGCTGGTCGGTGGCTTTGACTTCAACCAGAGCAAATTTAACCGCGCCACCCAGGCGCTGCGTCAGGTTGGTTCGAATATCAAGCCTTTCCTCTACACCGCAGCGATGGATAAAGGTCTGACGCTGGCAAGTATGTTGAACGATGTGCCGATTTCCCGCTGGGATGCAGGCGCGGGTTCAGACTGGCAGCCGAAAAACTCACCACCGCAGTATGCCGGTCCAATCCGTTTACGCCAGGGGCTGGGTCAGTCGAAAAACGTGGTAATGGTACGAGCGATGCGTGCGATGGGCGTGGACTATGCCGCAGAGTATTTGCAACGCTTCGGCTTCCCGGCACAAAACATTGTCCACACTGAATCGCTGGCGCTGGGTTCTGCTTCCTTCACGCCGCTACAGGTGGCGCGTGGGTACGCAGTGATGGCTAATGGTGGCTTCCTGGTTGACCCCTGGTTTATCAGCAAAATTGAAAACGACCAGGGTGGCGTGATTTTCGAAGCTAAACCGAAAGTAGCCTGCCCGGAATGTGATATTCCGGTGATTTACGGTGATACGCAAAAATCGAACGTGCTGGAAAATAGCGACGTTGAAGATGTTGCTACCTCTCGCTCGCAGCAGAATGTTTCCGTTCCAATGCCGCAACTGGAGCAGGCTAATCAGACATTAGTGGCGAAGACTGGCGCGCCAGAGTACGCACCGCACGTCATCAGCACACCGCTGGCATTCCTGATTAAGAGCGCCCTGAACACCAATATCTTTGGTGAACCAGGTTGGCAGGGCACCGGCTGGCGCGCAGGCCGTGATTTACAACGTCATGATATTGGCGGGAAAACCGGGACAACCAACAGCTCGAAAGATGCGTGGTTTTCGGGTTACGGTCCAGGCGTTGTGACCTCGGTATGGATTGGCTTTGACGATCACCGCCGCAATCTCGGCCACACCACGGCTTCCGGCGCGATTAAAGATCAGATCTCGGGTTATGAAGGTGGAGCGAAGAGCGCGCAGCCAGCATGGGATGCTTATATGAAAGCCGTGCTGGAAGGCGTGCCGGAACAACCGTTAACACCGCCACCAGGCATTGTGACGGTGAATATCGATCGCAGCACCGGGCAACTGGCCAGCGGCGGTAACAGCCGCGAAGAGTATTTCATCGAAGGTACGCAGCCTACACAGCAGGCGGTGCGCGAGGTAGGTACAACCATTATTGATAATGGTGAGGCGCAGGAATTGTTCTAAAAACGACGCCCGGCAGCGTTAATGTTGCCGGGCTTTTTTTGCCGGATGCGGCACAAGTGCCTTATCTGGTCTACAAAATCGTGAACACTCAATATATTGCAGGAACCGCGTAGGCCTGATAAACGTAGCGCATCAGGCAAGCCTCACGTATTTACAACCGCCCCTGCCCCTTCAACCACTCACGTACCAGGAACAGCGCACTGACATTGCGCGCTTCGTTGAAATCAGGGTCTTCGAGCAAATCCATCATATGCGCCAGCGGCCAGCGCACTTGCGGCAGCGGCTCTGGCTCATCGCCTTCCAGCGATTCAGGGTAGAGATCCTGCGCCACCACGATATTCATTTTGCTGGAAAAGTAAGACGGTGCCATGCTGAGCTTCTTCAAGAAAGTCAGATCGTTCGCACCAAATCCCACTTCTTCTTTTAGCTCGCGGTTAGCGGCTTCATAGACACTTTCACCGGGGTCAATTAACCCTTTCGAAAATCCTAACTCGTAGGATTCAGTTCCCACTGCGTATTCGCGGATCAAAATCAGGTGATCGTCCACAATCGGCACAATCATCACGGCTTCCCGGTTGGTTGGACGCATTCGTTCATAAACACGCCGCACGCCGTTGCTGAACTCCAGATCCACGCTTTCGACGGTAAACAATCGGGAACGGGCTACAGTTTCAACATTCAGAATGGTGGGTTTTTGTAATGATTTGCTCATCGTGGAATCTATGCTGTGAAATCAGCAGTTATTGTGCGATATCGGACACGCTTTCGGCAATGTGAATTGCATGTTATTTACATTTACGTAACCTAATAAATAATCATTCTCAAATCAAATAAAAAGTCAATAGGTTGAAATAAGTCCAGGAATTTGCTGATATTCCGCCCTCAGAGGGTTTGCTATGATCAGCGGTTACTGGGATGCGCTTAATGATGCTCAAGTTCAACTCCACGCTTGCCGATAGCCAACCGCAGAATCCTATATTGTGTCCAGGATGCGACTAACCACACCTGACAAATTAAGTAAGATGGGGAAAGCATGAGCACCATTGTGATTTTTTTAGCTGCTTTGCTGGCCTGCTCACTACTTGCAGGATGGCTGATAAAAGTACGCTCCAGGCGACGTCCACTGTCCTGGGCTAACGCCTTCGCTGATGCGCAAACGCGCAAACTCACTTCTGAAGAACGTAGCGCCGTTGAAAATTATCTCGACAGTCTGACGCAGGTTTTGCAGGTTCCCGGCCCAACGGGTGCCAGCACGGCTCCTGTTTCTCTGACCCTGAACGCCGAAAGCAACAACGTCATGATGTTGACGCACGCCATCACGCGTTATGGCATTTCTACCGACGATCCAAACAAATGGCGTTACTATCTCGATTCGGTGGAAGTCCACCTGCCCCCGTTCTGGGAGCAGTACATCAACGATGAAAATACCGTTGAACTGATCCATACCGATTCGCTGCCGCTGGTTATTTCACTCAACGGTCATACGCTGCAAGAGTACATGCAGGAAACTCGCGGCTATGCGTTACAGCCAGTCCCGTCAACGCAGGCGTCGATTCGCGGAGAAGAAAGCGAACAAATTGAATTACTCAATATTCGCAAAGAAACGCACGAAGAGTATGCGCTTAGTCGCCCGCGTGGGCTGCGTGAAGCGTTACTGATTGTCGCCTCCTTCCTGATGTTCTTTTTCTGCCTGATTACCCCGGATGTCTTTGTTCCGTGGCTGGCTGGTGGCGCATTACTGCTGCTGGGAGCAGGCCTGTGGGGGCTATTTGCACCGCCGGCAAAATCATCCCTGCGGGAGATCCACTGTCTGCGTGGTACGCCGCGTCGTTGGGGATTATTTGGCGAAAACGATCAGGAACAAATCAACAATATCTCGCTCGGTATTATCGACCTGGTCTATCCCGCGCACTGGCAGCCTTATATTGCCCAGGATCTGGGACAGCAAACGGATATCGATATCTACCTTGATCGGCATGTGGTACGCCAGGGACGCTATCTTTCGCTGCATGACGAAGTGAAAAACTTCCCGCTGCAACACTGGCTACGCAGTACGGTTATCGCTGCCGGATCGCTGCTGGTGCTGTTTATGCTGCTGTTCTGGATCCCGCTGGATATGCCGCTGAAATTCACCCTCTCCTGGATGAAAGGCGCGCAGACCATTGAGGCCACCAGCGTTAAACAACTGGCAGATGCCGGAGTACGTGTAGGCGATACCTTACGTCTTAGCGGTACAGGGATGTGTAATATCCGCACTTCCGGAACCTGGAGCGCGAAAACTAATTCACCGTTTTTGCCATTTGACTGCTCGCAGATCATCTGGAATGACGCCCGTTCATTGCCATTACCAGAGTCTGAACTGGTCAACAAGGCCACGGCACTGACCGAGGCAGTAAACCGCCAGTTGCACCCGAAACCGGATGATGAATCTCGCGTCAGCGCCTCATTGCGTTCAGCAATTCAGAAATCCGGCATGGTACTGCTTGATGACTTTGGCGACATTGTGCTGAAGACGGCTGATCTCTGTGCTGCCAAAGATGATTGTGTACGGTTGAAAAATGCGCTGGTAAATCTCGGCAACAGTAAGGACTGGGACGCACTGGTAAAACGCGCCAACGCCGGAAAACTCGACGGTGTCAATGTGTTACTCCGCCCGGTGAGTGCAGAATCACTCGATAACCTGGTGGAAACCTCTACAGCACCATTCATCACTCATGAAACGGCGCGAGCGGCGCAATCACTGAATAGCCCGGCACCGGGAGGATTCCTGATTGTCAGCGACGAAGGCAGTGATTTAGTCGATCAACCGTGGCCTGCGGTTTCGCTTTATGATTATCCGCCACAAGAGCAGTGGAACGCCTTCCAGAAGCTGGCACAAATGTTGATGCATACGCCTTTTAACGCCGAGGGGATCGTCACCAAAATTTTCACCGACGCCAACGGCACGCAGCATATCGGCCTGCACCCCATCCCGGATCGCTCCGGACTGTGGCGCTATCTGGGCACGACATTGCTGTTGCTAACGATGCTGGGCAGCGCCATCTATAATGGCGTGCAGGCCTGGCGGCGATGCCAACGTCACCGTACCCGTATGCTAAAAATTCAGGAATACTACGAAAACTGCCTGAATTCGAAACTGCTGACATCTTCAGAAAGCCTCATCGAATAACACGTTTGCGCGGCAGGTTATGCTACCCTGTCGCGCAAATTGCTTCACTCTGGAGATTCCCCCATGCATATCAACATTGCCTGGCAGGACGTAGACACCGTTCTGCTGGATATGGACGGCACACTGCTCGACCTCGCTTTCGATAACTATTTCTGGCAAAAGCTGGTGCCCGAAACCTGGGGCGCGCAGAACGGTGTCACGCCACAAGAAGCGATGGAATATATGCGCCAGCAATATCACGACGTGCAGCATACGCTAAACTGGTACTGTCTTGATTACTGGAGTGAGCAACTGGGCCTGGATATTTGCGCGATGACCACCGAAATGGGGCCACGCGCCGTGCTGCGTGAAGATACCATTCCGTTTCTTGAAGCTCTGAAAGCTCATCTTGAAGAGGGTCACTCTGCCCGTTCCTTCGGCTTCACCGAGGAGCAGGAGGAGATAATCAAGACAACTCCGCTGCTTTCCGCAAAGCCTGTCATCTACGCTGCAAATCTCAGCGAAGATGATTTCAAGAACAACATCGAAAATTCCAAGCATTATAAGACAGTGTGCGAGATAGCTGAGCGTGAACACGCCGCAGTGCTGCCCATCTGCGCCGAGCTTGAAGCCGAGATATCCGACATGAGCGGCGAGGACAAGGAGATGTTCCTTTCCGAGCTGGGTCTTGAGGTATCGGGTCTTGACAGAATTATCAAGGAGGGCTATTCTCTGCTTGGCCTTATCTCCTACCTTACCGCAGGTCAGCCTGAGGTTCGTGCATGGACTATCAAGAAGGGAACCAAGGCTCCCCAGGCAGCAGGAAAGATACACACCGATTTTGAAAAGGGCTTTATCAGAGCGGAAGTCGTTTCCTTTGACGACCTTATGGCGTGCGGCTCCATGGCTGCCGCAAAGGAAAAGGGACTTGTGCGGGCAAGGACTATGTTATGCAGGACGGAGATATCGTTCTTTTTCGCTTTAATGTCTGATCCTTTCGGGAGGGATTTTTATGAAGAGGCATGAATATTTATACTCTGCGCTGGCAGCATTTGGTGCGGCGTTGGTGTTCATCGTGTTCGGTTCGGTAGTGCTCCATGTGCTCAATCCGTATCTTGATGCGGCTGAGATAGGCTTTATGTTCTTCAAGATGATACCCATTGCGTTCATAGCAATAGGCGCAGTTTTTGCGGTCATCGGAGCATATGCGCTTGTCAATGAAAGAATGATCGAGAACGGCGAGGTCATTGAGGCAGAGATAACAGGCATCAACGAGTTCTTTGTTGGTCAGACCACTGAGATAGTTCATTACAACCTGTTCTGCGAGGCTGTTATCAACGGAAGAAAGTACAGATTTTCCAAGAAAAATCTGGAGACCAATCCCAAGGAGCAGTTTGCGGGCGGCTATGTTCCCGTAAAGATAAATCCTAAAAATCCGATGCAGTATTTTATAATGATGTGATATTGCTACATAATGAGGGGTATATTTCGCTAAGAAATATACCCCCTTTTCTGTTTAATTTGTAAAAAATGTCAATTCCAATTAAAGGGCTGCTATGGTATAATATAATGTGGTTTGTTATATTCAAATAACTTATGAGGACGGTTGTATATGAGTTTTGTATCGTTAAAAAATGTATATAAGCGCTATCAGATGGGCGAGGTAACTATCACCGCATCGGACGGCGTAAGCTTTGATATCGAAAAGGGCGAGTTCGTTGTTATCACAGGTGCCAGCGGTGCGGGAAAGACCACTGTACTGAACCTTATGGGCGGAATGGACACCTGCGA
>ERZ779889.3845-NODE-3845-length-10484-cov-3.647809_pt1 | contig 10484 bp, 10 predicted proteins | sample MGYA00511030_ERZ779889 | MGnify/ENA primary metagenome ERZ779889 (study PRJEB29588, sample SAMEA2160616) | human gut metagenome | biome: human gut; feature: human-associated habitat; material: faeces | place: Denmark | collected 2008/2010 ...
GCGGCCGTTGGCGTGCTCCGCGGAGTCGCGCACGGCACGCAGTTCCACCTCGGTCGAGCCCGAGGGGACGCCGATGACCATCCTGAGCGAGGGCGGGGCAAAGAGGCGGTTGCCCTTGTGCACCATCTTGATCAGGCCGCGCATCATCTGTTCGCAGGCGTTGAAGTCGGCGATCACGCCGTCGCGCAGCGGGCGGATGACACGTATGGCCGAGCCGGCTTTCTCGTACATGAGCTTGGCTTTTTCGCCGACGGCGATCATTTTGTTCGTGTGGCTGTCGAGCGCCACTACCGACGGTTCGTCGACGACTATCTTGCCGTCACTGATGATAATGGTGTTGGCCGTGCCGAGGTCCATGGCCAGTTCTTGGGTAAAGGAAAAGAGTCCCATGTCTGTGTTCCGTGTTTACTCGTTGGCGTTTATTTTCCTGTCCCGGCGAAATAGGCGTGGATGGCCGTGTCGTAGTGGCTGCTGACGCCGAAGGCGTGCATGGCGAGGGTGCGGCGCTCGGCCAGCGTGGTGCGGGCGCCCTGGCGGTTGAGGATGTCGAGCAGCATGGCGTACTCCGCCTTCGACGGGACGATGGCCACGTCGTTGAAGTTCTTGGCTCCGGCGCGGATGAGCGAGATGCCGCCGATGTCGATCTTCTCGATGATGTCGGCTTCCGAGGCGCCGCTCTTCACGGTCTCCTCGAAAGGATAGAGGTCGACAATGACAAGGTCGATGGCTGGTATGTCGTATTGTGCCATCTGTGCCTGGTCGCTTTCCAGTTCCCTGCGGCCGAGGATGCCGCCGAAGATTTTCGGGTGCAGCGTCTTGACCCGTCCGCCGAGGATGGAAGGATAGGTCGTCACGTCCTCCACCTTGCGGCAAGGGATGCCGAGGCTTTCGATGAACTGCTGCGTGCCTCCCGTCGAAAGGAGTTCCACGCCCTCTGCGTGCAACTTTTTGAGAATCTCGTCGAGTCCGTCTTTGTGGAAGACCGACACGAGGGCGGTCTTTATCTGCTTAGTATTTTCCATGATGAATGCCTGAAATAAAAGGGTCGTTATGATTCAATGTGCAAAGATAGTGCAAACGAGTGGAATGCGGGCTGAAAAGCCGCAGGATTTTCAAGCAAGCCTTTCCTGATGCTGTCTCGCGGGAGGAAAGGAGGGGGATGCGGGCACGGAGGGCGGCCGTTTCTTTCCCGGGCCAACCAATCCGGTACAAGTCGGCTTACAGCCGGTACAAGTCGGCGACCCGTCCGGGCGGTCAGCCGTTCCGTTTCGGTATGCACGCCGGGTGTGAAATTTTTTCACGCTTTCCGGTTTTTTCAGACAGATGATGGCGGATTTGATAAATAAAACTTATTTTTGGAATAATCTCATAATCCGCTAAGAATAAAATATTTATGCGGAAAGTTTAAGAACGAGGTAATGAGTTGTCAACTGTTCTGATTTCTACATACTTGCGTGATTTGCATTGATGTACAACTCATCTTAGAACAAAGGTACAACTTTTTTATGAACGAGCAAAAGGATGGTGTATTTTTCATTATTGCAGGATAAAATTTGATTTGGTCTATCATCAATCTGCGATATTAGGAGTTTCCCGATTCCGTCATTCGCCCCTTTCCTTTGCTCGTCTGCGAAGGTAGTACATCAGCCCTTGAAAGTTGAAAGGTCGGGGCGGCAAGCCGTTTCGGTCGGAATCTTCCTCCTGCGGAGAGTATTCAGCCCGAAAACCTTTCCCCTTTCAATGTCTGTACTCAGAAATGCAGACGGCAACGGAAATGAGCGACTGACGAAAATGTAGAAGATAAACAGACAGCATACAAAAGGGTTCTTACATTGATAACCCATTTGTATGCTGTTCTTGTTTCTATCCATAGGGGCGCTATTATTTTGCATCATAGATATATAGGGCAAGCGGTAAATTTCACTCCCTCCAAAAATATAGAGTGCTTATCCGCTGTTATTCATCATGTGCTTGCCGTTGTACTCCCGTTTCAATGCCTGCTCAATCTCACTACGCTTGTATAGGACTTTGCCACCGAGGACATAGTAAGGCAATGTGCCATTACTTCTGTATTCGCTCAATGTTCTTCGGCTGACTTTAAGCATATACGCCACCTCCTTGTCGCATAGGTACTCATCATCGTTTGGTAAGGTTGCACCATCTTTTGGCATACTATCGAGAATTTCCGATAGCTGGTCGATACTCTCGTGAATGGATTGCATCCACACATCATCTTTGGTTCGCATTTCTTGATACATAGTTCAAATGGTTTTAATGTTATACATTGATTAGATTTCTCGCCCTTTCCATCTGGCTTCTTTTCGTCTGTCCTCCACCTTCGTTACAATGCTTTCCACATCTTCGGGCAGGTAGTATGTGCGATTGCCGATTTTGGTGTAGGCAAGCGTACCGTTATCACGCAAGGTCTGCAATGTACGCTTGCTTATCTTCAATCGCTGACAAACATCCTGATGGTCGAGCCAATTGTTTGTCTTTTTCTTCCCGTTCTTGACAACGGGTGAGTTTGATACTCGCAGAATGAACTGCTCAATCTTCGTGGCAAATTCCTCGAATGCCTTTCGCTCAAAAATGATTAAATCCATACGCTATTATTTTAATTTATTACACTTGTTTTCTTGTTTCGCACTGCTAAATAAGAAAGAGATTTTCATACTTCAATGGCACTAACCATAGGTGTCATTCCTTGTCATATCGTTTCATCACAGACACGATAATCTGCCTTTGAAATAGCCTCTGTTCTCATACGCAGTTCCGTTTTCTGAATGCGAAGTAATAGATAAGTTATCACACCTCAATCATACGGTGAGCCTGTTGCAGTATGTGGCACAGTTCGTGGCACTTTTAGATGTATATGATGATACATTTCTAAGCATACATCACATTGTAACCAATAAGATATAAGAATATCCCTAAGCGATTACCCGTCTCGGATCTTGTCCTCTGCATTGCCGTTTGTCAGACCGATACTTATCCGTCTGTCAAACTTCTGCTCCGAACAGCCGAAACAGATAGTCGCTGATTCTATGATAGCAGTATAGCAGATAGACCAACTCCCGATGTTTCGGCAGTCCGTCTATCCGCTATCTGATTTAAGTCCTTAATTTCTTCAATTAAGCATTTTGTCCTAATCCATAATTACCCGTTCAACTTGGGAAGAATTATGCAGTCGGCACTGCCTGCGAATCACCCCTAAATGCAATACAATTCATAATTGCCTATATAGACCTAATTAGTTGTGGCAGAATTGTATGCACATTTTCTTTGCAGCAGATAATCGGTCAAAATTGTGCACAAAGACCATATGTTGAACTTTCAAAACCATTCAAAAAATGAGTAAAAACAGACTTTAAGTAAAACAGAGTTGCAGGAAATGACAGGTTTGGATTTCTCCGAGCAGAGCTCGCGAGTAGAAGAGAACCGAAAGAAGAGTATTGATACCGCATTGGAGGATTTCTCTATTGAAAACATCAAGCCACTTCCTCTACCATCAGTAGCAAAACAAGCCCAAACGGAAGCAGTGCTTTCCGTTACAGAGGTGACAGATGAAGTTCCACCTACCAATGTGGTAGAGCAACAGCCACCTACACCACCCATCCAACGCCGAGTGAGCAGCAAACAACGCAAGCTCTCGTTAGAGGAGTACCGCAACACCTTTATGCGACCTTACAAGATTGAAGACCGCAAGCCCGTGTTCATCAGTGGCAAGTTGCGAAAAATGCTTGACAAGTTCGCCTGCAAAATCGGTGAGGATAGAATGAGTATGTCGGGACTATTGGAGAACATTGTTCGCCATCACATCGAGCTATATTCAGAAGATTTTGAGCATTGGAAAGGGATGTAACCTATTAATTCAATCAGATTAAGAACAATTCCAACGAAATTTCATTTTGAGGCACTCAAAATTGATTGACCTTCGGTTAGTGGGGAAGCAAGTTTATGTTTTGGGCAGACCAAAACCACTTGCTTCCACTTCCGAAGGTCGCAGAAGAAGACATCCCGTTGGTCTATCAAGTAAACAATGTATGTATCATTTCAAAAAAAAGTAATAGTATGAAACGAAGTATCAATAACAAGACACCCAACAAAGGAGGACGACCCACGAAGAAGTTGTCCGAAAAACGCAAGTACCGCATAACGGTAAAGATGGCAACCGAAGAGTACTATGCAATGAAACTGAAAGCCAAAAACGCAGGGGTATCGGCAAGTGAGATTGTGCGAATGGCTATCCGTGATTCTCATATTAGGGCACGACTTACCACCGAACAAACAGACTATATCCGCAAGCTATGCGGCATGGCAAACAACCTAAATCAGCTGACACGCAAGGCTCATCGGGAGGGTGTAAGGCTGCACTACGGGCAATGTCAACATCTGCTACTTTCATTGGAAAACATTATAGACCATATCAGCCTATGATGGCCAAGATTGTAAAAGGCTCTGGAGCCAAAGGAATTGTAGATTATATCCTCGATAAGAAGAAACAAGCCACGCTCATAGATTGTCAAGGTGTATTGTTCAATGATACCAACACGATAGCCAAAAGTTTTATTGCTCAATCAAGGCTTAATCCACGAGTAGATAAGTTCATCGGACATATCTCGCTCAGTTTCTCAAAACAGGATTTGCCACGCTTAACTGACGAACTTATGATACAGATAAGCCGAGAATATATGGATAAGATGGGCATTCGTGATACGCAATATATCATCGGACGGCACTATGACAAGGAGCATCCTCACGTACATATAGCCTTTAATCGGGTGGATAATAACGGCAGAACCATCAGCGACAGGAATGACCGTTATCGCAGTGAACGCATCTGCAAAGAGCTGACGCGCAAATACGGGCTATACTTCGCAAATGGTAAGGAACAGGTAAAAACGCACCGATTGAAAGAGCCTGACAAAACCCGTTACGAGATATACCAAGTTCTCAAACGAGAGGTTGCACGATGTTCTGATTGGGCTACACTGCTGAAACGGTTGAAAGCTGAAGGCATTGATGTTCGATTCAAGTATAAGGGCAACACCAATGAGGTGCAGGGCATAGTCTTTACCAAGAATGGCTACCACTTCGACGGCTCGAAGATAGACCGAAGTTTCAGCTATTCAAAGATTGATAAGGCTCTGAATGGTAACAATCAAGCGGAATATCAGCGAGAATATGAACCGCATCATATGCAGATAAGCCATTTCGAGAATAAGGAAGCGGAGCTTATCAGCGGTTCATTAGGCTTGTTGGACTTCACTTATTCGCCAGATGCGGATAGTCAGGAAGAGGCAGATTTCCGCCGTTTGATGCAGCAGAAACCTAAGAAAAAGAGAACAAGAGGATTCAAACTCTAGTATCAATTAACCACTTAAAAACAAAAATTGCTATGCAGGAAAATAACTCAATTATTATTGCAATGTTGGAAGAGTTGCTGACCATCAGCAAGAGCCAACGACCAGAACAAACAGTAAATGCCAATGTATATTTGACACCAATTAAGGAGTTGATCGAAAATGGCAACAGAGAAAACAAGGAGTACTATGATGCTAAAACCAACAAGCTTGCAGAATTCGTTGTCAATGAATTTAGCAAGATAAACAAACGAATGGATGGCATCAGTGAGCAAGAACAACCCGACTTTGAGGGTGTGAAACAACAGCTTGCAGAGGCTATTGACAAGATAGATGAGATAAAGGTTAAACATAACATTGACGAGAAACGACACTCGTTTGCTCTTTATACAAAGGAATCTTGGATTCTCCTATCAATAATAGTCATCCTTATGGCGGCAGGAGTATCAGCAGTATATCACTTATCAAGACCTAATGTTCAGAGGGATGATGATGCCCTAAAATATCGTTACATCAAGATGAAAGGCGATGCTTCGGCAGAGCTGATAGCCACATTGGAGGACATCTTCGAACTCAACCGAGATAATCAGAAGATTGAACAAATGCGTGAGGATGTGGAGACCTACGAAGAGGCTGTTCGCAAACAAGCAGCTCTCGCTGAGCAAGCACGATTGAAAGAGCAAGCAGCAAAGGAACAGGAAAGCAAAGCCAAGTCCATCAAGGACAAACAACAGCCGAAGGATAACCCAAACAAGAAATCAAAACCATGAGCCTATGGCAAGTATCAAGGTAAAGTTTCGACCCTCGACAAACGAGAATAAGGAGGGAACAATCTATTATCAAATCATTCAGAATCGTGTAATCCGTCAGTTAAAGACGGATTACCGACTCTTTGTATACGAGTGGAACGAGGAAGAAAGCTCAATAATCATTACCAATAGTAGCCGACAGAACTATCTTCAATCCATAGAAGAATGTATTGATTGGGATACTAAGCGACTGCAAAGCATAATTAACCAATTAGAGAACAAGCGACTAAAATACACCGCTGATGATATTATTTCTACATTCCAGAAGCAAGCCAATGAGCAATCGCTGTTCAGCTTTATGCAGGGTATTATTGCCCAATTGCAGCAAATGGGCAAACAACGAACTTCGGAAACCTATCGTTGCACTCTTAAAAGTTTTATGCAGTTTAGAGAAGATAAAGATGTGTTATTGGACGATATTGATTCGGATTTAATGTTGATGTATGAGGTTTATTTGCGAGGCAAAGGATTGACCAAGAACACCACTTCGTTCTATATGAGAATCTTGCGTGCAGTTTATAATCGTGCAGTTGAAAAGGATTTGACCATCAATCGAAACCCATTCAAACATGTTTATACAGGCATTGACAAGACCGTCAAACGAGCAATTCCATTAAAGGCAATCAAGCAGATTAAGAACCTTGACTTGTCATTGCAACCCTCATTGGATTTTGCTCGTGATATGTTTCTTTTCTCATTCTACACTCGTGGAATGTCATTCATTGATATGGCATACCTCAAGAAGAAAGACCTTTCAAATGGCATATTGTCGTATCGCAGACGCAAGACGGGGCAACAACTCTTTATCCGTTGGGAGAAGTGTATGCAGGAGATTGTAGAAAAGTACGATAATCCGTTATCAGGCTACCTATTGCCAATCATTAAATCCATGAATGGTGATGAACGAACGCAATATCAAAATGCGATGTATCCAATCAATCGCAAACTAAAAATCATCGGCAAAATGGTCGGTGTTCAACTACCGCTGACGATGTACACAGCCAGACACTCTTGGGCAAGCGTGGCAAAGAACAAGAATGTACCAATATCGGTAATCAGCGAAGGTATGGGACACGACTCTGAACAAACTACACAGATATATTTGGCTTCGCTTGGTACCGCAGTAGTGGATAAAGCTAATAGTATGATTTTAAATTCGCTATAAGATGTTTAGCAAAATTGTCTAACTCTTGTTAAGAGACAAATTATTTCAATTCATGCACTGTATATCAATTAGATAGTTTTGCGTTATCTATGTATTTGCTAAACAATTCGATATAAAATTCTTATGGGCTAAACTTTTTTCTTGCAAATTCCGCCTTTATTTACGATATTTTGCGTAATTTTGCAATGTGCAATTTGTCTTTTAACAAGAGATAAATTATTGCTCTACAAAGAGCACTACTATTAGACAATAATAATGTGTACACAAATCGTTCTCTACGTGGCAATCCATAAATGATTATAACGTTTTAGACTACATAAACTTTAAATGCACATCCTTTGCCTATGTGTTTCTTAGAGCAAAAAGAAAGAAAAATGTAAATAAAATAGCATATATGCCAATACTCGAAACAATCGGCGGTGTTTTAGCTGCAAGAACCATTGGAGGTTTCATCTCGAAAATCTCCAAACGTATTTTCCCTTTCAAGGGAAGTAGTGATGAAGAAAGAATGATGTATCAACATCATCTGTCAGAACAGCAGTCAGAAGTAAGAAGGCAATTTGAAGCCCAGCTTCATGCTGCGGGGCTTGCAAACCAAAGAGAGATAAATCTATTAACGGCTTTCTTTAATCGTCAGACAACACTTCAAAATAGCATCCTTAGCTTTTCTAACACTTTGAAGTCAAAGATGTTTGATGAGGCACTAAAGACTTATCCGTTAAACATTCCACCTCTTGTGATGTTACAAAATGCGGGTGTGTCAACTAATTCAATTACGGGAGAACTAGTTGTAGACGACCCTATAGCTAAGGAAATATTGAGTATAGCAGATAATGGGACAAACTCCAAAGAATCTCTGCTATCAAGATACAAAAGCGTTTTCCGTAATTATCCTATTGCGCTGAATGTATTTGTTACTCCACTGATGTTGGACTCTAGGGTTTCTTCACGAGAGAAAGCAACTACAATGGTCTGGGATAACATCTTCCAGAGTTTGGAATCTCTTTTCGTTAACGAATACAACAGATGCAGTGAACGTCCTATCAATTTCTATCCTGCTGCATGGAATCAAAACGCGAAGCCAGGTCTTCATGCCGCAGAGATATTGTATTTCTTTACGAAGGGTATGCCTGTCGTTGTTTTGGAACCGAGATATGATGGCAAACAGATCCGTTTCATTTTCTCATGTTGGGGTATTGGCTCTGAACCCGAGAAGCAAATACGTCAAGAGATTATTTTTGATTTGGACTGGAATAGCATAGTACTTCCCGCTATGTATAAGCGTTCTGTTGAGTCACTAAAGAAAATAAACAAGTTAAAGGAAATACCTCAAATGGTAGCTGATGCAAAGAAGAAGTTAGAGCATAATGTTTTCATGTATGAAAAATTGCGTGATATAGATGGCTTAGAGGATAATCCTATTACAGAAGACATCAATAAACTTTTCTTCTTGAACAACTCAGACTATGTTCCATTATCAAAATTGATGGCTGATGCCTTGGGAATCAGTATCAGTTTGATTGCGGATGTCCACCATTTGACCTCAAGAGGCATCAATCCACATTTCCCAGACTTGTTAGACACGAATTTTAATGATGCTTTCCAGTCGTTAACCAAACCTGCACGTCATGAACTGATGGAGGCCATTAATGGTCTCATGAAGTCGGCCTATATGGAATTACTTCTTGGCGATTACGATAGTGAAAAAGATTTCACCTCGTTTGAAAATTCGGTTGAAGAACACTTTGAATTGATTGATTCTGCCAAAGGTATTCTGGAGAATCTTGAACAGATACCAGAATCACCTATTAAAGACGACCCATCTAAGCCATCTTCAGAGGAAAGTCAAGCCATAGAAATAAAGACTATTCCCGAAATTCTGAAAATGATTGATGACAGATGCGCTTCATTGAATATCAATAAGAGAACTCTATCAGAAAGAGTCGAAGAACTAAGAGAAAAAGATGTGGACTTTGTGAATTTGATTGAAGATTTATGCGAGCAGCAATTAGTTACACTTAATGATATTATTGGAAGATGAATAACAATATAAGAACATGCCCCAAATGTGGAACAAAGGCTGAGTTGTTCTACTGTCCTAATTGTGGAGAGATTTTCGAATACCCTTCTTTCGTCGGAAATAATGAAAAGAGGAAACGCTCTTTGCAAGAGTTTATAAAGAAGGTCATCTCCGTTGCCAAGCAACAAAAAATAGATGTATCAACGACCATTGACGGTAGCCCTGTAAGGAATGCAATATATCGTAAGTACTACGAACAGATTGCCTATCTACAGAAACTATGCTCAAACAAGACCACTCAATCTTATTTTATGAATAGTGGTTCTAATATGTTTGACCAAATGAATCAGTTTGCAGAGAAATGCGAACTCGGCGAATGCCAGATAGCTGTTGTTGGAACCGTGAAAGCTGGAAAGTCCGCTTTTATCAATGCACTCATTGGTAAAGAAATCGCATCCAGTTATCCAACCCCAGAAACCGCATCTGTTACCAAATTCAGAAAATCAGAGAAAGGAGACTATGTAAAAGTCTCGTTCTATACTTCTAAAGACTGGCAACAATTATGGGATAGCGTACATAGCTCAACCGCAGATGCAATAAAAGGTGATGAAAATGAAGATTTCTTGCATCTTTACGACTCGCTTCACGCGGAACAAATACGTACCGCTTTCCTAAACAAGCAAGCTATCACATACTCCGTAAAGTCATTAGATGAACTGAAGGCATTGATAGACAAATTTACCTCAGCAAGATTCCCAGAGCATTTCTTTGCCAAAGAGGTTGAGGTGGGACTGAGCGATTTCTTTGCTCCCTCAAACGTGGTTATTGTTGATACTCCGGGACTGGATGATCCAGTTCCATACAGAACAGACATTACTCGCCGATATCTTCATAAAGCCAATGTTGTTTTGCTTTGCATTCGTTCAAACAGGCCTGAAATATCATCAACAGAACTTACACAGTTATCCTATATATTTCAAGAATTAAGATATTATAAAGAAAGAATTATTACGCTTGGCACACAAATAGACGAACAGCGTGACATGCTAAATTTCTGGGAAAAATACACTTTGCCAGAATATTTAAAATACCTATCTCGTTCAACTCTTTATGGCTCGAAGGAGATG
>ERZ779889.3849-NODE-3849-length-10470-cov-2.326068_pt1 | contig 10470 bp, 9 predicted proteins | sample MGYA00511030_ERZ779889 | MGnify/ENA primary metagenome ERZ779889 (study PRJEB29588, sample SAMEA2160616) | human gut metagenome | biome: human gut; feature: human-associated habitat; material: faeces | place: Denmark | collected 2008/2010 ...
AATTTGATTTTAACTTTATGATCAATTCTCAGATTCTGTGGGGTGATTACGAGACGGTTCCGGCACTTGCTATTTATCAGCTTGTGCGACCGGAAAACGCAAAATTTGTGACCGTCATCCGCTATACCTGGAATGGAAATGTAAAGCAGATGATAACAAAAAAAGACGTAAACGAGATTGGGGAAAACCAGGGATAAAGAAAGCTGCAAAAGAAAGGAACGTATATGGAGAGCAGAAAAAGAGAGGGCAAAACATATTTTCAGGAACGCACTGTATATCAAAAGCTGTTTGTAAAAGTACAGGAAAAATATGCCGGGATCGGGCATTTCGGCGGAACCTTTCTTCTGAATGATCTCACCAGGGAAGAAAAAGAGCAGCTTGGCGGTTTCTTTCAGAAAGACTTTTCCGGTCAGAAAAGTGTGCGGATCACAGCAAAACAAATGGAAAAAGCACTGCAAAACAGTCGTTTCTGTGACTTTACCTGGAAAGAAATCTTAGAACTGTGTCTGGAAAAACCACTGCTTATAAAGAAAGAAGAAAAACAAAAAGAAGAACAGCAAAGAGAAGCCTGGTTTCAAAATATTCAGCTTCGATTGAAAAATCCGGATTTCCAAAGCTGGATCTTTGAAGTGCTGCAAAACAAAAAAGAAAGTTATCTTTTTCTTTTGCAGCAGTATAAAGAAAACAAAAAAGAACTGGAAGAGTTTCTGCAAAAAACAGATCAGGCAGCAGAAAGGCTGGCAGCATCCGAAAAAAGAGAACTGCTTGCTGTTTTTGCAGCACAGGTCACAGGCAATCCACATTATTTCGATGAAGGAGAACCGGCAGAAAAGTGCCTCTCTTCCTACCTGAAATGGAAGCTGAAAAAAGAACGACGCACCGGACTTTCCAATGCCGAATATAAAAACAGAATCTATTTTGAAGCCGGGATTTTGAAAGATGAACTTTCCAACGATGTTTTAACGTATGGGCTTCATGCATGGAAGGAAAACGGAGAAATCCACTCCGGAATCGAAGGATTCTTCAAATGCAAAGAGCCATTGAAACTGACCTTAAAAACACTGGGCGGACTTGGTAAAATCACAGGAGAAGCGGAAATTTATATGGTCGAAAATCCGGCTGTTTTCTCAAGACTTGTGGAAAAGTATCCGGATCGAACCATTCTGTGTGGAAACGGACAGCCGAAGTTTTCAGTGTTTGTATTGCTTGACAAACTGGTGCCGAGCAGCACCATTTACTATGCAGGTGATTTTGACCCGGAGGGACTTCAGATCGCACAAAACCTCAAAAAACGCTATACAGAACATTTCATTCTGTGGAAATATGAAGCAGAGTACTATCAAAAATATAAGTCTGAAGTGCAGTTGGATGACAGGCGAATCCGAAAACTGGATAAGATCGATCTGCCGGAATTACAGGAAATCAAAGAAGCGATGCGAAGAGAAAAGTATGCCGCATATCAGGAGGCGATGATAGAGGAGTATGAATAAAAGAATTTCAATGATGAAATATGAAGGGATGTAAGACAATGGAGGCAAATACACTAATTAGAAAAATACACATGAACTGTCCGGTATGTGACAAAACTCATGAAGTTGAAGAAAGAAAAAGAATAGCCACTGTTATGATAAAAGGGGAAGAAGTTGCCTACGAAGAGAGATTTTATTTTTGTTCAAACGCGGATGGGGATGAAAATGAGTTTGAAATTGGTGCAATGACGAATGAGAATCTGCTTAATGCAAGAAATGCATATCGAATTAAGAGGGGATTAGTTACCTCTTTAAAGTAAAGTTAATGAAAATATTTCTGAATGTTCAAGAAGAGATGAGCTATAATATTGCTGGCACTTGCAGAGTATGTGGGTGCTTTTTTGATAAAGCAAATTATATGAGAAAAAGAAAGCATTTTCTTTAAAAAAACTATTGTCAAATACCTCAAAAAGTTGTAAAGTGGTTGCTGGAACAAAATAACATCAAAAACGGTCAGATATTGTGAAAAATATGACGGATTTTGAATGACTATGAAGTTTGAGATAAACAGCAGACAAGGCGTGAGGAGGTGAAGACATGAGGCTGTCCGTTGGCAGAAAGGTGATACCGGTTTTTTTAGTTGCAGCAGTTCTGGTTTTTTCGACGATCGGGCTGGCACATATCAAAACAGAGCTGATCCAGCAGCAGAAGGTATCGGTCCAGACAGCCGCATGTCTTATGAAGATGTCTCTTGTAAAAGCACAGGAGTCTGCGGAAATAGATGAAGTACATACGAGGCGGATTAGTCGTCTTATTTTTCTGGAGCGGAGCCGGGAGTTTCGGGATGGCAATATGCGTCTGCATATGCTGTTTTTCCTGTCGGCGATCTGGTGCGGATGTTTCTGCTTTTTCGAACGAAATGCAAGAAGCATACATGAGCACTGTTCCAGGAAGCGTAATCTTGTGATTTCCTATATTCACAGTCAGGATGGCGAAAAGCACAGAAGGCTGGCTTTTGGCATCTGATACAAACAAAAGATGATATCTGCAGAGGGTTTCCGGATGCGGATATCGATTATGTGAAAAAGGAGAACATAAAATGTTAGCACAGGTATTAGCAATCATCATTTTCCTTGCCATGTTCCTTCTGATCATTCTGGAGATATGGGAAAGACAGTGGATCACGCTGGCTTGCGGTCTTCTGACTTTGCTTCTGGTTTTCGGACTTGGCATGCACAGCATGGGGACGATCACACGTACCCTGAATTTACAGAGTTTCTTTACAACAGGTTTCTGGTATGCGGCAGGTGAGTCCAGCGAGACTTCTTCCGGTATCAACTGGCAGACGATCATTTTTATCGCCGGCATGATGATCATGGTAGAAGGTATGGCGAAAGTCGGTTTCTTCCGCTGGCTCTGCATGGAAATCGCAAAAATGGTAAAATATCAGGTTATTCCGATTTTTATGACTTTTATGCTGCTGTCTTTTGTATTGGCTATGTTCATTGACAGTATCACTGTTATCCTGTTTCTGGCAGCCGTTACGATTGAACTGTCCCAGCTTCTGGAGTTTGACCCGGTTCCGATGATCTTATCGGAGATCTTCTGTGCGAACCTCGGAGGATCTGCAACGATGTGTGGAGATCCGCCAAACATTATCATTGGTACATCCCTGGGATACTCTTTTACGGATTTCATCACAAACACCGGTCTGATGGCAGTAGTATCCCTGGTATTTGTCGTTATCTATTTTTATTTTGCATTCCGCAAAGAGTTAAAGAAAAATGGGGCAAATAAAAAAGATCATTCTTCCTATCCAGACCCGAAGGAAGCAATCGTAGATAAACGCGGATTTATTGCAAGCTGTATTATTTTCCTGTGTGCCGTTGTGCTGTTGGTAACACATGCACAGACCGGTCTGACCGTATCAACGATCGGAGTTGCCATCGCGATCGTAACACTGATCGTGGCAGGAAAAGATGCACTGGAACTTCTGAAAAAAGTAGACTATAAGACGTTGCTGTTCTTTGTCGGACTGTTTGTCGTCGTAAGCGGTCTGGAAGAGACAGGTGTTCTGGAAATCCTGGCAGGCTTTATCGGATCTGTCAGCGGCGGAAATATTGCAGTCATGATCGCGATCATTATCATCGTATCCGCAGTGGCAAGTGCCTTTATCGATAACATTCCGTTTGCAGCGACTATGATCCCGGTTATCACGGATCTGGCAGCAGATGTATCCGGTGTCAACCTGACTGTTCTTGCATGGGCACTGGCGATCGGTACCGATATCGGAGGAAGTGCCACACCGATCGGAGCGTCCGCAAACGTTGTCGGTATTGCGACCGCGGCACGCGAAGGTCACATCATTAAATGGGGAAAGTATTGCAAATATATGGCTCCTGCTACTATAATAGTCATAGCAATCTCTCTGGCGATGATCTACGTCAGATACTTATGATACCAGGGTGAGCGTACGAAGTACGGAACAATTCGTTTGGTATCATTTAGATTTTGTATTATAGCTATAAAAGGGGGCTGACCAAAATGGGAAAACAATTGATTCTTTCGGTAGGACGTGAGTTTGGAAGCGGCGGACATGAAGTCGCACAGAAACTTGCGGATGATTATGGCATTGCACTGTATGACCATGATCTCTTAAAAGAGATCGCAGCAAAGAAAAATTTAAAGAGCGAAGATCTGGAAGCATACGATGAGCTGAAATGGAACCGTTTTCTGTACCGTACTGTTCGCGGACTGAACAGTTCACCGGAGCAGAACGTTGCAAATCTGCAGTTTGATTTCCTGAAAGAAAAAGCAAAATCAGGAGAGTCTTTTGTGGTAGTCGGACGTTGTTCCGAGACAATCCTTCGTGAGTACGAAAGCATGGTATCCATTTTTATCCGTGGTGACAAGCCACAGAAGGCAGAGCGTATCATGAAATATTATAATATGAACGAAAAAGATGCTCTGGGCTTCATGAAAGAAAAAGATAAAAGAAGAAAACAGTATCACAACCGTTACTGCCCGATCGCCTGGGGAGATTCCAGAAACTATGATCTGGTGGTAAACAGCAGCCGTGTCGGTGTGGACGGATGCGTGGAACAGGTAAAACATTACATCGACTTAGTAAGAAAATATCACAAATAATGGATTGAGCCTTGCAACTTCTCTGCAATCTATGATATGATTTACTCTAGTAGTGTGAAAATTAATGAAACAACAGGAGGGAAATTATGTTATCATTTTTCAAGAAAAAAGCTGCAAAATCAGAAGAAGCTGCAAATGGCAAAACTATGAAAGCATACCTGACCGGAAAAGTAATTCCGATCGAGGAAGTAAACGATGGTGTTTTCTCAGCAAAGATCATGGGTGACGGTATTGCAATCATCCCGGAAAACGAAGTTCTGACTGCTCCGGCTGACGGTGAGATTACCGTTGTCATGGATGGCTCTTTCCATGCAGTAGGTATGAGACTGGACAATGGCGTAGAGATCCTGCTTCACATCGGTATTGATACAGTAGGAATGAATGGTGAAGGATTCAAACCATATGTAAAGATTGGTGATAAAGTCCAGACAGGTGATAATCTGATCGGTTTCAGCAAATCTGCAATCGCAGCACATGGTCTGCGTGATGTAACGATGCTGATCGTTACCAATGGCGATGAGTGCCCGGCAGTGAAACTGCTGACAGGCATGGATGCTGTTGCAGGAGAGACTGTAGTAGCGACAATGTAATAAGACACCATTACAAAATATAATATTTCTTATAAAAACTCCTGGCAGAGTAAAGATACTTTGCCGGGAATTTTTTTGCGTTTTATAATAAAGTTCTTTTACTGCTAAAAAACAAACTTTCTGGAGTTATGACTATTTTATTATCAGTGCTACCTCTGCACTGAAAGCAGAAAACCAGGGCACATTTTCTTCACAAAATCACCCCAAACTCATCACATATTTACAACATTTCAAACACAAATCGCAACTATACTGTTAGACATAAAGAACAAGAACAACAAACACCAAGGCTCCCAAAGAGGAAAAACGGATGACAAAATATAGGAGGTAGTCATTATGTCAGATATGTATAATTACAATAACAACAGCGAAAGAAATGAAAAATATGGTGCAGAAGATTTTTATGATTATGGAAATCCAAATGAAAATGGACACAATAAAAACAACAGAAAACCAAATGCCAAGATGGTGAAATTTGCAAAGAAAGTCGGAGCGATCGCACTGAGCGCAGTACTTTTTGGCGGTGTGGCAGCGGGAACTTTCCAGGGTATCAATTCTCTCAGCGGCGCAACTACACAGACAGCACAGTCAACGACAAACACACAGAGCAGTCTTATAAAAACAACTTCCAGCACAACCTCAAAAGGTACGATGGATGTTACGGATATTGTGAAATCTGCAATGCCTTCCATCGTTTCCATTACAAGCAAATCGGTTCAGGAAGTGGAGAATTACTTCGGAATGTTTGGCGGACGTAACTCCATCCAGCAGCAGGAGGTAGAAAGTGCAGGATCTGGTATCATCATTGGAAAAAATGACAGTGAACTGCTGATCGTCACCAACAATCATGTTATTGATGGCGCAGAAACGGTTTCCGTATCTTTTGTAGATAATGAAACTTATGAAGCAACGATCAAAGGAACTGATTCTTCCAAAGACCTGGCAGTAGTAGCCGTTCCATTATCCAGCATTTCCAGTGATACCATGTCACAGATTTCCATTGCAACGATCGGAGATTCTTCCAAACTGGAAGTAGGAGAGCAGGTCGTAGCCATTGGTAATGCACTTGGTTATGGCCAGTCTGTTACAACAGGAATTGTCAGCGCGACAAACCGTACCCTGGATTCAGATGAAAGCAGCGAGGCAAGTTATGACGGTATCAGCCTGATCCAGACAGATGCAGCCATCAACCCAGGCAACAGTGGCGGTGCTCTGCTGAACATGAATGGTGAGGTAGTTGGTATCAACTCCGCAAAACTGGCTTCCACTGAAGTAGAAGGTATGGGTTATGCAATTTCCATGAATGATGCATACGATACGATCGAAGAACTGATGAACGAAACGACAAGAACCAAAGTTTCTGATGATGAAAAAGCAAGCCTTGGCATTTCCGGAACAGGTGTCAGCGATGAAGCGGCACAGACCTATGGAATCCCGGCAGGTGTCTTTGTATCTCAGGTAACTGAAGGCGGTGCAGCAGACCAGGCAGGCATTACAGCAAACTCCATTATTACAGCATTTGATGGAAAAACTGTTACCGATATCAGTGAACTGAAAAACCGTCTGGAGTATTATAAAGCAGGAGAACAGGTAGAAGTAACACTTCAGGTACCGGAAGGAAATGGCTATACAGAAAAAACCGTTACGGTTACGTTAGGAAAAGCAGACAGCAGCACAAGTAACAACAGCCAGCAGTCCGGAGATGACAATAATAATGGTCAGGATCAGAACCAGGATAATAATGGTGGCTTTAATGATGATAATTCCGGCGATTATTTCCGCTTTTCAAGCAGAGAGAAAAATCCGGCATAACCAGATCGGATGCAGATTGAATTTCAACTAATAAAGAGACCAGCCCTTTACAGTACAGCTTTTAAAATGCTATACTGTAAAGGGTTTTGTGTTTTACAGGAAATGTTCGGTTAAGGCAAAGAAAGATACAGAGGAGTATTTATATATGAAGAAAAAATTTATGGTGGTCCTGATGACAGCAGCAATTTCTATGACGGGCTGTAGTCTTTTGGGACAGGATACGTATTATATAGATCAGGGAATGGAAAAGATAGAAAGTGGTGATTACGAGGGTGCACTTGGTGATTTTGCATCCGCAGAAAAAGAAGGAAAGCATCTGATCGAAAGTTACCGGGGAAGTGGAATGGCCTACATGGCACTTGGCGAATATGACAAAGCGGTAGAATCCTTTGACCGGGCAGTTGACCTGACAAGTGAAAAACAAAAAGAAGTGCGGAAAGATATTTTGCTGTATAAGGCAACAGCCCTGTATCAGTCCGGTGATTATGAGGGTTCTGCGAAAGTCTGTGATACGGTACAGACATTTGGTGATACCGTAGATGCTTACTATCTTCAGGGACTTTGTTATATGGAGCTGGATGAAAAGGACAAAGCGAGTGTGGATTTTACGACAGCAGTCAAACTGTCTCCGCAGGATTATGATCTTCTTTTGAATATTTATGAATGTTACAGCGATAAAAATCTTTCGGCAGAAGGAGACACTTATCTTCAGCAGGCACTGGCGATCAACAGTGATGATTCCGAAGATATTTATCAGAAAGCAAGAATTTATTATTTTCTTGGTGAGTATGATGAAGCGAAAGCAGAACTGAATAAAATGAGTGACACACAGGATGAGCGTTCCATGCTGCTGCTTAGCCGTGTTTATATGAAACAGGATGATACGGCTCATGCAAGGCAGCTTTATCAGCAGTATATGGACAAATATGGAGAGACACCAGAAGCATACAATGGCATGGTTCTGTGTGATATTGCAGATGCAGATTATGACAGTGCACTTTCAAATATTGAAAAAGGTCTGGAATTAAAAGAAGAAAAAGGAAAACAGGATCTTTATTATAATGAGATCGTTGTTTATGAGAAAAAACTGGATTTTGCGACAGCAAAAGAAAAAGCGGCAGAATATGTAAAAAATTATCCATCAGATGAAGCTGGATTAAGAGAAAATAATTTCCTGAAAACCAGGTAAGATTATGCGAAGGGAGGCAGATTTATGCAGCCATATGATATGAAAGAAATGGAAGAACGCGTTATTTTAGTCGGTGTTCAGGAAAGCTTTGCAGAAGATGTGGAAGAGTCCCTGGATGAACTTGCAGAACTTTGTGAAACAGCAGGGGCGCAGGTTGTCGGAAGAGTGATCCAGAATCGCGAGAAGATCCATCCGGGCACATATGTAGGAAAAGGAAAGATGGATGAGATCGCACTTCTGATGGAAGAACTGGATGCAACGGGGATTGTCTGTGATGATGAACTTTCACCGGCACAGCTCAATAATCTGGAGAAAGAGCTGGATTGTAAGGTAATGGATCGAACTTTGATCATTCTGGATATTTTTGCAGCCAGAGCCAATACCAGTGAGGGAAACATCCAGGTTGAACTGGCACAGTTACGTTACCGTGCGGCAAGACTGGTCGGACTGCGTAATTCACTTTCCAGGCTCGGCGGCGGTATTGGTACCAGAGGACCGGGTGAGAAGAAGCTGGAAATGGACAGGCGGTTGATCCATGCACGTATTTCACAGTTGAAAGCAGAACTGGCACAGGTTCAGAAACACCGGGAACTGATCCGCAGCAAACGGAAGAAAGATCAGCTTACCGTAGCAGCGATCGTTGGTTATACGAATGCCGGCAAATCGACGCTGCTCAACACCTTGACGGATGCGGGCGTTCTAGAAGAGGATAAGCTTTTTGCAACTCTGGATCCGACAACACGCCTTCTGGAACTGCCGGGTGGTCAGAATATTCTTCTGACAGATACCGTAGGTTTTATCCGCAAACTGCCACATCATCTGATCGAGGCATTTAAGAGCACGCTCGAAGAAGCAAAGTATGCGGATATCATTATTCATGTAGTCGATGCTTCCAATCCACAGAAGGAAAAACAGATGCATGTTGTTTATGAGACATTAAAGGATCTGGGAGTGAAAGATAAGCCGGTTCTGACGCTTTTTAACAAGCAGGACCGCATCGAAAAACCGGAAATTTTAAAAGATATGAAGGCCGATAAAACTTTAAAAATTTCGGCAAAAACAGGGCAGGGACTTGAGGAACTGAAGGACGAACTGGAGAAGATCCTGCGCTCCAGAAGTATCCTTCTGGAGCGTATTTTCCCATATGAAAAGGCGGGGCTGATCCAGATCGTAAGGGCAAAAGGACAGCTTCTGGAAGAGGAGTACCGGGGGGATGGAATCTATGTAAAAGCCTTTGTTCCGGCGGAAATTTATGGCAAAGTTGCATATTAAAATGTAAGAAATCACACAAATGAAATACTATATCTTGTATGTATTTTTAAAATACAATCCAAGATATAGTATTTTTTTACATTGACGAGCAGGGAAGAATCTGCTAGAATAAATTCCTGACAGCATCTGTCAGGGCAGATGTAAGAGACGATAATAATGCGGAAGGAGCAGATAATATATATGTTTAAGGTGGTAAAAAGAGATGGCGAAGTTGCAGACTTTGATCTTCAGAAAATAGGCTGTGCGATCGAAAAAGCATTCGATGCGACACAAATGCAGTACAATAAAGATATTGTGGATCTGCTGAAGCTGCGCGTGACTGCGGATTTCCAGAAAAAGATTAAAAACGATAAGATTGATGTGGAAAGTATTCAGGACAGCGTAGAGAACGTGCTGGTACAGACAGGCTATGCAGATGTGGCAAAGGCTTACATCCTGTACCGCAAACAGAGAGAAAAAATCCGCAATATGCGTTCTACAATCCTGGATTATAAAGAAATCGTAGACAGCTATGTGAAAGTAGAGGACTGGCGTGTAAAGGAAAATTCTACGGTTACTTATTCTGTTGGAGGACTGATCCTGAGTAATTCCGGGGCAGTTACGGCAAATTACTGGCTGTCAGAAATTTATGATGCAGAAGTAGCACAGGCACACAGAAATGCAGATATCCATATACATGATCTTTCCATGCTGACCGGATATTGTGCAGGCTGGTCTTTAAAACAGCTTATTACCGAAGGACTTGGCGGAATCGAAGGCAAGATCACATCCGCACCGGCAAAACATTTGTCTGTTTTGTGTAACCAGATGGTCAATTTCCTTGGAATCATGCAGAATGAATGGGCAGGAGCACAGGCGTTTTCCTCTTTCGATACGTATCTTGCACCATTTGTAAAGGTGGATAACCTGAATTATCCGGAAGTCAAAAAATGTATTGAATCTTTTGTATATGGAGTAAATACACCAAGCCGCTGGGGTACCCAGGCACCAT
>ERZ779889.3852-NODE-3852-length-10464-cov-2.208858_pt1 | contig 10464 bp, 7 predicted proteins | sample MGYA00511030_ERZ779889 | MGnify/ENA primary metagenome ERZ779889 (study PRJEB29588, sample SAMEA2160616) | human gut metagenome | biome: human gut; feature: human-associated habitat; material: faeces | place: Denmark | collected 2008/2010 ...
GGTTAAGATCAGAATATTTCTGAAATAACGATCGTAATTATCGTATACATTGAGCGCATAGAGACAGTCCGTTACCAACACTGCCGGATTAACCCGGTTCAGAATCGGAAGTTTATCTTCAATACTGTTTTTGATTCCATGTACCATCAGATCCGCCATAAAAGAGAAGATCAGGCTGGCCGCTACCGCAATTCCAATTTTTCCTCCATATGAGCATTTTGACCAGGTACCAAGCAGCATTCCCCCGGCAATACCGATATTACATGCAATAAAGAGTACCAGTAAAATAGCCGGATATTTTATTCCAAACTGTACACCGAACAGCCGCATATAGATTACAGTGATAACCTCAGCTGCAAACTGAACCAGCAGTAATGCCAGATACTCCGCCAGAACAATCACAAGTTTAGGATTCGGTGACAGACAACGACGCATTCCAAGTGCGCTTTCATTTGCCTGCAGCTTATGCATTCTTGTGATTCCGGCAAAGGAAGAAAACAGGCAACTCATAGCAAGCACTGCATAGAAATAATTATAATACTCATTCTGACATCCGTCCGTTGTGGAAATCTCTTCATAATATACCGCATCGCTCTGCACTGCCTTCTGAATGATCTCCGATGCAGCCTCCGGATCCTTCTGCATCAGATTCAGATACATCTGTTCCATCTGCTTATACTGATTCAGGATTGATTCCAGTATCGACTCCTTGATGTCACTCTGCCTCACTGTCAGGCTCGCATCCGATGTATAGATCACACCGGTCACTTCTTCATCATTTAACTTTTGAAGTGCTTCTTTCTCGTTGAGCACCTCCATGTCGATCCGTTTATCTTCGCCGTCCATGGAGAGCGTAGACAGCACCATCATAAGTGCTGTATCGTTCTCGCCATCCCTCACAACCGCAACCGGGATATCTTTAAACATTTCATCCTTTTCCATGATATTTCCAAATGCCATGTACATGAATGTGAATAATGCGATCGGAAACAATATCGTCCAGAACAGTGTATCTTTTCCTTTTATCAGCATTTTACCTGCATATTTAAAATTATGCCAAAACATATCCACCCCTCCTAATCCCGAAGCGTCTTTCCGGTGATCTCAAGAAACACATCGTTCAGACTCGGAAGCTCGGTATATACTTTTCCAAATAATACCGCATGCTCCTTCATATATTCCATAATCCGGATCAGATTATGATTTCCACCGGAGTAGACCAGTTTCAGCATTCCATCCTGATATGAACTGTCATACACATGCGAAAGCTGTTTCAGCTCCAGCAGTTGTTCATCTGTCAGTGCCGGAGCTTCTATGAAGATACTCTCCGTCTTCTTTATCATTTTTTTCAATTCTTCCTTCGTGCCAAGAGCGACCTTTTGGCCTTTATCCATGATCAATATACGGCTACAGATCTGTTCTACCTCTTCCATGTAATGAGAAGTGTAAATGATCGTTGCGCCTTTCTTATTAAGCTCGACAATTCCCTCTAAGATCTTGTTCCTGCTCTGTGGATCTACCGCCACCGTCGGTTCATCAAAAAAGATCAGCTTTGGTTTGTGTGCAATTCCACATGCAATATTTAATCGTCTGAGAAGTCCTCCTGACAGCTTTTTCGGCAGGAACTTCTTATAGTCCTGAAGCTCGACAAATGCAATGGCATCCTCTACATACTGTTTTCTTGTCTCTTTATCCCTGATATACAGCCCACAGAAATAATCGATATTCTCATATACCGTCATTTCATCAAATACAGCCACATTCTGCATTACAACACCGATCTCCCGTTTCAGATCATAACTCGTCGATGTCATCTTCTTACCAAATACCCGGACATCGCCCTGATCGTATGTAAGCAGTGACAAGATACAGTTGATCGTCGTCGTCTTGCCCGACCCATTCGGTCCAAGCAGGCCGAAGATCTCGCCCTCTTTCACCTCCAGATCAAAGTGTGATAATGCTACAAAATCTTTATATCGTTTCACCAGATCTTTTACTTCAATCGCATATTCCATAACTGTCTCCTCATTCATTTTCTATTCGGATGCTATTGTTTCTTCCGGCATCGCGTCTGAAACCCATCGCATATGTTCCATGTTATGCTGTCATTCTATCATACCAGGATAATTCTGTTCAGTGCCAATCTTCACATCCATAATATGACATTTGTCACATTCTTTTAAAATCCGGAGTTTTTCATCTTTAGTCAATTGACGCTGTATTTTTCAACAGGTATACTAATATCGTCACTTATGAATCCGATCCGGTTCACGCAATTACCTGACATCCGCGTGACCTGTCTATATACAAGGGGAAGTTATGAAGCAAATCCTGACACGACTGCTTATATTTGTAATATGCTGTATTATGTGTATTCACACTTTTTCGATATCCACGCACAGCGTAATATATATCCTGCTTGCGATCATCCTTGCCTTTGGCACAATACTGATTGCCGACAGACTCTCACCTGCAGCTCTGACTCTTATCCATGCAGGCATATTTATTCTGTGCTGTATGATTCCTGAACTTGTTGTATTTCTTCCGCTTTTCTGCTTCTATCTGAGCAGACGGCCAGTCCGTTATACTGCTCCCATCGGGATCCTTGCTATCATTCTGGCTACAACAAAATTTTCTGTAGAAACACTTCTTTTAATATGTGTTCTCTGTCTGTGCAGCATGTTATACGGATATCTGACCACAGAGCTTGCCACCCTTCATCAACAGATGAAGCACCTTACAGATACATCGGAGACAAATGAACTTCTGGCAAAAGAACGAATCCGTATGATCCGGAAGGAACAGGATAACAGGATCTATACTGCAACCCTGAAAGAGAGAAATCGTATTGCCAGAGAAATCCATGATAATGTCGGTCACATGCTCACCAGATCCATTCTCCAGGTTGGTGCGATCCAGGCGATCAACAAAGAACCGATCCTTGCAAATCCGCTTTCTGATCTCCGCACTACGCTGGATACTGCCATGAACAGTATACGATCAAGTGTCCACGACCTTCACGATGAATCCATTGATACGAAAGCTACCATTCAGGATATGTTAAATGATATAACAGGCTTTCATACTTCATTTGAATATGATATGAGCAACATTGTTCCAAAGGATATCAAGTACTGTCTTATCAGTATTGCCAAAGAAGCGATCACAAATGCTGTAAAGCACAGTAACGGCGATCAGCTCTCGATTCTGATCCGGGAACATCCGGGGTTCTATCAGTTGACGATTCATGACAACGGAACAGACATTCACCTTACAGACACCCCTGGTATCGGACTTACCAACATCCGGGAACGAGTCCAATCCTTATCCGGTACTTTACAGCTCACAACCAATTCCGGATTCCGCCTGTTTGTCAGTATTCCAAAGCATACACAAAAAGGAGATAGAACTGCATGAATATTATAATTGTTGATGATGATGCATTTGTCAGCGCATCATTAAAGATCATCTTAGAATCCTACTCAGATATTACCGTACTTGCGACCGGAGCAAATGGTCACGACGCCATCTCCCTGTACGATACTTACATCCCCGATGTTCTGTTAATGGATATTCGTATGGAGGGCATGGATGGTCTGACCGCATCGAAAGAGATCATCACCGGACACCCTGACGCAAAGATTCTGTTACTTACTACCTTCGCCGATGATGACTATATCATCAAAGCCATCCGGACCGGCGCAAAGGGATACATCTTAAAACAAGATTTCGAGACAGTTGCATCTGCGATCACTGCTGTACACAACGGACAAACCGTCTTTGGAAATGAGATCATGAACAAGATCCCTACCCTGTTACAGGCTGAAGATCGTTTTGATTATCCGTCCTACAATCTGACAGAAAAAGAATTTGAACTGATCCGGCTGATTGCCGATGGTCTGAATAACAAAGAAATTGCAGAGCAGCTCTTCCTCTCGGAAGGAACCGTCCGCAATTATCTCAGTAATATCCTTATGAAGCTTGACCTGCGCGACCGCACTCAGGTTGCCTGTTTTTATTATAAGAATTTATTATGATCTGTTTTTAAAATCTGCATTTTATAAACAAATAATTTATGTCCATTATTTATCGGATGATTTTTTTCGACGGATAATCAAATATCCTGCCAATATTAATATTCCAATCACAGACAGACATATGCCCGCCATCAGATATGGTGTATGATAGGTCAGTGTAATCACATGTTCCCCTGCTTCTACCGGAACGCCCATCATGCCGGTTCCGATCTTTACAGGAGCTACCTTTTTCCCATCTACAACAGCCGTAAAGCCTTCATTGTACGGAACCGCCAAATACAGGATTCCAGCCTTGTCCGCTGTTATATGCCCATTTAAGCAATTGCCATCATACCCATCAAATTCCATTATATTCTTTAACACATACTCTTTAAATGCCTGAACCGTTTCCTCATTTATCGCATACAAGGCAACTGTCTTTATGCCCGACTCATTCCTAACAGCAGCCGTAGCAAACCGCAGCTTAACCTCATCTCCGGCATTTACATTTCCAATATGTATCATGCCTGCTGATTCCGGATAAACCGAACTCACAACCTGCTGATCATTCACATAAACATCAACACCCTGCAGTCTTGTGTCCGAACACTCTACATACAGATCCTCTGCCTGTTCTGCTTTATAGGAAACGATCATGGAGGTTGCAATATCCGCCTGAGCTGTATAAGCATAGACACCATCGCCCTGCTTTGCTGCATCCAGGCCGGTAAATGAGATCATATCATCTGTAAGAGTCTTCTTCTCAAACAGATCTGAAAGCTCCGGCTGACCCATTCCAAGCATTACCAGTTCATTCTGATTTTCGGCTGCACTCTTCTCTCCACTCCAGTTCAGAATGTCCTCATCCAGAAGGAAGCCCATCCCTGCAAGAGCATCCGCCTCATACAGATATCCATATGTTCCATCCGGTGCTGCCACCATATGATATCCACCTGCTGCTCCCAATTCATTTGTCATAATATACCGGACATTATACATCAGTGCTGTAACCGGAGTCGTTCTTCTGTAGGTATACTCTATATTCTGATAATGTGACAATCCAAGACTAGCAAAGGAATCAATGGCAGAACCATTTGCCATGGAGGAATAGCAGTTTGTATTTGATAACTGCAGATAATCATAGGAATACAATGCCGTCTTACGTTCTCCGGCTTCCAGATCACATTCTGCATATGCCGTTTCCCTGGATGTCTGTTTTATATCATCTGTAAGACTTCTGTTATTTCCTTTTGCACTCAGTACATAGCTGCCATTTAACACCAGCTCTATGATCCAAAGGCTGACCACCCATATATAAAAGGTCTTCCATTTGATGCTTTTCCGGAGTGCAAAGACAAACAAACCAAAATAAGCAACGATAAATAAGAGTACCGCCACATAGGAATTTGGATTTGTTTCTTCGCGATTGAAGAACAGCTCCAACAGGAACAATACAAGACAGCTTCCAAATGCCACTCCCGCCTGCCACATCCGTATTTTCCTTATGTTCAACAGACATACATAAGCTGCGCTCAACAGTAAAAACGTCCAGATAAATGCAAAACGATTTCCCATACCGTGTGTAACTACGAATCCATGAAGCACATAATTCAGTCCTGCCTGATTCATTGCAAGTGCAAGAAATATCAGAACTGTCAGATACCGGAGCTTCCGGTTCCATTCTATCTTCTTCATAAAGAACACTAGGATTACCAGTAATACAATCAGTGTGCCGCAATAATTATTATGATTAAACAGATTGCCTGTCGTCACCTTATTCAACGGATAAAATGAATTGATAAAATTACCGATATTACCAAGCTGATACCACGGCAGCTTATCATCCATGCTTCCTGCTCCGGACAAATGCAGCACTGCATAAAAGGCAGGAACCAGTACCGCACCTGCGATCAGCCCTGCAACAACTGACCAGACCAGGAACCGGAGAATTCCCCTGCCAAATTCACGAAGAGTTTTCCAGTCCTGTAACAGGAAATACAGCACGATAAACAGGCACAGATAAAAGGCAAAATAAAAATTCACGATAAATCCAACCGCAAGCAGCACTGTATAAGCAATCTTTCCCTTACCGGCAGCCATCCGTTCTACTGCGATCGCAAGAAACGGTACAAGGATCAGCCCATCCAGCCAAATCACATTGTGCTCATATACCAGCACAAATCCGCACAGTGCATACGACAGAGACAAAACAATTTCAACTGCTGTCTGCCAGCCACGACCAGTTTCTTCATCTGCATACCGTTTCAACTCTGTACGTCTGAAAAAATACAGTCCCGAAGGAGCAAGCAGAGAAGCTTTGACAACGATCATAATAACCATTGCCAACTCCATATGTCCGGAGCCGCATATTACGGCTATAATATTAAACGGACTCATACAGTAATAAAACATATTCAACAGCATATCCATTCCCAGACCGTGATCCCACAAAAAGGTACTTTTATTCCCAGAATGCAGCCATTCCAGAAAGATCTGCAGCATTCCTGTATACTGATCATATGCATCCTGATACAGAAAGCTACGGCTTCCAAATGGATAATGTCCATTTATTATCATATTTACAATATAAAAGCCCAGACAAAACAGAAACAACAGAAGGTACATCATACCATGCATGTACCTTCTGTTCTTCTGAGTTGTCTGAGCATCGTTATAATCATCTTTTACATTCATCTGCCTCAACATATCTCTTACATCCATTCACTTATTAATAAAAACAATGATTTCCAATAACCGTATAATCGGATAAGGAATCCGTATCAATATAATTCACATTCAAGAAACTCATAAAAGATCCAATATTATTATTTCCTGCTAATGCATCATCTGCAGCCTGCTGTGCAGTAGACAGCGGTCCGTTCTGCAGATATCCCTGCATCACACTTCCGGTTGCCATCGGAAACTGATTTGGTGCATAAATTACAGATGAGATTGAACTACCCCAGCTACCACTCTTTACACGGTTCAGAACTACATTTGCAACTGCAAGCTGACCTTCATATGGCTCATATCCAGCTTCCATGCTGACCAGGCAGGCAAGCAGATAAGCATCATCATACTGGGAAGGATCTGCAGAAGGTGCTTCTGTGGTTGTTTCCTCTGTTGTTGGTGCTTCTGTAACAGTTTCCTCCGTTGTCGGAGCCTCTGTGGTTACTTCTTCTGTCGTTGGTGCTTCTGTAACAACCTCCTCCGTTGTCGATTCATCCACTGACATAACCTCAGGTTCTGATGCTTCTTCATATACAGACTCTTCTTCTGCCAATGCAACTTCTGTTGTTTTCTGTGTCTCTGCATCAACCATTGCTGTATAATCATCGATTGTCATTGCGTACTCATAAGATTCTGCAACTGTGATATAATCTGCTGCTATGTACCCGGTAACATCATTTGCCAGTGTTACCTGAACCCAGTCCTTATCCTGTTTCTCTACAGGAAGAACCGTATCCTTTGCTACCAGCTCAAGAACATCAGAATCTGTTGACTTCTCTGCACGTACACGGACGGTATCATCCGTTACTGTTCCAATCACTTTCTTATAATCTGCCGCATATGTCTCTGCATCCTTACCGGTCAGAATATAATCACTGTTTACATATCCCGTTACATCACCGGAGGAAATTTTTACCCAGTCACCATCTGTTTCCAGAACATCACCTACATTACCATCAAACAGCTTTCCAACAATATCAGAATCCGTCGATGCTTCCTCACGGATATTTAATGTATCGTCAATCTTGGCGATAAATTTACCATCAAATTCGGACTTCTCTTCTGCTTTTGCTACTACTGTCTTCTTCTGTGCAGCCTTCTTGGTTGTACTGTTGTTCTGAAGTACAGTCGTATCGACAGAAGCAACCTCTTCACTGGTTGTCTCCACTTCAGCAGTCTGAACGGTCTGACTGTTCAGGTAAGCAGGGTTGTGATCCAACGCCTCCCCATACTTGACAACAAGTCCGATTCCTGCTGCCGTAACGATCGTAGCTGCTGCTACAAGCAGATTGCGTTTCATGTATCTATAACTGAATAAGCCTCTCCTCATATAGGAAAAACGATTATTTCTTCTGTTAATTCTCATCTTTTCGTACCTATTTATTAAAAATCATGACAAAATGTTACATTTCTGTTAAAAATAATACTCTAATTTTGATTTCATGTCAATACGCATATGTCCCCAGTCCCAACTTTTTATAGTAAAATGTATTAATTTTCTGTGAATAAATATGGGATTTTTTTGTTTATTTTATATAATCTGCTGTAAAACCACTTCGTATCCTTACGCTTAACATTTCCGTCATAATCACAGATTTATTATAACATTTTCGTGCAATACAAGCAATATTCTGAAATTTACTGAATTTGTTCCACAACAACAAAAAATCCATGCTATAATGGTGAAAAATCATCAGCCTGCGGGCATGGTTTTAGACTCAACAAATGAACAAAAGGCAGGTAGCAACTATGCGAATTGATAAATTTCTGGCAAATCAGAACATCGGCTCCAGGTCCCAGGTAAAACAATATATAAAAAAAGGAATGATATCGGTAAATGGAACTGTCTGCAAATCCCCTGAACAGAAGATTGACGAAAATACAGACCTGATTTCTTATAACGAAATGATCATCGGCTATCAAAAACACCACTATTACATGCTGAACAAACCGGCAGGCTGTGTCAGCGCAACCAATGACAATCTGCACACAACTGTTCTGGATCTGTTAAAAGGTTCTGTGCCGGTAAAGAGTCTGTTTCCTGTCGGCAGACTGGATATTGATACAGAAGGGCTGCTGCTCATCACAGATGATGGAGAACTGTCCCATAATCTCTTATCCCCATCCAGGCATGTTGCAAAAACATATTTTGCCCGTATCAACGGGCTGGTAACAGAAGAACATATCAAAGCATTCAAGGACGGTCTGGATATCGGAGATGATAAACCAACCAAGCCGGGCACTCTGGTCATAAAAAGCGCCAATCCTGATACCAGTACCTCCGAAATTCTTCTGACGATCACCGAAGGGCGTTACCATCAGGTCAAACGCTCCTTTGAAGTCCTCGGCATGAAAGTCACCTACTTAAAACGCCTGTCCATGGGTAGTCTGACATTGGACGAAGCCCTCGCTCCCGGCGAATTCCGCGAACTGACAGATAGCGAGTTACAGGCATTAACCCGAAAATAACTATGTAGCAATACATGATTATAATGTAATATGCATTAACCAACAGATGAATAACTATCCAGTCTGACATTGATTTCCAAAGAGAATGATCTAATACAGAAAATCTTTTTAATTTAATTTTATGCAGATATTGTTATTCTTGATAAACCACACAGGGGGGATCTGCTTCAGACACAAACAACCACTATAATATGACATCAGCGAGGATTTCGAAATGAGATGCACATTGCCAGTAAATGCGGGCGCTTGTTCGAGCCAAAGGCGAGTTAGCGCAGGAGCATTTACGAATCGGGCATGTGCAACGAATCGAAACCACAGCGAGTCATTTATAGTGGTTGTTCGTGTCTGAGGGAGATTCCCCGTACATATTTTTAACAAATAACAATATCCGCATAAATTACAAAAAAAGATTTTCCGTATCAGATCATCCCCTTGATGTACAGAATGCTGCTTGTAATTCTTCCGCCGGAATGTTTTACATAATCACGGTACTCTTCGTAGCTGATGTAGTATTTCTTACCCCATGAAGAAACGATCAGGTATTCATGACCTGCTATTTCCTCTACTCCTGTCACAACAACAAAATGGCTGTGAACATTTTTCTTCATGGAAGCAAGCATCCGCCCATCCTTTTCCACATACATATGGATTCCTTTATTTCCAAATACATTTGGTATATTCGGACCAATTGATAATACAACCGGCTTATTTTTACGGATTAAATGCCTGATCTGTTTCATCATTTCCTCGTCAGATAAAAACAGTCTCCATCTGGCACGAAGTCCAATATCATTCAGCATAAAATAACGGTTCAATGTATTCATTATCGTCACGCCTGTCATTCCTTTATACCACAGGAAAAATACATAATGCTTATAGAACCATTTCACACATTCAAGGTAATCATTTTTGTTATAAAGTCCCTTCGGCTTGTTGATCTTGCGGATTGCATCTGTCATAAGTCCGGGATTCTGTTCTGCAAGATAGATGGATATATCCGCCAGTGCGATCACTCCGCAGCCTACCTTCTGCATCTTCTTGCTCTTGCACCATGACTGATTACCACCATAGCTGATCGTATTCATGTTTTTTATTCTGATATAATCTTTATTTAACAGATAATTATTCTCCATATTATTCACCCTCTTATATCAAATCTTTGATAATACTTATTATCAGGCTTCTATAGAGAGATTATAACACCCATCTCCATTCACTTCAACCATTTTTTATACCACGAGAAGTAGTT
>ERZ779889.3860-NODE-3860-length-10449-cov-2.581201_pt1 | contig 10449 bp, 12 predicted proteins | sample MGYA00511030_ERZ779889 | MGnify/ENA primary metagenome ERZ779889 (study PRJEB29588, sample SAMEA2160616) | human gut metagenome | biome: human gut; feature: human-associated habitat; material: faeces | place: Denmark | collected 2008/2010 ...
CTCACCCGCGCGGAAGCTCCCGGCATACAGGCTCTGGTCGGCGCTTATCACGCCCACAAGGGTGACGTTCTCAAAATTCAGTCCCTTGGTCACCATCTGCGTGCCGACCATGATAGGGATTTTCTCATTTCTGAACCGCTCGAACAGCGCCTCATGTGAGCCTGCGGCGGTCACGGTATCGGTATCGAGCCGTATGACCTCCGTATCCGGGAAAAGCTCCTTAAGCTCGGTTTCTATCATCTGCGTGCCAGCACCGACGTGCTTGAGTTCTCCGCCGCACTCCGGGCAGCTGTCGTCCAGCCATTGCGAATATCCGCAGTAGTGGCACATGAGCCGCCGGTTCGCGCTGTGATAGGTCAATGAAACGCTGCACCGCGGGCATTTATATGTATACCCGCACTCGCCGCAGCTTATAAGCTTGTTCGCCCCGCGGCGGTTTATGAACAGTATGCTCTGCTCGCCGCGGCTGATGTTCTCTTCCAGCTCCTCGTGCAGCTTTTCGCTTATGTCCGTGCCGTTGCCGCGTCGAAGCTCACGCTTCATGTCGACTATCTCCACCTGCGGCAGCTGCATATCGTTATACCTGCCGCGCAGTGTGAAGAGCGAATAATTGCCCTGCCGCGCCTTATACATGCTCACGATGTCCGGCGTCGCCGAACCGAGCAGCAGCAGGCAGCCCGCCTGCGCGCAGCGATATATGGCAACATCCCGCGCGTTGTAGCGTGGGCTGTTCTCCGATTTATAGGTTTCCTCCTGCTCCTCGTCGATGATGATAAGCCCAAGCTTATCCGCCGGTGCAAACACCGCGCTGCGCGTGCCGATCACGAGCCTTGCCTTACCGGAGCGGACGCGCTTGAACTCATCATAGCGCTCTCCGACCGAAAGGCTGCTGTGCAGCACGGCTACGGTATCGCCGAAGTGCGAGGAAAAGGTCTGTATCATCTGCGGCGTCAGAGCGATTTCAGGCACCAGCAGTATCACCGAGCGCCCGCGTGCGAGCTGCTCGGTTATGAGATGGATGTAAACGCTCGTTTTCCCGCTCCCGGTCACGCCGAAGAGCAGGGCGGCTCCGCTCCTGCCGGACATGGCAAGATCACTTATGCCGGTAAACGCTTTCTGCTGCTCGTCATTCAGAACCGGCAGCGGCTCAATATCGCCGAGGTGTATCTCCGGACGCCTGAAAGCTTCCTTCTTATACAGCTCGACAAAGCCTGCCTTGCACAGCGCGGTCAGCGACTGCCTTGACGCGCCGGTATGTCTGAGCAGGTCGCGGCTCGGCAGGCACTCGAACGAGCACAGCTGCTCAAGCAGCTCCGCCTGCTGCGGCGCTCTCCTGCGCTTGGAGGCAGCATAGCGCGAGGCCTCCTCAGGGGAGACGCACAGCCGCGCCATCTCGACGGTCTTGTCCTGTACCTTTGTGCGACCCTCGTCGTCGAACCACAGCCCCGCCGGGAGCATGGCCTTTACCGCGTCATAGACCGTGCAAAAAAAACGCTCTCTCATGAACAGGGCAAGCTTTATCTGCTCCCGGCTAAGCAGCGGCTCTTCATCGAGAACCGCCGTGACCGCCTTGAGCTTTTCATACTCGCTCCCGTCCGAGACGGCGAGGATTATCCCCTCGCTCCTCCGGTTGCCGTGCGAAAACGGGACATACACCCTGACGCCCGGTACTGCCTTTTCGGCAAGCTCCGGCGGGATCAGATAGTCATACGGCTTGTCCACCCAATATGTCGCGGCTGCGACCGCGATTTTTGCAACTGTCTGAGCCATACCGGTACGCTTCCCTGTTCAGGCTCTGTCTTTACTCTTCCTTGGGCTCAATGCTGAGCTTGCCGGTGTATACCTCGTCTATCGCGCTGGAAACTGCCTTGCGCTCAAGAGGCATTTCCTCTTCCTCGGCCTCGGCGGAAAGCTCTCTTGCACGCTTTGCGACGAGGTTAACAAGCTGATAACGGCTGCCGATCTTGTCGACCAGCTCTGCCACAGGGGGATAAAGCATCATAATAATTACTCCTATCTGCCGCATAAAGGCCGCGGCGCGCCATATTCGAAATTGCTTAATTGATTATTTTTCCTTGAGATAATGCTCCCGGCCGGCGTAGCGGCAGCTCTCCGCAGTGATTATCGCGGCAAGCTCCTTTGCGGCCTTCTCGGCATCGTCGTTAATGATGATGTAGTCATAGAAATCCGCTTCCTCGTACTCCTGACGGGCACGGATGAGCCTTGCCTCGATGGCTCTGTCGGTATCGGTGCCGCGGCCTCTCAGGCGGCGCTCAAGCTCTGCCATGGACGGCGGGATAATGAATATCTTGACCGCCTCCGGCATCTTCTCCTTGATCTGACGCGCACCCTGCACCTCGATATCGAGTATCACGTTCTTGCCCTCGTCCAGCTTCTCCTGCACGTAGGCGCGCGGAGTTCCGTAGGAATTGGCGACGTACATCGCGTGCTCAAGCAGCTCATCGTTTGCGACCATCTCGTCAAAGCGCTTGAGGTCAACAAAGAAATATTCCTTGCCGTCGACCTCTCCGGGTCTCGGCTTGCGCGTCGTCACCGAAATGGAGAAGCACATATCGTCCCTGTCCTCAATGGCCTTGAAAACGACGGTGCTCTTACCTGCTCCGGACGGCCCGGAAATAACAAACAGCTTGCCCTTATCCTTCATCTTTTCCATCCTCCCCATTTTTATCTTCACAGCGCGCCGCGACGGTCTCCGGCGGCAGCGCCGATAAAATTACATTCCCGCTGTCCATGACGATCACGGACTTGGTGCTGCGTCCGAACGACGCGTCGATCAGCAGGCCGCGCTCGCGTACCTCCTGGATCATTCTCTTTATGGGCGCCGACTCCGGGCTGACTATGGAAATGATGCGCCCGGCTGAGACAAGATTACCGAACCCGATGCTTACAAGCTTCATACCGCCCCGCCTTACTCTATGTTCTGTATCTGTTCTCGTATCTTCTCTATCTCGGACTTGAGGTCGACGACAACGTGAGCAATATCGGAGCTCTGGCACTTTGAGCCGATGGTGTTGGCCTCGCGGTTGAACTCCTGGATGAGGAAGTCTATCTTTCTTCCCGTGGGGGAGCTGCCGTTTATCATGGTCTTGAGCTGGCTCATGTGGCTGCGCAGGCGCACCGTCTCCTCATCGACCGCGACGTGGTCTGCGAAAACCGCGGCTTCGGCAAGGATACGGCTCTCTTCGATACCGGCAGTGCCGAGCACCTCAGCCATCCTCGCTTCGAGGCGGGCGCGGTACTCCGCGACGGTCTTGGGGCTCTCCTTCTCTATCTTCGTGACGAGCGCGTCTATCGAGGCGAGCTTCTCGGTCACATCGTCCCGCAGCTTCTCACCCTCGCGCAGACGCATCGCGTCAAAATCCTGAAGCGCAAGCTCCGCGATCTCGACTATGCCCTGAGATATCGCTTCAGCGTCGAGGTCGTTCTTCTCGACCGTGAGCACGTCCGGAAATCTGCTGACGCTCAGCGCCGTCACGTCGTCGGGAAGCGAATACTCCTCGGCAATATGTCTTATCGCCTCAACGTAGCCGTGCAGCAGCGGCTCGTTGACCTTGACGCTCATATCGCCCGCAGCGGACGAATCAACGCTCACAAAGACGTCGACCTTGCCGCGGCTTATGTGCTTCTGCACAACGGACTTGACAGCATCCTCAGCGAAGAGGAAGCTTCTCGGCATACGCACCGAGGCGTCCAGATACCTGTTGTTCACGCTCTTGAGCTCGACCGTGATCCCCAAGCCCTCGACAGTGCCCTTCGCGCTGCCGTAACCCGTCATACTTTTTATCATGTTCCCTCCAAGTTATTCCTCATTATTGAATTGGATTATATCAAAGGTGATATTCTGAGTTTTCTTTATGCGCTGGCTTATGACTATTATCGCCGCACCGAGCAGCAGCCCGATGAAGCTTGCCAGAATGCAGATGCCCTCGCTCGCCCCGGCGGAGTACGCGATGAAGTACCCCAGCAGTATCATAACTATCGGCAGGATGTATACCAAGAGTGCCGCGCCGAATATCTTTGACGACTTGCTCTGGATTATGACTCTCTGCCCCGGCTGCGCGTCAATGAGGTTATTTGCAGGGGTCTTGAGCTCGCTCTGAAATATGCAGCTTTCGCAGTTGCCGCAGTTGCTGCCGCAGGCAGTGCCGCGTGTGACCACTACCTCCGCCATGCCGTCAGGCAGCCGCCTTGTCACTATTGCTTCCTGTGTCATCAGCTTACCTTTCTGATCTCTATCGATATCGTATTCTCACCTATTGCGCCGACGTCAGTAAAGCCGTCGACATATACCCTGACCTGCGGCATATAGGTGCCTGTGGACTCCTTGTAATCCGTAAGGTCAGCGACCGCGCGGATGTTCTCAGCTTTTATCTGTGCCAGCGCCTCAGGCGTACCGCGCAGCGTGATCTCCTTGCTCTCGGTGATTATATCCGCCTCATAGCCCTCAGTGGCGTTGATGCAGGAGAAGTTCGTGACCCTGAAGGTCTTAGTCTCAAGGCCGACTATCTCGACCGTGACCGTCGCTTTCGTGACGCCGGTGGTGTTTTTGAGCTCGTTGTCTATCGGTATCGTGTAGGTTTCGGTAAAGGTGGAGCTGAAGTCCGTAAGGTCGATCGTCGCAAGGATGATCTTGTTCATGCCCGCAAGCAGTGCCGAGTCTCCCGCAAGCGTCACGGACGCAGGATCGATGGTGATCTTTGTATTCGCTCTGGTCGCGCCCGCGCCCTCAATGATGTTCACATCGAGGTTTACCTCCTTGAGCGTCAGCAGCGGCAGCGTTGCGGTGACGACGTCCGTCGAGAAGCTGATGCCGGTCGTGGTGCACGGCTCATTGTTCGCGTCCATCAGCGTGAAGCCTGTCTCCACGGAATAGGTACTGTCGACATTCTCCTTGCCGAAGGTGACCCATGCGTATTCGACGTCTTTCAGATAAGCCTCGGAGCCTGTTATCGTGATCGTCGACGGCTCGAACACCGGCATCTCAGCCGTGTAGCCCTCGGCAAGCGAGCCGTCGAAGCTGCCGCGTACCTGGATAGACTTCGAGGTCTGCGCCGATACCATGAAGTTTATCGTCTCCGGCGTCCGGCGGCTCTCTGAGAGCTTGCTCGTATCCGTGCCGTCGGGGTAAACTATCGTGTACTGCTGCGAGGTATACGCCGCGCGTGAGAGCTTGCTGACGTCGACCTGCGCGACGAGCTGATCCGAGCTGAGTGAGCCTACGATACGCCGCGGCCCTACGACCTCGACCGTCACTGTGCTCGTGTCCATATCGGTCACGACGAGGTTCTTTGAATCCTTGAGGATATCCTCGCCCACAAGCTCGACCTTGACGCCCCTGAAGGTGGTCTTGGACTCGTCCGTCTCGACGCTCGCGACATACACCCATATAGCGAGGGACGCCAGCAGCGACACGATCATCCAGAACGCCTTGCTGTTATAAATTTTCTTCATCCTGCTTCTCGTCGACATTGGCATTTACCTTAAAGAAATTTCTGATATTGTCTATGAGGCCGTGCTTTTCCGTGCTGTCCTCCTCGCGGGTAAGCTCGCTCCTGAGGAGCTTGTCAAGCGCTTCGCCGCTCAGGTGACGCTTCAGCATCCCGTCCATCGCGACGGAGATAGCGCCCGTCTCCTCGGAGACGACGATTATCACCGCATCGGATTCCTCGCTCAGGCCAATGCCCGCACGGTGGCGCATGCCGAGATCCTTGCTGAGGTTCGTCCTCTGCGTGAGCGGGAGCACACAGCCCGCCGCCGCAATGCGTCCGTCGCGGATTATCACAGCGCCGTCATGCAGCGGAGCCTTGTTGAAAAACATGTTCTTCAGAAGCTCCGCCGTTGTGTCAGCGTTTATAACGGTTCCGGTACTGATGATGGAGTTTAACGCGACGCCGCGCTCAAAGATGATGAGCGCGCCGGTCTTGGAATCCGACATGTCGCAGCAGGCCTGAACCGTCTGCGATATTGCGGAGTCCATGACCGTGCCGCTGGAGCTGCGCCCCGAAGCAAAGCCGCTGCCCATGCGCTCCAGCAGCCTTCTCAGCTCCGGCTGGAACAGAATTAGCAGGGCGATAAGGCCGAGCTCTGCCGTTTTGCGCAGCAGGAAATTTATCATCGTCAGGCTGAAGATATCCGAACCCCACAGCGCAAGCAGAAAGACCACAAGCCCTTTTGCGAGATTATTTGAGTTCGTTCTCCTGACGAATCCTATTGCTTTGTAGATCAGATAAGCAACGATTATTATATCGAGGAAGTCTGAGATACCCATCGTTGAAAGATAGTTCACAGACCTGCTCAGTCCATTGCTGATTACTTCCATATATGCTTCCCCATACAGATGTGCTGAACACGGCTTATATAATGTATCACTGTATTATAAAGCAAATTTTAAAAAAAGGCAACAACAATACGCATTTCACTGTAACAATTCTCGCAGGATGGAGCAGCATTTTTTCACGCACACCTCGTCAGTGAAGGGTGAAAAACTGGCTCTCACCGTCCCGGTATCCAGCGTCCCGGCACTCCTGTGTGCATACGGCGCGCAGTGCAGCCCGCTGCGAACACAGATACCACGATCGGAGAGCTGCTGCGCAAGGCTCTCGCAGTCGCCCCGCAGCGGTCTGAATGACAGTACGCCGCTCTGCGTCCCCGGTGCGCCGCTGAAAATTTCAAGCCCTGCGCAGCCGTCGAGGCCGTCAAGCATAGTCTCCAGCATACGCCCCTCGTGCGCCGCGATCGATCTCAAGCCGCGCGAGCGCACATAGCTTATGCCCTCCGAGAGCCCCGCAATGCCGGGGACATTGTGCGTCCCGGCCTCCATCCCGTCGGGCAGGTACTCCGGCATAAGCTGCGGTATGCTGTCCGACCCGGAACCGCCGCTGAGAAGCGGTTCACCCTCAGTGCCGCATATAAGAATACCCGTGCCCTGCGGCCCGAAAAGCGCCTTGTGCCCAGGCATGGCGATAAACGCCGCGCCGAGCGCCTGATAGTCCACCTCCAGCACTCCCGCCGACTGTGAGGCATCGAGGATGAACGGCACTCCCGCACCCCTGCACATCTCCGCTATCTCATATACCGGCAGGATAAAGCCGAACACGTTCGATACGTGCGTACATACCACAAGCTCTGCTGCCGGTATCCTTTCGCGGAAAGCCTTGAGTATCCCGTCCCTGTCAAAGGGAGCCGAGGACGCGGCGGCAATATCCGCGCCGAGCTGTGCAAGCGGACGCGTCACGGAATTGTGTTCATAGCCCGACACGAGTACCCGCGTCCCACTATGCACAAGCGACCTTATCGCGATGTTGAGCGCGTGCGTTGCGTTCATCGTGAACACTATGCGCTCAGGCTCCGGGACGTTAAACAGCTCCGATGCGTTTTCACGGCAGCGGAAAACTATCTCCGCCGCCGTCATCGCCGGTACATGCCCTCCGCGTCCGGGGCTTGCGGCACGGCGCATCGCGTCCGTCATCGCGCGCCCCACAGCTTCGGGCTTTATCATGGTAGTCGCTGCATTGTCAAGATAGATCACTTAGCCGCACCTCCGTATATTCACCGTCCTCCTCGCGCTTGAAGAGCTTTCCGTTGAGCATATTGTTCTTTTTGAGAAGGGCTGCCGCCTCGCCCAGATGCCGGTAAAGGCTGACGGCGTATCCGCAGCCGCTGCCGCTCAGTCCCTGAGGGGCTTTGACCACAACGCAGCTTATCCCCGTGCGTTCGAGCAGCGCCGCCGACCGCTGCGCATAGGTCAGCGAGCGGCACATTATCAGGTACTGCATACTTTATTCTCCATTCCGCCGCAAGCGGCATTTTATTAAAACCATATCAGAAAAGCACCGCGCAGCCCTTTGCTGTGCGGTGCTTTTCAAGCCTATAGGATCAGCGCACAGAATCATTACATCTTATGCGCTCATATTACGTTTGTTCAATCACTCTATCAGTGCCACGGCGTGTGCCGCGATGCCGAGTCCCTCTCCGGTGAAGCCCAGCTTCTCCTCGGTCGTTGCCTTGACGCTTACGCGGTCAAGCTCCGCGCCCATCGCCTGCGCGAGTATCTCGCGCATCTGCTGTATGTAAGGCGCAAGCTTCGGTTTCTGCGCGATAACGGTGCAGTCGACGTTCCCGACCGTATAGCCGTGCTCACGGATAACGCGCGTCACCTCGCGCAGCAGACCGATGCTGTCCGCGCCGAGGAAGCGGTCGTCATTGTCCGGGAAAAGCTTGCCGATATCGCCGAGTGCGGCGGCGCCGAGCAGCGCATCCATCAGCGCATGGGTCAGCACATCCGCGTCCGAGTGGCCGAGCAGCCCTTTCTCATACGGTATCTCGACCCCGCCGAGGATCAGCTTGCGCCCCTCGACGAGCTTATGCACATCATACCCATGCCCTATTCGCATTCCAGTCTCCCCTGTTCTTTATGATCGCTTCGGCAGCGACCATGTCGTTCGGCGTCGTGATCTTGATGTTGTCCACGTCCCCCATGACAGTGTGGGTTTTTATGCCCATGATATCCATGGCGGAGCAGTCGTCGGTTATCTGCATTGCGTCCTTCGCGGCCTTTGTCAGCGCGCCCTTTATAAGGTCGGCGTCAAAGACCTGCGGCGTCTGTACGCGGACAGTTCTGCTGCGGTCGACCGTGCCGGTCACATTGCCGTTATCATCCACGGCCTTCAGCGTATCGGTGCTGGGGATGACCGGGATGGAGGACATATGCACGCTCGCATCATAAATGACGCGGTTGATAACGTCCTGCGTGACGAGCGGACGCGCGCCGTCATGTATCGCGACGAGCTTCGCTCCCTTTTTCACCTCGGACACTCCGGCCAGCGCAGACTCCATGCGTGTGCTGCCGCCTATGACGACCTTGCTGACCTTGCTCAGGCCGCAATTGTGGCAGAGGTCGGCGACCTCCTCAAGCTTATCCCTGCGTGTGACGATGATTATCTCATCGGTCAGGGGGTTATCCTGGAACGCGAGTACCGTCCTCACCAGAACCGGCATCGGGCCTAGCTTCATGAATATTTTATCCGTACCCATGCGCTGGGAACTGCCCGCCGCAACGATAACGACCGAGCATTTCGGCGTCTCGTCCTTTTTCCTGAAAAGTGCCTTGAGGTTCATTTGCCTCCGTCCTTTCGTTTGAAAGTTCAGCCTTTGAGCTGTCTCTTTCTGTAGAAATTCATCATGCCGTCCTGCAGGTCGTCAAGGTGCATCAGCATCTTGCCCGCGCCGTATGCTGCGCAGGAGACCGCATCGTCCACAACGACAGTCCTGATACCCGTGCTGCGCTCGATGAGCCGGTCTATGCCGTAGATAAGGCTGCCGCCGCCGGACATGATTATGCCGTTTTTGTCCAAGTCGCCGACGAGCTGGGGCGGCGTTCTCTCAAGCACGGTGTGTATCGCTTCGAGTATGCGGTTCATCGGGTCGACGAAGGCTTCGATAAGCTCGGTGGAGCTGACCTGTACGGTCTTGGGCAGACCGTTTGAAAGGTCGCGCCCCTTTATCTCCTCAAAGCCGACGTCCGGGCGGCGGATAACGCAGCCTATGCTGCGCTTGAGCTCTTCCGCAGTGCTCAGGCCGATGAGCAGTTCATACTTCTGCTTGATGAAGCGGACTATCGCTTCATCAAAGCTCGAACCCGCAACCTTTATCGATTCGCACTCCACGACGCCGCCGGCGGAGACTATCGCGACCTCGGTCGTGCCGCCTCCGATATCGATGATCATATGGCCGTCCGCCTTGGAGATATCGACGCCCGCGCCCATAGCGGGCGCGACGGCGGTCTCAAGCAGATAAACCTTCCTCGCGCCCGCTTCAATGGCCGCGTCGATCACCGCGCGCTCCTCAACGCCCGTGATGGAGCTCGGCACACAGGCGAGCACACAGGGCTTAAAGAGGCTGAAAGAGGTGATGCGGCTGACAAGCTCGCGCAGCATCTGCGCGGTTATCTCATAGTCGGAAATGACGCCGGCGTTGATGGGGTGGATTGCGACGATGTTTGCCGGGGTGCGGCCGAGCATCTTCTGCGCGTCCTGCCCTATTTTAAGTATCTTCCCGCTGAACTTGTCCACCGCGACAACGGTCGGCTCTCTTGCCACAACGCCCTTGCCCTGCTCGAACAGCAGCGTGGAGGATGTGCCCATATCAACGGCAATGTCTCTCTCAAACAGGTTCATTTGCTTTCTCCTATCCGTTTGTTATTCCCGGTGCATCGCAGCTGCCGCAGCGTACACGGCCTTGCAGCCCGACCTGTGCAGCACTCCGGCGCATTCTGCCAGAGTCGAGCCGGTGGTGACTATATCGTCCACCAGCAGCACCGTTTTATTCTCCGCCGCCTCACGGTCACAGCAGACGTAAACGCCTGCCGCGTTCTTCCTTCTCGCCCGCGCGTTTCCGGTGCGGGACTGCGGCGGGGTATCCTTGGTCTTT
>ERZ779889.3862-NODE-3862-length-10448-cov-3.118638_pt1 | contig 10448 bp, 8 predicted proteins | sample MGYA00511030_ERZ779889 | MGnify/ENA primary metagenome ERZ779889 (study PRJEB29588, sample SAMEA2160616) | human gut metagenome | biome: human gut; feature: human-associated habitat; material: faeces | place: Denmark | collected 2008/2010 ...
GCCAGCCTATACGCATGGAGAAGAATGGCTGGAGCAGATGCTCGGATATGTACAAGGCAATATAGACTTTACGGAGAATTATCTGAAGGAGCATATCCCGGGTATCGGTATGATACGTCCCCAGGCCTCTTACCTGATTTTCTTGGATTGTCGCGCATTAGGCCTGCCGCAAGAGGAACTGGTAAAGTTTTTTGTGGAAAAAGCCCGTTTGGCATTGAATGACGGCACAATGTTCGGTAAGCCGGGAGAAGGGTTTATGCGATTGAATATCGGTTGCCCCCGTTCTGTTCTGGAAAGAGCCTTGCAGCAGTTGGCCGTGGCGGTTAAGGAAGTAAGAAGCGCGGCAAAAAAGACAGTCCCCTAAACTTTCCGAAGAAGATATTGTTAATTTATACGGAAGAGAAGAGACGGCGTTCGGTAATCTACCGGGAGTACTTTGTACCGATAAAGCTGTAAATCCTGTGAACATACGCAGGATATGAATCATTAATAAAGTATATAAGTGACTAAAAAAGAGACTTTAACGAAAAGCTTTGTCTTACGTGTGGATGCTGTGACAATGGATGCTATCGAGAAATGGGCAGCCGATGAGTTCCGTAGTACCAATGGACAGCTTCAGTGGATTATAGCCGAGGCTCTTCGTAAAAACGGACGGGTCAAAAAGAGTAAGTCCGCTCCTCATCTCGATTTGGAAACACAAGAATGTGAAGATTAAACGGTTATCTTGATAGTTAATCCCTATTGCCGAATGCGATAGGGATTTTTTTTGTTTGGATAAGACCTACCTAATTGTTGCTATCCCGTCTTTAAGTAATACTCTGTTTTAGGTATTGTTACCATTTTTAACTACCCCTACCTTTGTCCCAACAAAAATTAAGATAAAAGATGAGAAAATTAACGAGCTTATTAGCATTGTGTTTTTTAGTATCGGCCAATGCTTTATGGGCAGGGGAGCCCGATGAAGCGAGCGCGAAAAGCGAGACTGCCGAGAGTATGCTGAAGAAAGAAAAGACAAGCACTTCGGATGATGACAGCTACAAGAAATTCCGTTTCGGCGGATATGGAGAAATGGTAGCCAGTTTTAAGGATTACGGCATCAACCGTTTCTTTGGCGGCAATAGAGGAAATTCGGACGACCACCGTAATACGATCGCCATCCCGCGTTTCGTATTGGCATTCGATTATAAGTTCAATTCCAAGTGGATACTGGGGGCTGAAATAGAATTTGAATCCGGAGGTACAGGTACGGCCGTAGAGCTGGAGAACTCCGAGAATGGAGAGTACGAAACGGAAATAGAGAAAGGCGGCGAGGTCGCTTTGGAGCAATTCCATATTACACGCCTGATACATCCTGCTTTTAATGTCCGTGCCGGACATATGATTGTGCCCGTCGGACTTACCAATGCGCATCACGAGCCCATTAACTTTTTCGGAACCTACCGTCCGGAAGGCGAAACCACCATTCTTCCTTCCACCTGGCACGAAACGGGTATCGAGTTCTTCGGTACTTTCGGTAAGGGATATGCTACATTCGATTATCAGGCGTTGATTGTAACCGGTCTGAATGCGAACGGTTTCGACCGCAATAACTGGGTTGCAGGTGGAAAGCAGGGCTTCTTCGAGGTCGACAACTTTACCTCTCCCGCTTATGTCGCCCGTCTGGATTATAGGGGAGTACCGGGTTTGCGTATAGGCGGCTCTTTCTATTACTGCGTCAATACGGCGTCCAATTCCGATAAAGTAGCCACGTATGCGGGGGTAAAAGCGCCGTTGCGCATTTATACCGTCGACGGTCAGTATAAGAACAAGTATGTGACGGCCCGTACGAACTTTGTGTTTGGCAACCTGACGGGAGCTACCGCTATCAGCAATAAGAATAAAGGTTTGTCCAATTCCTCTCCTTATACCCGTGTGGTACAAGTGGCCAAGAAAGCCGTGAGCTATGCCGGTGAGGTCGGTGTCAATCTCCGTTCTATTTGCAACGGTAATAAGAAAGTGCCTGTCATCTATCCGTTTGCCCGTTATGAATACTACAATCCTCAGGAAGCGGGAGAAAAAGGCCAGCTTCCCATGGACAAGAGAAATCAGGTGAGCATGTGGACTGCCGGCCTGAACTGGTACGCATTGCCCAATCTGGTGGTAAAGGCCGATTACATGACCCGCCAGATAGGTACAGGCAAGGTATTCGGTAAAGGCAAATACAATAGCGAAAACGAATTTTCCATCGGTATCGCCTATGTCGGTTGGTTTATAAAGAAATAATATATTAATCTCAAATAATAACGATGAAAATGAAAAAGTATTTTTTGTATGTTGCAGCTTGCATGCTGTCTTTGGGCGGAATGATGTCCGCATGTAGTGATGACGATGATCCTTCTAATGGAAATGGTAATGGCGCTGTGGAAGAAATCGACATTACCAAAGATAACGCTTCCAACTGGTACAGCTACATGATTAACGTGGCTAATCTGTTGAAAGAAGACGCCACAACGCTTTACAATGACTGGAAAACCAGCTATAACGGAGGAGAATCCTATGCTTCGATTTTTATCAATCATAATAATTCGGCTTACTTTGGTACTGCCAATAACTGTGTCCAGCAGATTATCGAAGGTTGCTGGGATATTGCCAATGAGGTAGGCGATGCGAAAATCGGCGACCCTTACGATTTGTATGTGGACGGAAAGACACAAGACGCTTTGTATGCGGTGGAATCTTGGTTCAGCTGGCATTCCCGTGAGGACTATTCCAATAATATCATTTCCATTTACAGCGCGATTTGCGGTACGCGAGATGTAAGGGTGAATAACGATGTGATGGATTTGGCGAACTCTGCAATTGCCGCGAATTCCCTTTATAATGTAATTAAAGCCAACGATGAAGAGCTGGCGAACGATACCCGTGAGGCCATCAAGAAAGCCCATGATGCCATTCTGGCTATTCCTGCTCCTTTCCGTAGCCATATCAACAGTGCGGAAGCATTGGCAGCCCAACAGGCTTGCGCGGATTTGGCAGACCTTTTGGATAAGAGGTTACACCCTGAAATCGCGCAAAAGGAAGACGTATATAATGATGCCGTTCTGAATGAAGTCGTAAAAACTTATGTAAATGACGTGGTACTTCCTACTTACCTGGATTTGAAAGACGAAGTGGCCGTATTGTTGGAGAAAGTAAGCGCGTTGCAGAAGAACCCGACCGATGCGAACTTTAAAGCTGCCGCAGCCCAATGGATTGTAGCCCGCAAGCCGTGGGAAACAAGTGAGGCGTTCCTGTTCGGCCCCGTAGCCGATAAAGGTTTGGACCCCAATATGGATAGCTGGCCGTTGGATGCGGATGCGATTGTCAACATCCTGAATTCGGGAGACTTCACCAAATTGCAATGGAACGGCGAGTTCATTACCGATGAGAACGGTGACCCGGTAGAGAGCATTGCGTCCGCTCAGAATGTCCGTGGTTTCCATACATTGGAATTCCTTCTTTTCAAGGATGGCGATCCTCGTACGGCACCGGCTGAATAAGTCCCGGATATGACCGTGTGGGCAAATAAGTAAAGGAGTGCTTTGCCGTCTCCTTTACTTATTTGTTGTGTTCTGATATTTTGTGTAAAATAAACTCTGTTGCTTATGAGATATTTAGAAAAGCGTTTGTTTCCGTTGTTGCTTGGTTCGTTGCTTTGCTGTGCTTGTGAGGGCGATACTTATGATATATTGGATATAGAAGTGCCGGGCGGTTATGAATTGTCCGCCGGTACCGCCACTGTATTTATGCGTTCTTCCAAGGCTTATGACACTCCGGCCAACTGGGTGACGGGAGCCTATAACTCACGTTTCAATAACGGAGACGGACTTTACGACGATGTCCGTACCAGCACTAACGGAACGGGCGGCGGTTTGGGCCCTGTCTATGCCGGATATTCCTGCGGCAGTTGCCATCATAACGCAGGCCGTACACGTCCTACGTTGTGGAGCGAGGGAGGATCGGGCAGTAGCGGTTTCTCTTCCATGCTGATATACATCACCCGCAAGAACGGCGCTTTCTTTCCCAATTACGGGCGTGTGCTTCACGACCAGTCCATTTATGGCGTAAAGGCGGAAGGAAAGCTGAAAGTGGAATATACTTATGAGGATTTTAAGTTTCCCGACGGTACTCCTTATCAGCTTGCCAAGCCCACTTATACGATAACGGACTGGTATGCGGAAGAAATAAAACCGGAAGATTTGTTCTGTACGGTTCGTATCCCCCTGCGGCATGTGGGAATGGGACAGATGATGGCGCTCGACCCGAAAGAGATTGAGGCGCTTGCCGCCAAAAGCAATTACCCCGAATACGGCATTAGCGGACGCTGTAATTACATTACGGAGAAAGGCGTGAAAAGTTTGGGACTGTCGGGCAACAAGGCCCAGCATGCAGACCTGACCGTGGAACTGGGCTTCTCCAGCGATTTGGGAGTGACCAACAGCCGTTATCCGGAGGAAATCTGTGAAGGGCAATTGCAAATGGAGCAGGGCAGCATGATGGGGCTGTCCTACGACCAGCTGGATGTATCGGCGGAGGATATGGAGGATGTAGACCTCTATATGCAATGTCTGGGTGTACCGGCCCGCCGCAATGTGGATGACGAACAGGTTATCAAAGGAGAGCAGAAGTTCTATGAAGCCAAATGCCACCTTTGCCATGTCACCACCTTGCATACCAAGCCGCGCGGCAGTTCTTTGTTGATAGGGACGCAGCTCCCGTGGCTGGGCGGCCAGACCATTCATCCGTATTCGGATTTCCTGCTCCACGATATGGGTTCGGAAATTATGGGTGTGGGATTGAACGACAACTATGTCAGCGGTCTGGCGCGCGGCAACGAATGGCGTACCACCCCGTTGTGGGGCATCGGCTTGCAGGAGATTGTCAACGGACATACCTATTTCCTGCACGACGGCCGCGCCCGCAATCTGGTTGAGGCCATTATGTGGCACGGCGGCGAGGCGGAGGCTTCCAAGAATCTGTTTAAGAATATGAATAAGGAAGACCGTGACGCGCTGATTGCATTTATCAATTCACTATAATAACAAGTTACACAGTATTTAAATAAGAAACGATATAATCGTATGAAGAAATTAATATTATTGGCTTCGCTTGCCGCTATGCCGTTGATGGCAATGGCACAGCACGAAGAAGATACGGAGAATGGCGTGGTGTCGTTGGCCGGAAGGGAAGGCTTTACTATTTCCAGCAAGAAAGGCGACTTTGTTTTCAAACCCTATTTGCTGGTACAGACGAGCGCCAATCTGAACTGGTATGATGATGAAGGCCTGGACAAGGCCTACAATCAGGATAACTTCGCCAATTCCGGTTTCTCAGTGCCTTATGCGGTGTTGGGTTTTACGGGTAAGGCTTTCGGGAAGGTATCTTTCAACCTTTCCATCAATGCGGCGGCCAGCGGCGGCGCTTTGTTGCAGCAGGCCTGGTTCGACGTGCAGTTCAAGAAGCAGCTGGCATTGCGTGTAGGTAAGTTCAAGACGCCTTTCTCGCATGCCTACCTGACTACGCTGGGCGAGACATTGCTGCCGCAGTTGCCTGTCTCGCTGACCTCTTCCGTCATCATGCCTTATTCGCTGAATGCCGTTACTCCGAACATGGCTACCGGCTTTGACCTGGGCGTGGAGCTGCACGGATTGGTAGGCGAGAAGTTCGGCTATGAGGTCGGCTTGTTCAACGGTACGGGAATCTCCGTGAATACGGCTTCAAAAACTATCAGTGACGACTGGCACATACCTTCTTTGCTTTATGCGGGCCGTCTGACTTATATGCCTAAGGGAGTGATGCCTTCCACGCAAGGCAATCCGAACCGCCTGAATGAAGACAAGATGCTTTTCGGCCTGTCCGGTTCTATCAATGTGGAGAGCGAGAATGAGAGTACGAACGATACGCGCGTCGGTTTGGAGTTTGCCATGTTGAAGAACAAGCTCTATCTGGCTGCCGAGGCGTACTATATGAATGTGGGATTCACCAAGCGGCAGAAGATTGACGAGACGTATCATTATTTGGGCGGTTATGTGCAGGGCGGTTATTTTGTGGCTCCCCGTGTTCAGGTGGCCGCGCGCTACGACTTCTTCAACCGTAACGGTACCGGTGACGACGGCTTCCTGAATATGCCGGCCGTGGGCATGAATTACTTCTTCAAGGGTTGCAACCTGAAGCTGCAGGCTATGTATCAGTATATAGCCCGTTGGGGACATGACACGCAGCTCGACCGCGATAATGATAACCTGGGTCTGGCTACGCATTCCGCTACCGTTTTGCTGCAATACACATTCTAACAGATTGAAGAAAGGATTTATCTATGAAGAACTATATTCTTTTCTTATCGCTGTTCATGTTCGTTTTCGCCTCTTGCGACGATGGCAGGCTCTATCAGGACAGGCTCATCGTGCCGGAAGAAGGGCGTGTGGTGAAGCTGCACGTGAATATGAGCGGAGTGGATACATGGCCGGACGGCTATACGGTGGTTCTTGCGGGTTTCAATGACGACAAGGAGTATTCGCTGATAGCAAAGTCCATCCCGAACAACGGGGATGTGGACATGGTAATGGCGGGTATAGGCGAAGACGTCACTTCCATCGAGCTTTGCGTGACGAACCGTATCCGTGAACGTGTCTATTCCTTTTACACACAGGACTTCTCGACAGTAGATGCCGATACCACCCGGGTGGATGCCGGAACAATCGATGCCGGCATGTTCAATGCCATTCAGCAGGGTATTTTTATTGGTAAGTCGTGTGTGGGTTGTCATGGAACCAGTACGACCGCGGCCGCCGATTTGGATTTGAAAGAGGGTGTCAGTTATAACGACCTGGTGAACCGTCCGTCCGTCATAATGCCCGAATGGATGCGTGTCAATCCGGGCAATTCCGGTGAAAGCATGTTGTATCAGATACTTTCTTCCCCTGTCAGCAAGGAGTGGGGACACGATCATTCGCAGGAAATAGAATCGTCTATAACGCTGGATATGCTTAAAGACTGGATAGACTCCGGCGCCAAAGAATAACTTCTATCAACAACAACGAAAAAAGATATTGTCATGAACAATAAACAACAAAAGCAAACAGAAAAGACCTTAACTGAAATCTTTAAATATAATGTGGAAAACGGTGTTTCGGAATATCATGTGATGATTCATGCGTGCTGTCCGGAAGATACATACGAGCAGCAGCTGAACGCGGTCGTGAATGCCTACTTCACCTTGCTCGAAGGGGAACTTCATGGCGCCGTTGCCGTTTTCAAGCGTTATTTCCTGAGCGATGCCGCCAACCAGTCGGATATGCTGCTGGCGCTTACCACCGAGAGGTCGGACTGCGCGCTTTCCATCGTGGAGCAGCCGCCGTTGAACGGTACTAAAATAGCCTTGTGGGCATACCTGCAGTCCGGAGTACAGACAAGAGTGCTTCACAACGGGCTGTTTGAGGTGAAGCATGGCGCTTACCGCCATCTTTGGAGCGGCAATGCCTTCAATCGTGCGGCCAACTCCGAATATCAAACCCGCCTGTTGCTGAATGACTACGTGATGCAGCTTATGGAACAGGGATGCAAATTGGCGGACAACTGTATCCGTACCTGGTTCTTCGTGCAGAACGTAGACGTGAACTATGCCGGCGTGGTGAAGGCCCGCAACGAAGTGTTTGTTACGCAAAACCTGACGGAGAAGACGCATTACATATCGAGTACCGGTATCGGCGGCCGCCATGCCGATCCGAAAGTGTCGGTGCAGATGGACGCGTATGCGGTCGACGGGATAAAGCCCGGACAGGTTCATTTCCTGTATGCGCCTACGCATCTGAACCCCACTTATGAGTATGGCGTCAGTTTTGAGCGCGGCACGTATGTGGATTACGGCGACCGCCGGCAGGTTTTTATCTCCGGTACGGCAAGCATCAATAACAAAGGCGAGGTGGTGCATCCGGGAAACATCCGCAGGCAAACCGAACGTATGTGGGAAAATGTGGAGGCTCTCCTGAAGGAAGCCGGCTGCACATTCGCCGACCTGGGGCAGATGATTGTATACCTGCGCGATATGGCGGACTATGCCGTAGTGAAAGAGATGTACGACATGCGTTTCCCCGCTACCCCCAAAGTGTTTGTCCACGCGCCGGTGTGCCGTCCGGGCTGGCTGATAGAAATGGAGTGCATGGGCGTGAAGAGGCTTGAGAATACAGAGTATGCCCCTTTCTAAAAGAGCGACCGATGTTTTGTAATTTGAAACGATTGTTTGTAAGTGTATATATCTGTCTCGTATGCTTGCTTGCCATAGCTACATTTCTGGAGCAGGCGTACGGGACGGATTTTATAGAAAAGCATATATATCATTCTTTTTGGTTTTGTTGTGTCTGGGGGATTCTGGCCGTTGCGGCTATGATGGCATCAGCCGGAAAGCGGTTGCGGAAATTTCTCCCTGCGTTGTTGTTGCATGGCTCCTTCCTCGTGATTTTGGCGGGAGCCATGATTACGTTTGCCGGCGGCCGGAAAGGATATGTACATCTTATTGCAGGGAACAAGGTAAGCAGCTTTGTGGAGCAGGAGAGCGGGCGGGAGATAGGTTTGCCCTTTACATTGCTTTTGGACAGCTTTCCGGTGGAATACTATCCCGGTACGGAAGCTCCCGCGGACTATATCAGCCATATCCGCGTATTACGGCCGGGGCAGGGGGCGGACAGCTCCTCTTGCAGCCGCACCGTTTCCATGAACCGTATCTTGTCCGAACAGGGTTTCCGCTTCTATCAGTCGTCTTTCGACGAAGACAGGCAGGGCAGTTGGCTGATGGTGAACCATGACCCTTGGGGTATAGGAATTACCTATGCGGGATACATCCTGTTGGGCATCTCTATGATTGGAATGCTTTTCGGCCGCAGGGGGGAATTCCGCAGGCTGATGAACCATCCGTTGCTTAAAAAGGGAGGCGTGTTCTGCTTTCTGCTGTTGGCGGGAAGCATGCAGGTGCAGGGACGGACGCTTCCGGCCTTGAGCATCAGACAGGCGGACAGCCTGGCTTCCGAACAGGTTATTTACCATGACAGGGTGGTGCCCTTCAATACGCTTGCCCGTGATTTCGTGATGAAACTGACGGGACGGCCGTCTTATGCGGGGTTAACTCCCGAACAGGTTATCGGCGGCTGGTTGCTGCGTCCGGAAGTGTGGCAGTACGAACCGATGATTTACATTAAGAACCGGGAATTATGCCGCCTGTTGAACTTGAAAACGTCTTACGCTTCTGTGGCCGACTTGTTTGACGGACAGCGGTACCGCTTGCAGGACTTCTGGCAGGGCGGGCGGGAAACCGGCCGGAAAATGTCTCCTCTGGAAAAGGCAATCGTGGAAACGGACGAAAAGGTGGGATTGATTCTGATGCTTCAAAAGGGTACCTTGATTCGCCCTCTGCCGAAAGACGGCGGCGTAAAGCCGCTGCCATCGCCGAAGGTACGCGCGGAGCTTATCTACAACCGTATTCCTTTCAGCAAATGCCTGTTCATGTTCAATCTGACGGTTGGTTTGCTGGCATTCTTCCATCTGGTATATTGCAGCTTGCGCCATGCTTCGGAGCGGAGCGCTTTGTCACGCCGGATAAACCGTTTGTTTGTGGCGGCACTTTATGCGGCATTCCTTTTCCAGCTCTTCGGATACGGTCTGCGCTGGTATGTGGGCGGGCGTATTCCGTTGAGCAACGGATATGAGACGATGCAGTTTATGGCCTTGTGCACGCTGCTGCTGGCGTGCTTGTTTCGCCGCAGGTTTCCGTTTACGGTTCCTTTCGGCTTTCTGCTTTCGGGATTTGCGTTGCTCGTCGCCCATTTGGGGCAGATGAATCCGCAGATTACCCCTTTGATGCCTGTACTTGTGTCTCCCTGGCTCAGCATGCACGTTTCACTGATAATGATGTCCTATGCGCTGTTCGCCTTTATGATGCTGAACGGAATACTTGCTTTGTGTATTCGCAGGCACGGGAAGATGCTGATGCTCCTCAGCCGTCTCCTGCTTTATCCGGCGAATTTCTTCCTGGGCGCAGGTATCTTTATGGGGGCTGTCTGGGCCAACGTGTCGTGGGGGCGGTATTGGGCATGGGACCCCAAAGAGGTTTGGGCGCTGATTACGTTCCTTGTGTACGGAATGGCGTTTCATGCGAAGAGCCTGCCCGCTTTCCGCAGGCCGTTGTTCTTTCACATCTATATGATTGCGGCCTTTCTTACGGTGTTGATGACCTATTTCGGAGTGAATTACATCCTGGGCGGCATGCACAGCTATGCAAACGCGTGATTGAAACGGTAGTGTTACCTATTTATAATGACTGGCGTTCTTTATTATACCTATATCGGGTGATTGCGGCATTGGGCGCGATGCCGTATCTTTGCAACATCAGATTTAAAGAATGAATTAGTTAGTCATAATTACGTAACCACTTTTATGAA
>ERZ779889.3871-NODE-3871-length-10430-cov-2.798169_pt1 | contig 10430 bp, 9 predicted proteins | sample MGYA00511030_ERZ779889 | MGnify/ENA primary metagenome ERZ779889 (study PRJEB29588, sample SAMEA2160616) | human gut metagenome | biome: human gut; feature: human-associated habitat; material: faeces | place: Denmark | collected 2008/2010 ...
CACAGCTCAAAGAATGTCTTGCTTACTGTGAAGACCCATGCGGCGCAGAAAACGGATTCTCCGGACGTGAAGTTATGGCAGAGTTCAGACAGCTCTCCGGAATGCCGACAGCAACCAACATGATCAACACAGACTGGCGCCAGATGCATCACTGCCTGTCCCTGCAGAGCGTAGATATTCCGCTTGCAGACCCGCATTTCTGGACTATGAACGGTTCCGTTCGAGTAGGTCAGATGTGCAACGATTTCGGCATGATGTGGGGATGTCATTCCAATAATCACTTCGATGTCAGCCTTGCAATGGTCGTACAGTGTGCAGCAGCAATCCCAGGAAAGATGAACGGAATCGACACACACTGGATCTGGCAGGAAGGACGCGAGCGTCTCACAAAACAGCCGATGAAAATCGTAGATGGATGCATCGACCTTCCGAAAAAAGGCGGACTTGGAATCGAAGTTGACCGCGAACAGGTTCTCAAAGCACACAAACTTTACATGGACAACTGTCTGGGAGCACGTGACGATGCAAAAGGCATGCAGTATCTGATCCCGGGATGGAAATTCGACAACAAGCGTCCATGTCTCGTAAGATAACAAACAATATAGGATGAGGGTCTGGCGACAGATTCTCCCCCTTAAAAACTTTAGTGAATGAATATATGGAAAGAGTATGAGGAAAAAACATGTCTGAATCAACAAGAATGTTATTAGGACTGGCATTAGGAATCATCGTAATGATCGTCCTGGTAATGAAAACAAAAGTACATTCCTTCATGGCCCTGCTGATCGCAGCCATGATCACAGGAATCATCGGCGGAATGCCGATCTCAGATATTAACCTCGCTGACGGCACAACTCAGATTGGTCTGATCACAGCCATTCAGGAAGGATTTGGAAGCACATTAAAGAGCACCGGTATCATCATCGGTCTTGGCGTTATGATGGGCGGTATTCTGGAGAAATCCGGAGCTGCCGAAAAAATGGCATACAGCTTTATCAAACTGATCGGTCAGAAAAACGAAGAATGGGCTCTGGCGATCACAGGATGGTTCATTTCCATTCCGGTATTTGCAGACTCCGCGATCGTAATTTTTGCACCTCTTTGCAAGGCAATGTCCAAAGTAACCGGTAAATCTGTAGTAGGACTTGCACTTTCACTGGCGGTTGGTCTTCAGCTGACACACTGTCTGGTACCTCCGACACCTGGTCCGCTGACTGCAGCCGGAATGTTCAATGTCGATGTAGGTCAGATGATCATCGGTGGTGCACTGATCTCCATTCCGATGCTGATCGTAGTAGTTTTTTACACAAAATGGATCGGAAAGAAAATCTATCAGGTTCCGAACGATGAAGGTGGATTTGACAGAAAAGAATTCAAACAGGAATACATCAAATCCATGGATGAACTCAATGCAATGATGGATGCAAAACCACTCCCGGGCTTCTGGGTATCTGTAGCACCGATCTTTGTTCCGATCATCCTGATCCTTCTCAAAACTGTACTTGGTTTTGCTGGTGTCAGCAACAGCGTAGTTGATTTCTTTGGTTCTCCGATCGTAGCACTTGGAATCGGTACACTTCTTGCAATCTACGGACTTGTTCCGAAGGAAGATAACAAAACAGTTCTCAAGATGATGGATGATGCCATCAAAGATACCGGTATCATTATGCTGATCACAGGTGCCGGCGGATCTCTTGGAAACGTTGTAAAAGTAAGCGGTATCGGTACTGCACTTGGTGAAATGGTTACATCCTGGGCACTTCCGGCAGTCCTGATCCCGTTCATCATTGCAGCACTTATGAGGATTGCTCTCGGATCTGCAACCGTTGCGATCACAACAGCAGCATCCCTGACAGCACCACTTATGAGTGTTTTAAGCATCAGCCCGCTTCTTATGTCCCTTTCCTGCTGCGTAGGTGCGATTTCATTCTCTTACTTCAATGACAGTGGATTCTGGGTATTCAATGGAATGTTCGGTCTGACAGAATTAAAAGATCAGGTAAGATGTAAAACAGCAGTGTCATTGATCATGGCAGGAGTTGGAATTATAGAATTACTGTTATTACAGTTTGTGTTATAAATTGAAAGGAGTTTTTTATTATGACATTCGTACCAAAGGGAATTATCCCTCCAATTATTACACCATTAACAGACGAGGGTGAAGTAAACTATCCGGTATTAAGACAGATGGTAAATCACCTGATCGACAACGGAGTTCACGGTTTGTTCCCACTTGGAACAACCGGAGAATTCTACGCATTCGATGATGATACATACAGAAAGATCCTTGAGACAGTCGTTGATGAGACAGCAGGACGTGTTCCGGTTTATGGTGGAGCAAGCCATATTACAACAAGAGGAGTTATCAGACTGGTAAAGATCTGTGAGGAGGTCGGAGTTGATGCAGTTTCCGTACTGACACCAATGTTTGTATCCCAGACACAGGATGAGTTGTACAATTACTATAAGACAATCGCAGAAAATACAACACTTCCAATCATCATGTATAACAATAAACCAAAGACAAATGTGACAATCACACCGGCAACAGTTGCAAAACTTGCTGATATTGAAAATATTGTTGCTGTAAAAGACAGTACAGGTGATATGACAAATGCTGCAGAGTATATCCGTCTGACAAGAGGAAAAGATTTCTCTGTACTGATGGGAAGAGATACTTTGATCTACGCAGCTCTTTGCTACGGAGCAACAGGAGCAATCGCATCCTGTGCAAATGTAGCACCGAGAATTGCAGCGGATATCTATGATAAATACGTTGCAGGAGATCTTGAAGGAGCTCTGGAAGCACAGTTTACATTGGCTCCGTTCCGTATTGCATGCGGTATGGGAACATTCCCGGCAGCAATCAAGGAAGGTCTCGTTCAGGAAGGAATTCCGGTAGGAAAATGCTTAGATCCGATCGGCGAACTGACACCGGAAGAGAAAGAGAAGCTGCATAAAGTACTTGCAGATATGAACCTTGTTTAAAACAAGAAGTTATTAAAAAATGTTAATAAACTAAAATTTGCTGCCATGATTTCGGTGGTCGGACTGCAAGTCAATCTCCGGTCCGATCACTGAAGTAAAAATAAAAGTAGAATAGAAACAGATAGAGAAAAAGTTCGTGTATAAAAGGAGAAATTGTTATGTCTAGAATCGTAAAGATGGAAGTATATCCAGTAGCCGGAAAAGACTGTATGGAACTGAATTTAAGTGGAGCACACGCACCATACTTCACAAGAAATATTGTTGTTCTTTATGATGAGAACGGAGAGACAGGAGTTGGAGAAGTTCCGGGAGGAGAGAAGATCACAAAAGCACTTGAGGAATGTATCCCGCTTGTTGAAGGAACAAGAGTTGCTGAGTATAAGAGCACACTGCTTAAAGTAAAAGCACATCTTGATTCTAAGGGGGAGGAAGATGTCAGAGGAAACCAGACATTTGACCTTCGTACAGGAGTTCATGTAATTACAGCGATCGAGGCTCCATGTCTTGATCTCCTTGGAAAGCAGCTTGGTGTTCCGGTTTGTGAACTTCTCGGAGACGGACAGCAGAGAGATAAAGTAAGAATGCTTGGATATCTCTTCTTTGTAGGAGACCGTAACAAGACAGATCTTCCGTATGATTCAGAGCCGGATTCAGATTGTGCATGGTACCGTCTGCGTCACGAAGAAGCACTTACGGCAGATAAGATTGTAGAGATGGCACTTGCTACAAAAGAGAAATACGGTTTTAAAGATTTTAAACTGAAAGGAGGAGTTCTTGCAGGAAACGAAGAGATGGATGTGATCCGTGCAATGAAGAAAGCACTTCCAGATGCAAGAATCGACCTTGATCCAAATGGTGGATGGCTTCTTGAAGAAGCAGTTGAATATGTAAAGGGAATGGAAGGAATCCTTACATACTGTGAAGATCCATGCGGAGCAGAAGGTGTTTACTCAGGAAGAGAGATTATGAGTGAATTCCGCAGACGTACAGGTTTCCCGACAGCAACAAACATGATCGCTACAGACTGGAGACAGGTTGGACACTCTCTGGAATCTCAGGCAGTTGACATCATCCTTGCAGACCCACATTTCTGGACAATGAGTGGTTCTGTACGTGTAGCTCAGATGTGCCATGATTTTGGATATACATGGGGATCTCATTCAAATAACCATTTTGATATCTCCCTTGCAATGTTTACACAGGTTGGAGCAGCGGTTCCGGGAGAGTACAATGCACTGGACACACACTGGATCTGGCAGGAAGGTCTTGAGAGACTGACAAAAGAGCCACTTCAGATCGTAGACGGATGTGTAGAAGTTCCAAAGAAACCAGGACTTGGTATTGAAGTGGATCTTGAGCAGGTGAAGAAAGCACATCAGCTGTACCTTGATAACTGTCTTGGAGGAAGAGATGATGCAGTAGGAATGCAGTATCTGATCCCGGGATGGAAATTCGATCCAAAGAAACCTTGCCTTGTAAGATAAGGAGAACGACAGTGGAAAATGAAACAGAAGATTTACATTCCTCAGCCAATCGCTGCAGCGGGAGAGGACTATCTCATAGAAAAAGGCTATGAGATAGTCCGCGGCAGCGGAAAGACAGACAAAGAATCAATAAAAAATGATATTGCAGTATGTGATGCAATGATTCAGCGAACTGCAAAAGTAGACAAGGAAATACTTGAAGCAGGAAAGAACCTGAAAATCATAGCCAGACATGGGGCAGGATATGACAATCTTGACTGGAAGGCTGCGAATGAGTTAGGGATTTATACGACTTATTCACCGGACACGACGACCTTATCTGTTGCAGAATTCACTATAACGGTGATTTTAAATCTTGCAAAACGTCTGAAAGAATCCGAAGAACTGGTAAGGAATGGGGATTTTCAGAAGAAATTTTCACTGAAAGGGACCGATGTAGCAGGAAAGACACTCGGGATCATCGGTCTTGGAAAGATTGGAAAAGAGGTAGCAAGAAAGGCAGCGCTGGGGCTGGATATGAGAGTCATTTCTTATGTGCCGCGTCCGGAAGGGAAAGATATTCCAGAGTATATAGAAATCGTGTCTTGGGAAGAACTTTTGCAAACATCGGATTATATCAGTCTGCATGTGCCGGGAGGAGAAAAGAACCAGGGAATTATTTCAAAAAAAGAGTTTGCCATGATGAAGAAATCCGCTTCCCTGATTCAAGTTTCCAGAGGCGGTGTTGTTGATGAAGAGGCGTTAGCAGAAGCAATCAGGAACAGTCAGATCAGAGGCGCAGCGGTGGATGTGTTCTCAGAAGAACCACCCAAAAAAGACAATCCATTATTGAAACTGGAACAAGTGATTCTGACACCGCATATTGGTTCCAATACGGTGGAATGTATGGATCGGATTGCACTGGATGTAGCGGAAGATGTGCATCTTGTCCTTTCCGGAGAGAATCCGAAACATCCAATTAAAAGATAGATTATGACAGAAGAGGGAAGGCAGCGGGAAAATGGAAAAAGTGACTTTAGATCCGGCAATTAAATTTGGAGCCGGGAGATACAGACAGGAAAAGAATTTACTTGAAGAGTGTGGAAAAGAAATTTCACGTTTTGGAAAGAGAGCATTTATCATTGCCGGAAACAGAGCGTGGGATGCAGTGAAAGAACGGATAATTCCGGGATTTGAGAAGGCAGGACTTGAGTATGAATTGCACCTGTATGGTGGAAAGTGTTCTTATGAAGCTGCCAGGGAATATGCTGAAAAATGCAAAGCAGAAAACTGTGATGAGGTAGTCGGAATCGGTGGCGGACTTGTTATGGATTTTGCAAAAGCAGTCGGTGAATATGCGGATACCGGAGTTGTCAACATTCCGACATCAATCGCAACCTGTGCCGCATTTACAACAATGAGTGTTATGTATACGCCGGAAGGTGCGAAGAAGGACTGCTGGAGATTCGAACATGAAGTCGATGCGGTTCTTGTAGATCTGCAAGTGATCGCAGAATGCCCAATCCGTTATGCGGCAGCCGGAATTTTGGATGCGATGGCAAAAAAAATCGAGATACAGAACGGCAAGCCGAAGATGTATCTCAGTGAAAATAAAATCGATCTGTTCAGTGCCTACAAGATGGCAGAGTATACTTACGAGGTGCTTGTAGAGTATGGTGCACAGGCAATTGAAGATATCCGTCATAAGAGACTGACAAAGGCAGTGGAAGATATCACATTTATCAATATCGCTGTAACCGGTGTGATCGCGAACATCACGAAAAGCTTCTCACAGTCAGCACTTGGTCATATGATGTATGACGGTGTGCGGACTTATTTTACAAAGGAAGCAGAGCATGCGCTGCATGGAGAAATCGTGGCAGTGGCACTGTTTACTCAGCTTTACTACAATAAATTAAGTGAAGATAAAGAGGCACTTCGTCTGTTCATGAAAGGGATGGACATGCCATTAACTTTGCAGGAGCTTGGAATCGAGCCGACGCAGAAGAATCTTGATATTCTGGAAGCGTATCTGATTGATTCTCCTTATGTAGAGCAGTCAGAAGAGAGCTTTAAGCTGCTGCATGAAGCAATGAAACAGATGTGTTAAAAGAAAGGAAATAATAGAATGAAAGTAGGATTTATTGGACTTGGAATTATGGGAAAACCGATGAGCATGAATTTGTTAAAAGCAGGAAATGAGCTCGTTGTATTTGATTTTAATGAGACAGCAGTTGCAGAGGTTGTTGCAGCAGGTGCAAAGGGAGTAAAAAGCGGAGCTGAAGTAGCAGCAGAGTGTGACACAATCATCACAATGGTTCCAAACTCACCACATGTACGTGCAGCATGTCTTGGAGAAGGTGGAATTGCAGAGGCAGCAAAACCGGGAACAGTTGTAATTGATATGAGCTCTATTGATCCGGTAGAATCTAAAAAGATTGGCGCTGAGCTTGCAGAAAAAGGAATTGAACTGATGGACGCACCGGTAAGTGGTGGGGAGCCGAAGGCAATCGACGGAACACTTTCTGTTATGGTTGGTGGAAAGAAAGAGACATTTGACAAATATTATGAACTGTTGATGCAGATGGCAGGTTCTGTTGTATATGTTGGAGAACTTGGATCAGGAAATGTTGCAAAACTCGCAAATCAGGTAATCGTTGCACTGAATATCGCAGCAGTATCCGAAGCACTGACACTGGCAAAGAAAGCCGGGACAGATCCGGAGCTTGTATATCAGGCAATCCGTGGAGGTCTTGCAGGTTCTACAGTTCTTGATGCAAAGGCACCGATGATGATGGATCACAACTTCAAGCCGGGATTCCGTATTGAACTTCACATCAAAGACCTGAACAATGCGCTGAACGCTGCGCATGCAGTAAATGCATCTCTTCCGCTTACAGCAGAGATCATGGAGATCATGCAGTCCTTAAAGGCTGACGGAAATGAAAAAGATGACCACAGTGCAATTGTAAAATACTACGAAAAAGTATCTAATGTGTCTGTAGAAAGAGAAAACTAAGATTAACCATTTGTAAGAATATAAGTTATTGCCGGTCATGGGAAACTGTGGTCGGCATTTTCTATCTGAATAAAAGGTCAGGAGGAAGAACAGAATGAAATTACATATTATCGACGAGGCAGAACGTTGCCTGAAATGTAAAAAACCACTTTGTCAGCAAGGGTGTCCGATTCATACACCTATCCCACAAATCACTCAATTATTACTTGAAAACCGTTTGATGGAAGCCGGTGAAATCCTTTTTGCAAATAATCCAATGTCCGCTGTCTGCTCCACCGTATGTAACCATGAAAATCAATGTGAAGGCCATTGTGTTTTAGGAAGAAAGAGCAGTCCAATCCATTTTAGCAGTATTGAGAATTTCATTTCAGATTCTTATCTTGACAGGATGGAAGTGCCGAAAATAGAGAAAAATGGAAAGAAAGTAGCGGTGATCGGTTCAGGACCGGCAGGAATTACAGTTGCTATCAAGCTTGCATTAGCAGGTTATAAAGTAACGATTTTCGAAGAACGAAGCAAAATTGGCGGTATGCTGCAGTATGGAATTCCAGAATTCCGTCTTTCAAAATCTGTGATCGACCGATACAAAAAGAAAATGGAAGAATTGGGAATCCGGATTCGCCCGAATACCGTGATCGGAAGTGCAATCGTGATCGATAATCTGTTCCGCGACGGATACAGCAGTGTCTTTGTAGGAACAGGAGTATGGAGACCGAAGGCAATCGGAATTAAAGGAGAGAGTCTTGGAAATGTATACTTTGGGATTGATTACCTCAGAAGACCGGAGGCACATCAATTGGGAGAGAAAGTAGCTGTTATCGGTATGGGAAATGTTGCGATGGATGTAGCCAGAACTGCATTGCGTCATGGTGCAAAAGAGGTTACACTGTATGCAAGAGGAAAACGCATTTCCGCAAGCTCTCATGAGGTGTCTTATACAAAACTGGAGGGCGCAGACTTTGTGTTTGGAAAGGCGATAGAGTCGATCAATGAAGCCGGTCCGATGTTTAAAACAAGTATATTTGATGAAAACAATAAAGTGATTGGATATGAAGAAAAATTAGATCAGGTAGAAGCAGACTCTATAATCATTTGCGTGAGTCAGGCACCAAAGAATAAGCTGGTACTTACAACGGATCAGTTAAAAACGACAGAGAAGGGACTTCTTCTGACAGATGAGAACTGCATGACAACGCATGAAGGTGTTTTTGCAGCAGGAGATGTTGTACAGGGAGCGAATACGGTGGTTCATGCTGTAGAGGAAGCAAAACGGGCTGCTGAAGGGATGATTCGATATATGGAAAGGGAAGAAAATGAGTGATTTATATCTTACATTAAAAAATGGAATGAAAATGCCGCGTCTTGGTATGGGAACCTGGATGCTTGGTGAACATCTGTCAATCTACCAGCAGGAAAAGAAGGCGCTTCAGGCAGGGCTTGATGCAGGATTTACTTTAATAGATACAGCTGAAATGTATGGAAATGGACTTTCAGAGAAATTAATCGGGGATACGATCCAGGGATATTCTCGAGAAAAACTCTTTCTTGTTTCAAAGGTATATCCGCACAATGCAGGACGTCCGCAGATTTATGACAGTATTGACCAGACATTGCATAATCTTAAAACAGATTATCTGGATATGTATCTGTTGCATTGGCGCGGAAGTATTCCGTTGGAAGAAACAGTGGATGCAATGGAAGAACTGGTGAAAAAAGGCAAGATCAGAAGCTGGGGCGTATCCAATCTGGATACATCAGATATGAAAGAACTGTTTTCAGTTCCCAATGGAGATCACTGTCAGGTGGATCAGGTATTGTATCATCTGGGATCCCGTGGGATAGAGTATGATCTGATGCCCTGGCTGGAAGAACATCAGACACCGATTATGGCGTATTGCCCACTTGCACAGGCTGGAAGCCTGCAAAGAAGCTTGTTAAAGAACAAAGAAGTGCAGAAAATAGCAAAAGCTCGTGGCATTACACCGATGCAGGTACTTCTCGCATTTGTTCTTCAGAAAGACCAGGTGATTGCAATTCCAAGAAGTGGCAGAACAGAGCATGTACTTCAGAACTGGGCAGTAAAAGATGTTATCCTTACAGACGAAGAATACGCTGCTCTTGACCGTGCATTTCCTGCACCGGAGCATAAGACCTATTTGGATATTGTATAGAATAAGCTGTGAGAAGAAGTATTGTGAAAATATAACAAAAACGTGTGGAAACGATTACATTGTCTTGAAATAAACAATGTTTGTCAACGAAATCAATGACAAAACGATGAAAAACAGAAAAAAATTAAGTGAATCTGTCTCTAGAAAAAGAAATCTCTGAATGCTATTCTGTTAGTGTAATAAAGGAAAATAAGAATAGAAATTTTAAAGAGAGTTTATAGGAGGCAGGGGAATGAGAAGAGTTTTGCAGAATCTGATCATCGCATTTACAGTTATCTTTTTGTTTACAGGCATGTTTTTATATAGAAAATCAGAATATGTGGAAGCAAGTGGACAGTATACAAGTAACATAACAATCCGTAACACTTCACCGCTTGAACTGGAAAATGTTCAGGTTAAGTTCAACGGAGCAGAAACAGTAACAATCGGGGCAATGCAGTCTGGAGAGAAAAGAGTGATTGAGATTCCGGAAGAAGCAAAACCGGCAGTTACAGTCCAGGTGAGCGGAACATCTGATCTGGCCGGAAAATTCGCCGGACATTTCAGCGGAAGAATCACAGACGGAACAGAAGCTATGATTTATCTTGAAGAAGATATGACACTTGGAGTTTCATCGAATGTGATAGATAATTGAAGAGAACAAGACTTATAAATTTCAAAGTCTTTCATAATATGAAGAGAGTGGACAGCAGAAATTAGTTTTGCTGTCCACTCTTTTTATGATATTATGTAATTGTTCAGAGCCAAGCAAAATTTAAAAAACAGGTATAAAATGCTTGCATTTTTAAG
>ERZ779889.3875-NODE-3875-length-10424-cov-8.121130_pt1 | contig 10424 bp, 8 predicted proteins | sample MGYA00511030_ERZ779889 | MGnify/ENA primary metagenome ERZ779889 (study PRJEB29588, sample SAMEA2160616) | human gut metagenome | biome: human gut; feature: human-associated habitat; material: faeces | place: Denmark | collected 2008/2010 ...
GGCGGAAGCGCCCGTTCACAAAGGCGGTGTGCAACATGGCCGTGATGGACATCACCGACATCGCGCCGCTGTTTTTTGCGGTGCACGCGCTGCTCGGCGAGGGCGGGATCTTCGTGTTCGCCACGCAGCATCCGTGCTTTGTCACGCTGACGGACCGCTATATGACGCCGCACGCCTACTATGACATCGCCCTCGCCGGGCAGCCGCGGCAGCAATGCTACTACCACCGCTCGCTGCAGGATATCTTCCGCCCCTGCTTTGCCGCCGGGTTCGTCATCGACGGGCTGCGCGAAGCGTGCTACCGGACCGATCCCGAGCGCCCCGCGGTGCTGATCGCCCGGCTCAAAAAACAATGACGCCGCGCCCGGGTTCCCAGCGGCTGTGCACGATGGCGAGGATGCCGGCCGGCTAAAGCGTAACCTCCGCTTATCGCACAATTGAAAGCAATCCCTGCTACTGCCGTAAACAATGGGAACGAGAGCAATGCAGGGAGAACGCAGCACATATATTGGATTCGTCTATGCGAAATGGCCTGAACCGGATGTTGCAACTGCGAAATTCTGAACCTGCGTTTTTGTGGGCGTGCACGACTAAAAATACCGTCCTGGCGTGCAACGAAATGTTTGAACTGAAAGCCTGTGCGCTCAAAAACAGCGATTCCCGCTCGGCGCTGCTCACAAAGAGCTGATAAGATGTTTTCGCATGCCGAAATCAGGCTCATTCTGTTGAATCGGGTGAACTAAGATATAATTCGGATGGCGTGCGGCCGGTAACTTTTTTGAAGCAAACGCTGAAATATTGCGGACTGATAAATCCAACCCGTTCAGCAATTTCATACATCTTCAAATTCCCTGCCCTCAATAAGTGAATCGCCTTATGGATGCGCAATTCCATCAGATACTCATTAAAACTTTTTCCCAAATAGTGTTTAAATACAGTGCTCAGATACGTGGGGGAAACATATATGCTGCGGGCAACATCGCTTTGCTTTAATCCGGAGCGCATGTAGTTCTTTTGTATAAAATCTACGGCAAGGTCAATCATGCGCGGATTATCGGTTGCAGCTTGCTCCGACATTGCATTCAATAACGCATAATAGCCCTGCGATGCAGTTGAAATCATATCATCGAGCAGATCTGTCTTTTGCACGGCTAAATAACAATCAAAAAGTGACTGCAACAGGTTCGGATACCTATCGAGCTGTATATCCTCAATGCTTTCCGTCAGAATTTTTAGGATGCAAAAGCGCATAAGATTTTCATCGGTGACGCCATTGTCCAAAAGATACGTGCGGATTGCCTGTAGTCGTCCCTCCAACGTTGTATGCTTACTTCCAGTTGGCATTATCGCAGACCAATCAACTTCCAGAGAGTCTTCGGCGCCTACGTCCCGAATAAAATATGCACGATCGTTTCCGTACAATATGCGGGAACGGAGAGCCTCGTTTGATTGTAAAAAAGAGGTGTGTATTCCGGAAAATCCGCATCCTATATCGCCTACGCCCACCGTTATCACACCTTTTGTATATAATTTGACGGATTCGCATAACTCTACCGCCATACGATTGATTTGATCAAAAATTCTGGAATCGGATTCACGGCAGCAACATAAAAGTATGATCTGATCCATACTGCCTGTGATTACTTTGTAGGTTGGCTCTGGGAAAGATGCCTTTACCAATTCCTGCACAATATACATTAACGTTGTTGACTGTAGCGGGAAAGGAGAGCGCTCCAGCGCGGTTATTGCGATATTCACGATTATGAATACGTCTGTCTCAAGCGAAATTTGTAGCAACTCGGCCTGCTGCGCAGCTTGCTGGGGGGACAGGTCGCCCTGAAGCACCTTGTTCCAAAATTGTTCCAAAAGAACAGGACGGCTGCGCTCAATCTGAGAGGCGATAGCCTGTTCATGATCGAGTTTCCAGCGCGCACGAGTAAGTGCTGCTTGAAGACTTTCAAAAGTTATCGGCTTTAACAGATAATCAAATATACCATGTTGGATTGCGTCTTGCGCATATTCGAATTTATCATGAGCGGAGAGGAGCAGCACAACAACGTTCGGTTTATTTGTTAATGCCCGCTTTGCCGCCTCAAGACCGGTTACAAACGGCATATCTATATCCAGCAGCAATAAATCGATATCCTGTTCTTGCATGATTGGTTCTATGCGTCGACTATCATCAACAGCTTCAATTAATTGGAAGCCCAGCTCTCTCCATGGAATATTTTTCTCCAATCCGCGCAGGATGATGTGATCATCATCGGCGATAACAACATTATACATGGTACCCCTCCTTTTGGAACGGAATATCTATTGTAATTATTGTGCCTTCATTTAGGCGACTAACTATTTGCATGGAACTTTGTTCGCAATATAGCTTTAATCGGCTTGATACATTGCGCAGAGCAAAACAATCGCTGACATCGGAATTCAACGAACCTTCACGAATCGCAGCGCGCACCTGTGCAAGTCGCTTTTCATCCATGCCGCAGCCATTATCATGCACTTCAATGTGCAGCGCGCCGAGCATTTGCTTACATCGTATTTGCAGCATGCCTTCTCTTTTGGGCCTTGGATCAGAGACAACGCCATGAAAAATCGCATTTTCGACAATTGGCTGGAGGGTCATCTTTGGGATTTGAACCGAATCAAGATCGCCCTCTGTCTCAATGCGATAAGTAAAGCGCGGTCCAAATCGCATTTGCTGGATACAAAGGAACTGCTCGGTCAGGCTGAGTTCTTCACGCATTGTAAGAAGCATGTCGCCGTTGCTTAATCCAATTCGATAGAAATTGGAAAGAGCGCATAACATTTTGTGCGCATCAGCGTTTTCATTCATTTGCACTAGCTGATCTATTGAAAATAACGTATTATATAGAAAATGGGGCTGGATTTGCTCTTGCAATAAGTGAATTTCAAAACTGGCTTTTTTCTGCTGCTCCTCCTTAATATCATGTATCAAACCATTTATTCTAAGCACCATTGCATCAAGAGCTGTGTCTACTAAAGACAATTCGTTACTCATGCGTCGCAAAATATGGGGCAGGGGAGGTTTGTTATACGTCACATTTCGGACTTTATCCGCAAGCGCAAGGGCAGGCTTTGTCACGCGAATTCGTACTACAATATAGATGGCGCCCATACCAACAAACGAGAGCAACAATGTAAAAACGAGAAGCCTGCGGTATGCCGTGGCTGAAGAAAGCGCTTCATTGCGGGAATAAACTGCTGCAAGTTTCCAATGATTGCAGGCGAGCGTTTCGTATAAGACCGTGATGGCAAAATGCTCATTTGGAGGGGAAAACATACCGGCATCATCAGACGAGTCCATTAAATGTTGACGGGACTTTTCTGTAAGGGGTAATCTTTGTTCTCCGGCGGCAATCATCCCATTATTGTCTGTAATAATGGCTATGTATCCGTTGTCGAAAATAGAAAATTCACGCAAGATCTTAACCAGAAATTCCGCCCGAATGCGAAACATTAAAAATCCGCAACATTGACCGCTCATTCTACATAGAGGTGTAATAATTGCCAATGGAGATTGCTCCCCGTCAGCCTCTGTGCCATCGTTTGGATTTATCCAGAGATAGGAATCGCCTTCCCACGAGGAAGCTATAATTGATGATAGCTTCCGCTCATAATATGCGTCTAACGGCAGCCCGCAATTGAGCATATAGTCCCAATCCCTTAAATACGCAGTGGTCGCAATTAGCTCAGAGTTGTTAGAAATATAGATCATTTCCATTTGACGCTTAAGCGTAGAAAGACAGTCCGTTTGCCAAAGTGAATCCATATCCCTGTAGTTCATTATATTTAAAATGGACTCGATCGTAAGTTTGAGCGAGACAAACTGGTCAAAAATCTGGAAGATGCGACTGTCGGCATATTCCTTATTCAATTTCACTATTTCGGAAATGTTTCTCTGAGCATCGTCCTGGATTTTTTCAATTACAACGTTGGAAAAATATAGCATCTGCGCAAAAGTGGTGACAATCAGCACAATCAAGAAAACAGCAATCAGCTCAACACTCAGCTTTGGACGACTTTTCTCGGCAATAGGCTTTTTCATGCTCTTATTCGCCACCACGGACAGTCACCCCCTTCTAATAATCGATAAGAATGAGCGCCGGCCGCCTCCTAAGGAACCAAGCCGGCGCTCACGGACTAATATTTGTTGCGAATCCCTAGCTTATCCATTGCTGTTATCAAATAATGTAATGATTCTATGTATGCACCATCAATGTCCGGGACATTGGCAATATCCAGCGCGATATACCCGGAGAAACCGTGCTTTTTAAGAGCGATCAGGATGCCGTCCCAATCAATGTTTCCGCTGCCGAGCTGCAAATGCGCATTGGAGCAACCATTGTTGTCGGCAGCATGAACACTAAAAATACGGTTTCCGAGCTTCTCAACGCTATAGGGAAGTATTTCCTTTGCCGCATTCAAATGTGCAGTATCGAGCACAACGCCAAGGTTTTCTTCCCCTACATGCTCATATAGCCGCAAAAAAGAATCTGTTGAATAAATGTTTTCGCCTACTCGAGGCTCCACAATCAAACGCATACCAGATTCTTGCGCCATAATTGCACACTTTTTGAACGTGCATACCATATGATCATAGTATTCGGCATAACAAAAAGCCGGATCGATCTCTACAGCATAGCTTTCGTCATACTTGAAGCTATCCCCACTATAGGGCTTTTCACCTATAAAAACCAAGGGTGGCGTGAAGCTATCGATCTGCACGGACTGTGCGCCAATAGCCTCTGCTATTTCAAGACTTCGCTTGAAATCATCCATTCCCTGCTTTGCCAGGACCAGTTCTTGCGAAAACAAATCCGGCAAAATCGGCGAAAAGTTCAGCAAGCGGATATCCAAATCATCGCAGAATTTTCTCAGCTCAAAACGGTTCTCGTACATGCATTTTGTATTTTCCGTTTTGAAGCCTTCAAGCTCCATATAATGAAAGCCCATATCGCGCATGTCTTTCAATGCGCGATATGTATCCTTCAATGACGGTGGATATCCATATTTGCTGATGGCATATATCCAACAACAACTGATAATCATTTTACTTTTGGCTTTCGTCGTATTCTGCCTTCGCTTCTTCCATCATTTCCGCCCATTCGTCCAGGAATTCCTGGGCGCTGATCTGTCCTTGCAGAAGTCTCTGAAACTCTGGCTCAAGATACTGCTCATGGATTGTCGTATAATCAGGGAGTTCAGTGGGGAGGATCAGCGTGCGCACTTCGGGATCCGAAAGCACTTCGGCGGTCAGGCGCAATGCCTGAATGTTTTGCAACCACTCCTCCTCGGCAACGTCCGTGCGTACAGGCATCTGCCCAATCGTTTGATTCCATTTCGACTGTCCCTTTTTGCTGGCAAGGAATTTGATTAGCTCCCAGGCTTCCTCCGGGTGCTCGGTGGTTTTAAATATGACGTCTCCGCAGAAGTCATTGCAGATCATCAGCTGATATCCCTGTATGGACTTGGGCAGCGTCGCGGCAGCGAATTTATCGACTCCCAACGTAGCAACATGCTCGTAATACGATCCAAGATTATGATGGAACATGCCGGCAGCCCCGGAGTCGAAGGCAGCGGTCATTTCTTGATAGCCGCTTGTGATATCGCTCTCCGCAGTGTAAACGCCATACATGGAAGCCCACTTTTCAAGGAATTCAACGTGTGCGGGATCGTTGATGGTACATTTCCCATCCGCTGTGAAGTATTCCGTGATCCCTGAGTATGAGTAAAGATCCGCCTGCAACTGATTTGTGCTCTTATTGGCGCCGCGCATAGCGAAGCCATAGCGGCCCTCTTCTACATTCGTCATTTTCTCAACGGCGGCAAAAAAGTTGTCCCAGGTTGATAAATCCGGTACGCCCGTTTCAGCCAGCCAATCCGTTCTGTACCACAGCACGTCAATGAAGCAGGTGTATGGAATCATATACAGCGCCCCATTCCCCATGTTTTTTGTCAAATCGATATACAGACTCAAAAATTGTTCATTATCCTCCCAGCTTTCAAAATAGGAATCAAGCGGGAGGAGCGCATCGCGGGCAACGAGATTGGAGAGCCAGAACATTTCAATTGATCCCACATCTGGCGCAGTTCCCGATTCAACTGCTACAAAATACTTGTCTCGAGCCGAATCGTGTGGGATGGCTACATATGTAACATGGATGTCATCGTGCAGGCTGTTGAATTCTTCAATCAACTCTTCGTAGAGCGGCGTTTGAATCGTTCCGGGGTTTTCATCCCAGAAGGTCAGTTCCACCACCTCTGCATCGTCGGATGAGGCGCCCTGGTTGGGAATGCTTTCCCCATTGGGGGTGGTGCACCCAGCGAGGAAACTTCCCAGCAGGACCAACACCAGTAGCAGCGAGACGATTTGTTTCTTTTTCATGCAGATTGTTCCTCCTTCTTATTTTTGCTTTCGCAAATTGCTTCGCTTTGCCTTGTCAAGTCATCCTTTAACGGATCCTGCCCCAAGCCCGTTGACCAGATATTTTTGCACATAGGCAAATAGCAAAAGCGCCGGTAACATGGAAATGAGCGCGCCCGCGGCCTGAAGGCCGTAATTCACCTCGAATTGCCCCTGCAAATAACTGATTCCTATTGGAACAGTAAAGTTGGCAGGATTGTTAATGAACATTAGCGCAAACAAATATTCATTCCAGCAGGCAATAAAAGCAAACGCACCTGCCGCAACAATGGAGGGGAGCAAGACTGGAACGAGAACGCGGAATATCCCGCCCATCCGACTGCACCCATCTATCCATGCTGCTTCTTCCAGTTCGACGGGAAGATTCGATATATAGCCCCGCATTAAAATCGCATTAAAGGGAAACTCAAACAGGGTATAGGTAATTATCAGCGAAAGCAACGAACTGGCTAGTCCCACATTTTTAAATATCAGAAACAGGGGTATCAGCAGCATTGCGCCTGGAAGAAATTGTGTGCATAGGATTATCATCATGAAAAGCTTCTTGCCGCGAAAACGGAACCTGCTGAGAGCATATCCGACAAGAATTGCCAGGAATAGTATGCAGAACATGCCGCCGACAGCGACCAAGAGACTGTTCTTAAAATAAGTCGAGAAGCCTGCATTATTCCAGGCGTCAATCAGGTTTTTAACAGTTGCATGTTCAGACCAATACTTTATTGGATTACTGAACACCTCTGATTCGGACTTAAACGCAGTCGACAGTGTCCAAAAAAACGGGAACAGTATGAACAGCAGTCCTAATGAGAGCGGAATATACCGCTTAACCAGTCTAATCGCGAAAGCACGACTTCCTCTCATTGCACTAGTCCTCCTTCCCGAATCTGCTTGCCTTGAGATAAACCACCGAAAACCCAAAAAGGATAATAAATCCAACGACCGCAACAGCGCTTCCATACCCGAAGTTGCTTGCATCAATGGCTTGATTTACGACATACATGGAAAGTGTTGTAGTCATGCGCGATGGGCCGCCGTTAGTGAGATTCAGAATCACATCAACATTATTGAACTCCCATACGGCGCGAAGCAGTGTGGATAGAATTATAGTATCCTTCAAAAATGGCAGCGTCACATGAAAGAACTTTTTAAACACGCCTGCTCCATCCATCCCTGCTGCTTCATATAGATCATCCGGAATTGCTTGAAGCCCTGCTAACAGCATGATTGCAAAAAACGGGATGCCTCGCCAAAGCTCCGCCACAACAACGGCGCCAAAAACGGTCCTTTCATTTCCTAGCCAGGCAATGTTGTTCTGAATCAATCCTAGACGTCTCAGTACATCATTTAAAACCCCAATATGCTCATTATAGATTAATCCCCACATGACTCCGGTGATGATTCCGGAGATTGCCCATGGCATAAAGACCAGCGTCCTTGCTATCCCACGTCCGCGAAACTTCTGGTTAAGCACGAGCGCCAGCATCATTCCAAATACAAGCTGCAGGAGGACTTGAAAAAATACCCATTTCAGCGAGACTCCCAGTGCTGAGAAGAAAACCGGATCATCTGTAAACAGATTCACAAAGTTTTCTAGCCCTGCGAAGCCATTGGCCCAAGGTTTGTTCCCATTATAATTTTGCAAACTGTAATAAAGAACATTCGCAAATGCTTGCCCTAATCCAAAGATAATCAACAACGAGGCGGGCAGAAGGAACAAATATGGAACCGCTCGCTTGCGCATTCGTTTAGAGGAAATCAACTTCATTCCGTATCACCAAACTACTCGAGCGTCATTTCTTGTTTCACATACGATTTTAAAACTTCAGCCGGAACCATTGATGACGATGCTTCATCCAAATAGAGCCTGACACATGGATGTTCCTTCAACTTGGTTGCAGGAATCAGATTCGTCACCTCGTTTGCTGCAAGCACTTGACGAATGGCATCCGCTTTTCGTAGATCCGGAACGCAACAAACGATTTCCCTGCACTTCATGATCTGATGTACTGACATAGATATAGCCTGGCTAGGGACGGCGTCTATTGTTTTAAACCAACCCTCGCCGACTTGCTGTTGCTTGCAAGAATCGTTTAAATCTACAATAATATATGGGTCTATTGTATTGAAATTTGCTGGCGGATCGTTGAATGCAATATGTGCATTTTCGCCAATTCCAATTAGCCCAATGTCGATGGGCGCCGATAAAATTTCGGCACTGAGTTCCCGAATATTCCCAATAATATTTCCCTCTCCATTTACAGGATGAAACGCTTTTAGCGGAACCTGCGAAACGAAACGCTCCTGCAAATACTTTCGGAAGCTAGCGGGATGTGTAACAGATAGTCCCACATATTCATCAAGATGGAACACTTCGACCTTTCGCCAATCAACGTCCTCCTTAACGAGCGCTCCAAGGGTATCAAACTGTGAGGCGCCGGTGGAAAGAACAATCCGCGCGCAATTCTGAACAGAAATGATTTTGCGCAGTTGCCGAGCTATATGAGCCGCTGCATTCACACCGAGCTCTTTGGAGGTTTTAGAAATAAATACCTTCATATTTTCTCCTTCCGTTCTACTTGGTTATTGGATTGGATCGGTTGATGAACTGTATCTAAATACTTTATGCCCTCGGCATCTATGATGAAGTCTATCCAAATGTAGTGCATCTTCTGCCCGCTGCCTATTTCTACGCCATGGTTACAACCCAATGGAACATGCAGAAACGTATTGCCAGTGAAATGGATCTTTTTGTTCTCGATTAGAAGAAAGACATCATTTTCAGGAAAACTGAAAAAGTATTGGTCAATATGGGGATGATTGTTCATCTCGACTCGATCATTCTCCCCCGCTTCATTCGATCCCATGGAGAATCGCGGCAATAGATTGTGCGGAACAATTGTCCGGCTGATTGTTTTTGCGCTTTTAAAAGGTTCCGTATATTGATGGCAATTACGGTAATATTGTATATACGGGTATCGTATGGGCCTGTTCTTGAGAAGGCATCTATCCTCTTCCGAAACATCCCAAGAGAGCATAAAAAGGAAACTGTCACTATTTGCTTGTATCTCAGTCCTAATCTGGGGATCCGGTATATATGCGACACGTTCTGCAAAAGTTAATGGGGTTGAATCGTTTTGAATAAAATCGACGGAACCTTGAATGAGAAACAGCAGCAATTGTCGGCATGATTCGTCGATTGATACTTTCTCTCCCGCTTGCAAAGAAATATAGGCTGGATAGGTCCCGCGAATCTCATCTTGCAGTATAGGCGTGATACCGCTTGTTTTTGATTCCTCAATTTTACATATGGCGACAAATGGTTTTTCCTGCATCATTTACTCCTGTTTTTCGCTTTATCAAATAGAATTTGCTACCCGGGGTTTGCATCGAATGTCATGTAAGCTTAAATAAATTTAACTGCAAATTTACACTGCTTGCAATTCTAAATTTTCAGATATTTGTTTAAGATTCTCTGCTCGTAATTGCTGCAAGTTTGTGGCCGCAGCGGTGATAATTGACCCCAAATTTTGGTTCATGCATTTGGTGCTTTGAGCGAAATGACGGTTATGATATTTGAGCAATATTGGTGGATTGCTGCTCATTGCTTTTGACGACAGCTGCCGCATTTTTTCATCAAAAGCTGGGCGTGCAATACCGCTTTGCGTTTTTGCAAAGCGTGTTTGCCGGAGCTTTCCCTATTTGGGTTTATTTGATATGTGCAGCTCCCTTGTTACCTTCGCAGAAGCCTACTTGGTCGAGTCCGAACGATACTTCCTGCGGGAAAAGTTTGGCCGAAATGAGCGTTTCGTTTGGTTCACAGACGGACCGTGGCCTGCCTGATGCAGCGGGACGGGCGTGGACGGAGGGCGGTTCAGACGACCCTGACGCCGAGCAGGCGCACGATCTCCGGCGCCTGAAGCGCGCTGACGGATGCGCCGCGCAGCTCGGAACAATCCTCCGACAGCGCGAG
>ERZ779889.3885-NODE-3885-length-10413-cov-3.324387_pt1 | contig 10413 bp, 9 predicted proteins | sample MGYA00511030_ERZ779889 | MGnify/ENA primary metagenome ERZ779889 (study PRJEB29588, sample SAMEA2160616) | human gut metagenome | biome: human gut; feature: human-associated habitat; material: faeces | place: Denmark | collected 2008/2010 ...
CACCGGCAGACAACGAGTCGGTAGAGCCGATGCCGGGGCAGGCAACACCGCCGATAGCATTCACCATTCCGCCGTGAATATTGATGCTGTAGCTATTCGCAAAATCGCCGGAATACCCGTCCTGCAGCGAGTCCCCGTCGCCGATCCCGGCCGCCCAACGCCCTCCGCAGCCCGTGATGTCGCCGCCATTGATGGTAATGGAAGCGGAGGTGGACGCACCCTTCAGGCCGCCGCCCAGCCCGGCCGCCTGATGTCCGCCGTAAGCGTTGATCGTACCGCCGTTGATCGTGATCGTTCCCGGAGTTCCCTGGGTGTAATCTCTTCCGTAGGAGGAAGCTGTGTCATAGGTGACACCGCCGCCGATTCCCGCACCGCCTGCAAGGGTGGAGGAGGCACCGGACGGGTATCCGTATCCATACCCATAGTTATTGGAGTTATCGCCCTCCACATAATGACCGCCGTAGGAGGACAGATTGCCGTATTCGATCGTCAGCGATGAACCGCTGTCCACCTGCACACCGGCAAAGCCTCCTCCGGATTGCGCCGCCGTATACACGCCTGCGGAGCTGACCGTGCATCCGTTCACACCTGCATAAAAAGTGTTGGTGCCCCGGAACGCTACCGTTGCGCCGGAATTGCCGGTTATAAGCAACGGACAAACCTGTGCCGTTGTACCCCATCCGAGCGCCGAGCTCACTTCGTACAGATTTTCAATCGTCTGACCGCTCTGTCCGTCGCTTGCCGTATCGGAAGCGTACCTGCGGTCAATGGTTACATCCTGAAAAATGATGTTAACATCGGTTGCCCCATTTACAGTGACGGAAAAGACCCCGTCCTTAATCAGCACATTCTTGCCGTTATAGCTTGAATCAATCAGCACAGCGCCGCTGTCAAACACCGCATCCGGTTCCCCGTCTGCCGAGAATGAAGGAAAGGTCAGCTGCGGCAGGAGAGCAGTCATAAGCACGGCAACTGCCAGAAAAATCACTAAAATCTTTTTTAAGCCGCCTTTGCTCACAACCTTCCCTCCTTCTTTCATATTTTTTTAATTTTAATTATTCGGTGATTCCGGTCGCTCTGTCCCGAAACCAATCAGACGGCTTTACTGGTCTACAATATGGATCGTTGTAACCGCCTGGGCATTCACAATTGCTTTTTCATTGGTCTCCGGGTCGTATGCGTCGATCAGCATCACCATATCGTAGTCGCCCACCTTCAGATTCTTTCCGTCAGGAAGGGCCGACAGCTTGCATACGCTCAGCTTATATCCGATCTGGAGCCTTCCCGAACGGTACAGTTCTGTATAGGATTTGGTCGGGTCATATCCTTCGGCATTCAGTTCTTCCTGTGTTCTCACCTGGCAGGCAACCAGGTCGTACCCTCTCTTGGTAAGCTCGGCGTCGGTCACGCACAGCCGGATGACCACATCCTGGGTGCTTCTGCGCGGATTGATGTAATCCATCTGTCCGACCATAGAGGATGCCGCCACATAGATGTCCTGATTCAGTTCCAGACTGATACGGCTGGTACCCGCCGGAGGCGGTTCCACCTTCTCACCATCATCGATAACAGGCACCTGATTCGGATCGATCACGGGCGGAACATAGGGGCTTCTGGTCATTTTGACCACAAAAATCGCCGTTCCGCTCACAAGAAGCGCCAGGAGCAATGCCCCGCCGGTTAAAAACCAGGGGAGGAGCACCGCCCCGTTGTTCATTTTTCCGCCAACATAGCAGTTCCGGATGTGGCCGGAATTCTTGCCCGCAAAACCGCCGGCACACCGGCCGGGAGACATTCCGAGCAACACTCTGCAGTTCTCAAACTCCCCGCCTGAAATTTCGCCGGCCATTCCCCCTGCAACGATACTCTTTGCACCTTTCAGAATATAGTCCAGCGACAGATTTACGACCCTGGCATTTCTGGTATATCCAAAAAAGCCCGCCACATCGTAGCCGGCGCCATTTATGGTAAAATTGCTGATCGTCATTCCGTTCCCGTCAAAAACACCGCTGAACGGCAGGGACTCGGAAATCCCGATCGGCTGCAACTTGCTCCCCTTCATGTTGATGTCGCTGACCAGCCTGTAGCTTGCCGATGCCGCCTTCCGATCGCCGGAATTGATTTTCTCCATTACCTCTTCCAGTGCTTCCGGACTGTCGATCTCCACAACCGCTCTGTTTTCCTCCGGTATGGCGACATGATTGGCCATGAGATCGGGTTCAAACGCCCGGTCATCGTCAATCGCCTTCCAGATTCCATCAATGCGGAGCTTTTTCAGAATCTCCTCGTCGGGTGTATCGGAGGATATGTATTGATCCGGGTTTCCGAATTTGTATATTTTGGTGCCGTCCCTTTCGGTCGAAACGGCACGCTTTCCGGCAACATATCCGCAATTTTCAAGGCTCCCGGAGTTTCTCACAAAAAAACCCCGGTTGGTCTTCTTGCTCCCCACCCTCACGGTCAGCGAGCTATCGACCTCACCGCTGTTTTCATAAACGAATCCGGCGCTTTCCGAGCCGAAATTGGCATGGATGTCGGCCACACAGCCCTCGATCCTGCCACTGTTGACAGCTACAAACGAGCCTATTCTTCGGTTTTGATTATACGCACTCATTTTTCACGACTCCCTTTCTTCGTTTGCAGCGTTTATACTGCTACCTTTTCATTGCCCGCTCAACATTTCGTATTCCTTCTGATAAGCTTCGTTTGACCTTCATTCTGTTGTATCACGATATTTTTTGTACCAAAAAAAACGGTTATTTTATAAATTTTCAAGAATTGGCTGTCTGTACAACAAATCCAAAAATATCCAAGAATTCAACTCTTCCTTTTGTTCCTGAGCAGCATTTACAATTGACTTGCAAGTTCATTATTTGACATATTGCTCATAAGCCGTAAGTCCTGCGCCCGGCAGAACTGTACCGGCAAAGAAGGCTGTTGCTGTCGTTTTTCTTGCCCTTTTGTGCTCCCATGCTGTTTTTTTGAATTTTCATTCAGATATACACATATAACCTCCAAGCATTACACAGTATTTATTCCGTGTGCTGCAGATTTTTCTCAACGGTCACCGTCGAATACTACGATATATCGTATTTATTCTACGATATATATTATTGTTTGTCAATACCCTTTTATCATAAAATATCATAAAATGCGGGTAGATCGACGAAAATTCGTATGTAATACAGAGGATTATCGTATGAGTCACAATGAAATTTTAAGAAAAATAGTACAATTAAGAATCGACAAAAACTGGTCGGAATACCGCCTGAGTATGGAAACAGGCATACCGCAATCGACAATTTCATCATGGTTCCGGAAAAATGTACAGCCTTCTGTGCAATCACTCGCCGCCATCTGTCAGGCCTGCGGAATCACGCTGTCCCAGTTTTTTTCGTCAGACGAAGATTTGACGGTTGAGTTGACCGTTGAACAGAAGGATTTTTTAGATCTGTTTTCCGTTTTACCTTCGGAACAGCAAAAAGCCTTGATTGCTTTCTTGCGCACGCTGAAAGCAGACCCCACCGAATAAAATCTCTGCCACACTGCGGTTCTTCCCTGTTCCCGCGCACCGGTTTCCTTTCGGATTTCCGGGTTTTTAGTGAAGAGAAATTGAAAAAAGAGGTGTAAAAGCTCTGACCGAGCTTTTACACCTCCAACAACTGCCGCAAAATATGCCTGAATTTCGACAAAAATGAAGAACCTGCCCAATGCCGGTCATCCGACCGGCATTTTTGAGGGGCTGTAAAAAAACTGCTTTTTTACAGCCCCTTTTTTCGGCACGCTTTGAAAAAAGATGCCAAGCGTTACGAATGAAATTCCCGTTCTCTTTCCATAAAGAAATCAAAATAAGTTCTGACCGATTCGAGCTCCGTCCAGCGCTTTTGTTCCGGCGGCGTGGAATCAATGTCGTAGATCGTTGCGTGCGCAACGGAAAGCAAGAACGGAGAGTGCGTTGATATAATAAATTGACAACCGTGGTTTCTCACACAGTCCTCTATAAAGTATTTAAGCTGTAATTGATTTTTTGAGGATAGACTGTTTTCCGGCTCATCCAATAAATACAGCGTATCGTCCCTCATTGCATCAACGAAATAGGAAAGTGCGCTTTCTCCGTTTGACCGTTCCTGCACATTCCGCACAAGATTCTGGCGCAAAAAGCTGGATTGCGTTTTGTTTTTGTTTCGCATATCGCTTGCCTTTTTCCATCTTTCAAAATCATCAAGCCCCGAAAGCAGATTTGTCTTTCCGCCCATAGCCTTTGAATTTTCTTCAATGTATTCCTGGATCAGGCTGTGCCGCCGGTCGTCTATGCCGTCGTTCAATCTGCGGATATCCAGAACACGCTCGAAAACACCGTCGCTGGTGATGATTTCGCTGTATTTCGGAAGGGCGCTTTCAAGCGTATACCTGCAAAGCCCCACATAATCCTCAAAAAAATCGGTGCGGTTCGACGCAGACCCATAGCGAAGTAATTATGTAGGATACGGTGTAGCCCTGAAAATGAGGGCTACACCGTGTTCTGCTTTATGCAGAAATTCCGAACTGCTGCGGGTTTCGGCGTATCTCCTCCATCGCCATCTGCAGCGCCTGTTCCGTCGGCGGGGTGAACAGTCCGACGGCAGTAAAGTAAATGTCCACCTTCCCCTTTTTTGTTTTCTTGTCCTTGCTGTGGACTTCGATACGCCGTATCAGCGCATTGACGATCTCCGGGGTGAGCTGCCGGATGTCCGTGTAATCCCGAAGTGCCTTCATCAGCAGCTTCAAATCCACCTTGTTTTGCTCTGCATCCTGCAATTTTTTATTGCCGTCAGCCACAAGCTCCAGCAGCTCCTTCTGCTCTTTTTCGTAATTGTCCGTCATCTTTACAAAACGCTCGTCGCTGACCTTGCCGGAGATATTTGCCTCAAACAGCTTCTCAATCGCCTTGTCGATCATCTTGATGCGCCGTTCACTGGTTGCTAAGGATTGTTTCAGCTTTTGCACCTCGGACTGTCGTGCGACATTGTTGTTCTTCGCCAGCAGATACAGGAAAACAGACTCATAGCACCGCACAAAATCCGCAAGACTGCCCACCGCTTCCGCTACAATCTGCTCCAGCACCACATTGCGGATATAGTGGATGTCGCAAGTTCCACGCCCGGAATTGTAGTTGGCACAGCGGTAAAACTCCTGATTGAGCTTCAGGCTTTTGGCAGCGCAAAAATGCAGCTTAGCCCCGCAGTCAGGGCAATACAGCAGTCCTGCAAACAGGCTCTTTCTTCCCGTTTTCGTGTTCCTGCGCTTGTGGCTGCGCAGCTCCTGCACCCGGTCAAACAGTTCTTCTGAGATAATCGGCTCCTGCATATTCGGAATGATTTGCTGCTCCTCTGCGGGGTTGTAGATTTTCTTGTGAACCTTGAAGCTGACCGTTGTGCTTTTGAAGTTCACGGCGCAGCCGGTGTACTGCTTGTTTTCAAGGATATGCTTCACCGCATCGCTTGCCCATAGATACGGATTGACCGGGACAGGGTTTCGGGTAGCTCTGCCAATAGAATTGAAATAGGCTGTCGGCGTCAGAATTTTTGCCGCTTCAAGGTCACGGGCGATTTGTGACGGGCCACGCCCTGCAAGGCAGAGATTGAAAATCTTTCGCACCACCTCCGCCGCAGGCTCGTCTATGAGCCACTGTTCTCTGTCATCCGGCGATTTTTTGTAACCATAGGGAACGGTTGGCGAAATTCGCTTTCCGTGTTCCGCCTTGCTTTTCCAAACTGCACGGATTTTCTTGCTGGTCTGTTCGGCGTACCACTCGTTAAAAATGTTGTAAAACGGCATCATCTCAAGCCCTGTTTTGGTTGCGGTGTTCACATTTTCCTGAATAGAGATAAAGGTCACACCGAGGGACGGATAAACGATCTGCGTCAGCCGTCCCATCTCCACCTGTTCACGACCAAAACGGGATAAATCTTTTACGATAATCGTGCCAATCAGGCCGTTCTCCACCATATTCTGCATTTTTTGAAAGCCTTCACGCTGAAAGGTGGTGCCGGAGATGCCGTCGTCTACAAAATACATTGTGTTCCGGTAGCCCTCCCGACGGGCGAAGTCCGAGAGGATCTGCTTTTGATTGGTGATGGAGTTCGATTCCATATCCTTGTTATCGTCATCCACGGACAGCCGACAGTACAGCGCCGTGATGAGTTCTTCCTTTTGCCCTTTGGTTTTGTTTGCTGTTGCCATAAAATAATGCTCCTTTCCGACAACCGGGCATAGCAAAGGCAAGTGTATTGTACTATGCCCGGTTGTCTTTTACGATTGTGCGGTTACATCAGTTTTTGAGAAAGCAGCAGGTCACGGAACTGCTGCAAAACGCTTTGCTTGCCGTCCTCGCTGAAATGGGTGGATACCTCGTAGACTGTGCCGCCGATTTTCATTGTAAAATCTGACTTTGCTACGGCTTCAAACACATCATCGGTTAACAGGTTCTTTCTTTGTTCCATATTCACACGCTCCTTATCTTTCATTTTCTCGTTGTCTGCGCAGATATTTGCGGTAATGCTCGCAGGCTTTGAGGACAAAATCCTCAAGTTGCTGTGGATTGGCGTTCGGCGCAAATTTCCGCAGCTTTTCGGTTGGTATCTTCACGGTTTCCCGCTGATTAGCCTTTTCTTCCGACATAATGCTTCGGATTACATCTGCCGTCAGCTTAGAATCGTTAAATGCCTTGCGCATATGAACAGCCTGTGCGTAGGACGGGGTGCAATCGTTGACCCCGCACTGTTCCCAAACTTCCCGCTGACTTTGCTCGTCGAGGAAAGAAAGCTCCACACCGACGGACAGCGCCATTTTGTTTTCGTCCATAAGGGCAAGCAGTTCCGGGATGAGGTGGGTCAGGCGGATATAGCGTTTGACTTGCGTGGCGCTATCAGATTCGGAAATTGTTGCCGCAGTCAACTTCGGACCGATTTGGTCCGAAGTCAAATCCGTTCGTTTTCCCTGATGGGACAGTGCATCCATTTTCAGCTTGTAGGCAAATGCCTTTTCGGACGGCAAAATATGATCCCGGTGGAGGTTGCTGTCCACCACGGCAATGGCAGCGGAATCCCGGTCAAGGGCATAAATCAAGGCAGGGACTTCTGAAATCCCTGCCTTTTGTGCTGCGTGCAAGCGGCGGTGGCCGCTGATCACTTCGTATTCATCGGTGTTTTCTATGGGTCGGACAATCAAGGGTGAAAGAATTCCTTGTGTCTGCACGCTCTCGATCAGAGTATTCATTTCCTCGTCATCCTTGACCTTGAATGGATGCCCTTCGAAGGGGTGGAGCTTTGAAACCGGGATATTTACCGGCTGATTTCTTGTATTTTTCATTTTATCTTCCTCTTTCGCTGTATCTCGCACGGGCTTTTCTCTCCAGCTCGTGCTCTTGTTTTAATAATTCATATAAGTGCGGAGACTTCTCCAAAATCCTCTCCGCACGGTGAAAGCGCTCCCTTACGGGTTTCATCTGCTTGGAAACCGCCTTGCGGCGCTCCTTGTTTTCGGTTTGCTCCTCCGGCGATTTTGGGCGGCGGATACGGTTGCTGATATTGCTGCGCTCACGCTCCAAATCAGATAACTGCACTTTGCTTTCGTCGATGTTTGCTTGTAAATCGGCTACGGAGTGAATGTCATTTTCTTTGAGAAAACGGTAATCTGCCACAAGCTCTTTCAAATCCTTTTCTGCCGCACGCAGATCAGGCGACAGAAGCATCACATCGGCAAGCTCTGCGACGATTTGGATCACCGTTATGACAAGATAAAAGATCATATCTACCAAAACAGCTGCGGCGTCATAGCTATGGTCAATAGCAGAATCCAGCTTGCGCAGTTCATCCTCCAGCGGAAACCGTTTCGGTCTGTACGGCGGCCTGTATTCCAAGGTAACCAGCCGATAGCGGTTTTCTGCGTTTTCATGTAGTCGGCTGTTTATTATCTCTTTCGTAAATCCAATGCTTTTGAGTCGGACGGCTCGCTCCCAGTGCTTTGCTTTTACCGAAAAGCGCACCGGATCAAGGGTGTGGCCCAGCGCATAAAGTTGGCTCTCAAATTCTCTTGGGTTGGTTGCGAAAGACAGGCAGTATTCCACATCTTCACGCAGATAGTCCCGATGTGTTTTTCTGCCTGCTTTGTGAACCCAATATTCCTTTTTCTTGCCCTTGCTGTAAAACTCGCTGTTCTCCAAAACGGACAAGCCGTGTTCCCGGCAGATTTGGTCGGATACTTTCCGCAGCTCCTTGTGGTCGCCGATTTTATTCTGAAATTTGCTGCCGTCCTTGAAAGACACGGGATTCACCACAAAGTGGCAATGGATGTTGTCTGTGTTCAGGTGGACGGTGACGAGCACCTGATACTTACCTCCCCACATTCGCCGTGCAGTCTCCTTACCAATTTCAAAGGCCTGTTCCGGCGTGACCTCGCCCACCTTGAAGCTCTGGATGCCGTGGTAGCCGACCACCTTTCCCCGTAGCCCAAACCGTCGCTGGACGGCAATCATCTCGGCGTAGGCGTTCTGCTTGGAGCAGTTGATGCCGCCGACAAATACCTGACGGTCGGTCTTGTTGTCGTTCTCCACATACCGCAGGGCGGCGTACAGATCCTCATCCAGATATTCCGGTAGCGTGGTCTTGTCGGGATTGTCGGCGTAGTCCAGCGTCGCTTTCAGATTCCGATATACAGGCCAAAATCCGGTTACAGCCATACCGCATCACCCCTTTCCCGGCAGCAGAAATTCTGCGGTAATTTCTTTCAAGAGAGCACCAATCTCGGTATTCAATTTGTTGGATGTGCTTTTGTCCTCCAACTCACTGATTTTCTCAATCAAAGTAAAAAGAGCGTCGGGCGGAATGCCTCCCGGCTCGTACCCTAACGCTCTTTGCTTGACATATTCCGTTGTTGAAAGCCTGCATTTGCGGGCCTTGGCTTGAATTTTATCTTTCTCTTTTGCCGTGACACGCACAGCTATTCGTATATCTTTCATATACATTATTCCTTCTTTCATTCATTTTTTCGGGGGATTGGGGGCAGTAAGCCCCAAAGAGAAAAGCCGCCTTACCGGGCGGCTTCTGATTGGGACTTTGGCACACAAAGTCCCTGCTTGCTATACTGTGAGACGCACCCCGCAGGGCTTAAAGAAAAGCGGTTGTCAGATACCGTTATTTCAGCGTATCTCTGCGCAGCCCGATACCGAAAACCACTTTCTTATCCCTTGGGGGTATATCTTGCGTGGCATCAAAATGATGCCGCAAATTGTGGGTGTTTCCCGTCCTGATGCCAAAATCGCTCCATTTGGCATCATCCAAACATCTCCAAATCATTGAGGACGCTCTGTTTGTTTGCCACCTGTTCCTCCTCCGTCAATGTCGGCTGGACTGTTTTCGTCTGCGACGGCTGCGCTGACACAAAGGCAACATCCTGCAATTCCTCCCGGATAATGCTGCGGACTTCTTCAGCGGTCAGCGTACTGCTGTCATTGCTGTCAAAAGCCTTGCCGATAGCAGCAATAATGAATTTGTTGATAGAACCATACTGCTTTCGGTCGAGAGCTTGCAGTCGTTCAGCGATCGACCGCTGGCTTTCATCAGTGAGGTCAAAGCGAATGTTCAGCCGATAGATTTCACCGTTCATACCTTCCCCTCGGCCTTCAACTGTGCTTCCGCCAGATATTCGTACCCTTTTGCGGCGGCGCAGATGTCCTCAATGAATTTCACTCGTTCGGCATTGAATTTGCTGAAATTCTTCACAAGGCACCCGCCACCACCGGTGATATACAGCATCACTGTGCTGTCGTCGTAGCCATGCTCCCGAAGCCTGCGGAAAATGTTCCGCACATACTCGGCGGCGACGCCCTTGATGATTTTCAGATCGGCAGGCGCAATATTTGCCGTGCCGGTAATCAGCACCTCGTCAATAATGGCGTCGTTGATCTCCCGTTGCGCTTTCTGCATAAATGCCTCACGAACCGCAAGGGTACACTGGTAGGTCCCGAATTTTTCGGTAAACATTTTGTCCTGCTGCGGCTTGCCGTTGATCATATACAGCACATTCATCGTTCCGTTGCCGATGTCAGCGATCAGGTTCACGCCTTTCAGAGTCGTTGCGAAACTTGCAATGGCGGCGTAGCCCTGCGGGTAGATGCGCACATCGTCGATATAGATGTGGTAAGCAGTCTTTTTGTAGGTGAAATCCACTTCCGTGTTTTTCATCAGATACTCCCGGAACGCCGTCTTTTGCCCGCTTGTCCAAGTCAACGGCAGACCGGCGGCAATGACAATGTGCGCCTCGGTGAGGTTTTCCGTCTTCAGTTCTTTGGCAATGGCCGCAAGGGTGAGGATATAATAGTCCTCGTCGTTCACCTTTTCGGCAATAAACTCCTTGTGTCCCTCGCCGATGAGA
>ERZ779889.3886-NODE-3886-length-10413-cov-2.301023_pt1 | contig 10413 bp, 5 predicted proteins | sample MGYA00511030_ERZ779889 | MGnify/ENA primary metagenome ERZ779889 (study PRJEB29588, sample SAMEA2160616) | human gut metagenome | biome: human gut; feature: human-associated habitat; material: faeces | place: Denmark | collected 2008/2010 ...
TTCCATGCCATTTGAATTCAGTCTGGAAGGCGGCCTTTTCTACGATGATTCCAGAGAACTTCCGGGAGAAAGATATTATCAGTACTGTACAGCAATGCCGATCGGTACTCTGCTGGCACAGGCCTGGGATCCGACTGTAATCGAAGAAGTAGGTCGTGCAGTAGGTGAAGAAATGCTGGAGTATGGTGTTACATCCTGGCTTGCTCCTGGCATGAACATCCACAGAAATCCGCTTTGTGGACGTAACTTTGAGTACTACTCAGAAGATCCGCTGATCTCCGGTGATTCAGCAGCCGCTGAGACAAAAGGTGTTCAGACAAAAGCAGACGGAACTTATTCAGGAATCGGTGTTACCCTGAAACACTTTGCATTCAACAACCAGGAACAGCAGCGTATGGGAAGCAACTCTGTTGTATCTGAAAGAGCAGCAAGAGAGATCTACCTGAAAGGCTTTGAAATTGGCGTAAAAGAAGCTCAGCCGGATTACATCATGAGCTCCTACAACATGGTAAATGGCTATCCGACCTTTGAAAACTATGGTCTGCTGACAACGATGCTGAGAGACGAATGGGGATTCGAAGGCTTTGTAATGACAGACTGGTATTCTGTAGGTCGTGTAAACGGTGTAAATGCAGGCAAAAACGTACAGGGACTGCTGATGTGGGCAGGAAATGACTGTGAAATGCCTGGTGGAAACGTTGATAATATCCTGAAAGCGTTGAATACAGATAAAACTTTAAGACTTGGCGATCTGCAGAAATCTGCGGTCAACATGCTGAATGTTATCGCAAAGAGTGCAGTATTTGAAAACATGCTGGACAAACTGGCAACCAGTGATGATGCAGTGACAGCAGCAGAAGCAAAATCTGCAAAAGCAGTTCTGGCGCAGAATAAAGCACAGAAAGTTGTAGAAGATACAAAGAAAGAACTGGAAGATGCAGAGAAGCTGATCAAGAAGTATTCAAAGCTGCTTGAAAGCAAGAGCAATATGAAGAAGCAGATGATCGCAGATATGTTAGAGATTAAGGAGAAATATGCGATTCCAAGAAAGACTGTGATCGCAGATTGTGGCGAAGTTGTCGTTAAGAAGGCACAGGCAGTCGAGACAGAGGTTGCTGTACTTCTCGATCGTTTCTACTATATCAAGGTCGTTGATGCCAATCTTTATGATAAAAACAAAGCGCAGATCGACAAAGACTACCGGTTTTCATTCAAATGTAAGAACACAGAACGTGTCGGTGTATTTGCAGATAATAATCAGATGTATATGATCAAGGTTGCTGATATCATCAAGCTTCAGGCAAAGAAGAATACCGGTAAAAAGGGAAATGGTTCCGGTCTGATCGGCAGATTGTCGGATAAGGGTATTCAGATCTTTGAATTCTGCAATATGAATGGAAATGAAAACATATTATATATGTGCTGCATCGAGCAGATCATAGATAAGAACCTGTTATTTGTGACCAAGCATGGTCAGGCAAAGCTGGTTCCGGGAAATAACTACGATGTACTTCGTAAGATGATCGCAGCATCCAAGCAGGAAGAAGATATCATCTTTATCCATGATGCCGAGATGGAAGATTTCATCGTTGTAAAGAGTATGCTTGGCTACTATGCAAGAATCCAGATCAGCGAGATCCCGGTCAAAGGAAAAGGTGCAGGCTGCATCCGCTTGGTGAACATCACCGACGATGATGAGATCGAAGAAGTAGCAGTCGGCAGCACAAAGGACAGCTTCTTTGTAGATAACACAGAGATCCTGTTTACACGAATCAAAGCATGTAAACGTGGCAGTAAAGGAACAAAGCTGCGGTTGTAGGGAAGAAAACACAGAGAAAGGTTAAAGCGGGAAAACAAATGATAGCGATTATTGATTACGATGCAGGTAACATCAAAAGCGTCGAAAAAGCCGTACAATTTCTTGGCGAAGAAGCCATAATTACAAGAGACAGGGATGTCATTATGGACAGCTCCGGAGTTATTCTTCCGGGTGTTGGAAGTTTTGGCGATGCAATGGGAAAAATCAATGAATATGGATTAAAAAATGTTATTTATGATGTCGTTGATTCGGGAAAACCATTTCTGGGTATCTGTCTTGGACTTCAGTTATTATTTAAGACAAGCGAGGAGACACCGGGAGTAACAGGATTGGGAATCGTAGATGGACAGATCCTTCGGATTCCGGATGCACCGGGACTTAAGATTCCACAGATCGGATGGAACTCACTTGATATCAATCCGAAAGCAAGGTTATTTAAAGGACTTCCGGAACATCCATATGTATATTTCGTTCATTCGTATTATCTGAAGGCAGATCATGAGGAAGATGTAGCTGCATCCACATTTTACTCAACGAATATCCATGCTTCGATCGAACATGGTAATGTATTTGCCTGCCAGTTCCATCCGGAGAAAAGTTCAACCGTTGGACTTCAGATCCTGAAGAATTTTATAGAATTGGAGGCGTAATCATGCATACAAAGAGAATTATTTCATGTCTGGATGTGAAAAACGGACGAGTTGTAAAGGGTATTAATTTTGTAAATCTGGTAGATGCCGGAGATCCGGTTCAGGTTGCTTCAGCTTACGATAAAGCCGGTGCGGACGAGCTTGTATTCTTAGATATCACTGCATCCTCCGATCAGAGAAATATTGTAGTAGATATGGTCAGACGTGTGGCTGAGACGATCTTTATTCCATTTACGGTTGGCGGGGGGATCCGTACCGTTGATGATTTCAAAGCCATTCTCCGCGAAGGTGCAGATAAGGTATCAGTTAATTCAGCAGCGATCGACAATCCGAATCTGATCGCAGAAGCAGCCGATAAGTTTGGAAGTCAATGCGTAGTTCTTGCCATTGATGCAAAGAAACGATCGGATGGCGGTTGGAATATCTTCAAACATGGCGGAAGGATCGACTGCGGTATCGATGCAGTGGAATGGGCAATGAAAGCAGTTGAACTCGGTGCAGGAGAAATCCTTCTTACCAGTATGGATTGTGATGGCACGAAAGCCGGATACGATATCGACCTTACCAGAACGATTGCAGAGAATGTAAATGTACCGGTTATTGCTTCCGGTGGAGCAGGAACCAAAGAACACTTCTACGATGCTCTGACAGAAGGAAAAGCAGAAGCTGCACTTGCGGCATCATTATTCCATTATAAAGAGCTTGAGATATCAGATCTGAAGAAGTATTTAAGTGAACGTGGCATCCCTATGCGGATGATGTAAGATATTATCTTACTATAAGAACAAAATACATGCAGAAAAAAGGGTAAATAAAAACAGCTACAAATATCTCTATGAAGCAGACCTTTTTTCACGTCGGTCCTTAATGAACCGCAAGAGCGGTGAATTTAGTACCGTTACGTGAAAAACAGAACGCAAGTGATCTGCGGAATAGAAGATATATGTAGCTGTTTTTTATATTGTAAGCTATAACTGCATGTATTTTGTTACCGGAGCTTCTTGTTGGCCGCTGCCAGCATCAGCTTAATACGGTTGATCTGGTTAACCTCGGATGCTCCTGGATCGTAGTCGACTGCCACAATGTTAGCATCCGGATAAGCCTCACGAAGATGCTTGATAACACCCTTGCCGACAATGTGGTTTGGCAGACAGGCAAATGGCTGTGCACATACAATATTTGCGGCACCGCTGTTGATCAGCTCGATCATTTCACCTGTTAAGAACCAGCCTTCACCGGTTTGGTTACCGATGGATACAAAAGGTCTGGCATATTCTGCAAGATGCGTGATCGGTGTAGGTGGATCAAAACGTTTGCTTGCCTTTAAAGCATCAGTTGCAGGCTTTCTCATATGCTCAAGGAGCGAGATGGCTGCATTTCCGATGATTGCGCCTTTGTGTGTCTTGCCCAGATATTCATATTTATAATTACTGTTGTAGAAGCAGTACATGAAGAAATCGAGCAGATCCGGCATAACAGCTTCAGCACCTTCTGATTCCAGCAGATCAACCAGATGGTTGTTGGCAGATGGAAGGAACTTTACAAGGATCTCTCCAACGATACCGACTCTTGGCTTCTTGATGTCAAGAAGCGGGAGAGTATCGAAGTCATGTACGATTCCGTTGATATTCTTTTTAAATCTTGCGGTGCTTCCTGTTTCTTCCAGTGTCTTCTTACAGATCTTTTCCCATTTCTCATGGATCGCATTTGCAGATCCCGGTTCTTTCTCGTATGGTCTTGTATGGTAAAGACAACGCATGAAGACATCACCATAGACAAGTGCCTGAATTGCCCGCTTTGCAAGCTTTAAGGTGATAGGGAAACCGGAGTTCTTCTCAAATCCCTGAGCTGATAATGCAATTACAGGGATCTGGCCGTAACCTGCTTTTGCAAGCGCACGTCTGATAAATCCGACATAGTTGGTTGCACGGCAGCCACCACCGGTCTGCGTAATGATCAATGCAACACGATTGAGATCGTATTTGCCTGAAAGCAGAGCTTCCATAAACTGGCCAACGACCAGAAGAGATGGATAGCATGCATCATTGTTGACATATTTCAGACCATAATCCAGACATTTTTCCGTGCTTGGAAGAATCTCTAAATGATAGCCGCAGGATGCAAGTGCAGGTTCTAAGATATCAAAATGGATCGGTGACATCTGTGGAACTAAGATTGTATAATCTTTGCGCATTTCTTCGGTAAAGACCACACGATGATGTGCGGTATCGGCAGTCTTTGGAAGAATGTTTTTACGTTCTCTTTCTTTTACGGCTGCTAACAGAGAACGGATTCGGATTCTGGCAGCACCGAGGTTATTTACTTCGTCAATCTTTAAGACTGTATACACTTTATTCTGTTTTGTCAGAATATCACTTACCTGATCGGTTGTAACAGCATCGAGACCACAGCCAAAGGAATTGAGCTGTACCAGATCAAGATCAGAGCGTGTGCTGACAAAAGAAGCAGCTTTATACAGACGGGAATGATACATCCACTGATCCATTACGATCGTCGGACGGTCTACGGTACCAAATTCCGATACGCTGTCTTCGGTCAGAACAGCAACACCGAATGAATTGATCATTTCCGGAATACCGTGATTGATCTCAGGATCTACATGGTATGGACGACCGGAAAGCACGATACCGTGACAATGGTTCTTTTCCATATAATCTAAGACTTCACGGCCTTTTTTGATAATATCTTCACGGGTTGCCTGTAACTCTGCCCATGCCGCTTTGGCGGCAGCTTCTACTTCTTTGGCAGGAATATTATTTTCCTTTGTAAAGAAGGCTACCAGTCGTTTTGTCAGGATCTTTTCGTTTTCAAAAGATAGGAAAGGATTCTGGTAAGTGATCTTTTCGTCACGCAATTCTTCTACATTGTTCTTGATATTTTCACCATAAGAAGTAACGATCGGACAGTTGTAGTGGTTATTAGCATCCGGTACTTCGGTACGTTCATATGGAATACAAGGATAGAATATGTAGTCTAATCCCTGACGTATCAGCCAGGTGACATGACCGTGTGCGATCTTTGCCGGATAGCATTCTGATTCGCTTGGGATTGATTCGATACCAAGTTCGTAGATCTTTCGGCTGGATTCCGGTGAAAGTACCACTTTATATTTTAATTTCGTAAAGAATGTAAACCAGAACGGATAGTTCTCATACATATTCAAAACTCTTGGAATACCGACTGTTCCACGGACTGCTTCCTTTTCTTCCAATGGAATATAATGCGCAAAAAGACGTTTGTTCTTATATTCAAAAAGGTTAGGAACATGTTTTTCGTTCTTTTGCTTTCCGATACCGCGTTCGCAGCGGTTTCCTGAAATGAACTGTCTGCCGCCTGTAAAGCGGTTGATCGTAAGCAGACAATGGTTTGTGCAGCCTTTACAGCGTGTCATGGAAGTTTCGAAGCGCAGATCATTGATCTCGTCGATCGAAAGCATAGAAGTTTCCTGTCCGGTGTAATGTTCTCTTGCCAGCAAAGCAGCACCAAAAGCACCCATAATACCGGCAATATCAGGACGGACGGCATTACATCCTGAGATGCGTTCAAAGCTTCGGAGTACCGCATCATTATAGAAAGTACCGCCCTGTACAACGACTTTTTCACCGAGATCTTTCGGATCGGTCAGTTTGATAACTTTCAGTAACGCATTTTTAATAACGGAATAAGCAAGTCCGGCAGAGATATCCGCTACGCTTGCTCCCTCTTTCTGTGCCTGCTTTACTTTGGAATTCATAAAGACAGTACAGCGGGATCCGAGATCGACCGGATTTTTCGCATATAATGCAACTTTTGCAAAATCGGCGACTTCATAGTTTAAGGATTTTGCAAAGGTTTCGATGAAAGAACCACAGCCTGAAGAGCAGGCTTCATTTAACTGTACTTTATCAACAGAATGGTTCTTGATGCTGATACATTTCATATCCTGACCACCGATATCGAGGATACAATCTACATCCGGTTCAAAGAAAGCAGCGGCTTTATAATGGGCAACGGTTTCTACCTCGCCTTCATCTAACATCAGAGCGGATTTGATCAAAGCCTCGCCATAGCCGGTAGAGCAGGAACGGACGATTCTTGCATCCTTTGGCATTTTCGAATAGATATCTTTGATCGCTTTTAACGAAGTCTTTAACGGACTTCCGTTATTGCTGTCATAGAATGAATATAAAAGAGAACCGTCTTCACCGATCACAGCGACTTTTGTTGTTGTAGAACCGGCATCGATACCAAGATAGAGATTTCCTTTATAAGAAGCAAAATCACCCTTTGGTACATCTTTTTTCGAATGTTCTTCTATAAATTCCCGGTATTCTTCTTCATTATTAAAAAGAGGAGGCATACGTGTTACTTCAATTTCCATCTGAATGCCTTCGGCAAGTTTCTGCTTTAAGTTGCCAAGAGAAGTCTGGTGATCTTCTTTGGCGTTCATTGCAGCACCGGATGCTGCGAATAAGTGAGAATGCTCCGGAGCAATGATCTCATCATCGGTCAGATGTAATGTCTCAATAAATGCCTGACGAAGCTGTGTTAAGAAATGAAGCGGACCACCTAAGAACGCTACATTGCCGCGGATCGGTTTGCCGCAGGCAAGTCCGCTGATCGTCTGGTTTACAACAGCCTGAAAAATCGAAGCTGCCAGATCTTCTTTTGTTGCGCCTTCATTGATCAAAGGCTGGATATCGGATTTTGCAAATACACCGCAACGGGCTGCAATCGGATAGATCGCTTCATAATTTTTGGCATATTCATTCAGACCGGATGCATCTGTTTTTAATAAGGTAGCCATCTGATCGATAAAAGAACCGGTACCACCGGCACAGATACCGTTCATTCGCTGGTCGATTCCACCGGTGAAATAAATGATCTTGGCATCTTCGCCACCAAGTTCGATCGCTACATCGGTCTGTGGTGCATAGTCTTTTAATGAAGTTGCAACGGCAACGACTTCCTGAACAAATGGGATATCTAAGTGCTTAGAAAGTGTAAGACCACCTGATCCGGTGATCATGGGAGATACCGGAAGGTCACCAAGCTGTTCACAGGCATCTGTGATAATAGATGCCAAAGTTTCCTGAATATTAGCATAATGTCTCTGGTAATCGGAAAAAATGATTTCTCCATTTGTATTTAAAATAGCTATTTTGACAGTTGTGGAACCAATATCGATTCCCAGTGTATTGTAATTTAATTTCATAGTTACCTCCATCGCGATACAGTCACAAAAAGACTGTATTTCGGTCAAAAATAAACATTGTGTGCAAAAATCGCCATATTCTCTTATTATAAGACAAATTTTTTATGAATGCAAATTTTTGTTGCAAGATTACGGATAGCTATTGACAGCAGCCGGAAGACAATATGGTACAAGAAGGAAGAAATATTTTATAAATCCGGCCTGACGGATGCATATTGTGCACAGAATGCCGCTTTTAGTAGCAAATAATCTGTAACAGAATATATTAATAAAATAGAATGACAGATCAGAAAAGAGGAGTCCTATATATGAATTATGAATATTGTGACGGAATCACACACACGATCAAAAAAGGCGATACATTATATGAGATCAGCAGAGAGCATAAGGTTCCCTTATCTATGTTGCTGCGTGCGAATCCATATGTGGATGTGTTTAATCTTCAGGTTGGAGATACAATCTGTGTTCCAACCAAAAAGCCTTTAGAAAATGCATTTCTGACACCAAGACCGTCAAGAAGAAATATGACAGGTAACACGGATCAGGAAGCAGTAATGCCGCAGTGTAATGCTACAGCGATGTCACAGCAGGCAAATGCAGCTGACACGGCAGACCGCAATGTAACAGCGATGCCACGGGATGAAAATGAAAGTGACATGCCAGACCGCAATGCTGCAGCAATGCCACGGAACACGAAGGTAACTGATACACAAGAGCGTGCTGTAGCTTTTGTGCCGCAAAGTACATCAGCAACCCGACAGACAGACACAGAATGGAAAAAATATGTTGTAAAACCCGGAGACACTCTTTTTGATATTTTGCAAGGCGATAAGGATCAGGTTTTGGCATTTGTAGATAAAAACGGACTTGCTAATATGTATATGCTTCCGGGCGTTGCTTATTACATTTCTGATACAAAAAACAGTTCCGGTACATTGGATCGTTAATCCTTTGGCAGACGATCGGGAAGATAACATCCGTTGTACCAAACAATGCTTAATTTCGAGTGTAAAAGGATAGGGTGGGGAAGGTGGGAAAATGTGCTGTGTATTTTATGTGAAAAGTTTGACAAAGGTATAGGCTCAATTTATAATGAATAGTATGTCATTTTATCATAAATGAAAAAAAGAAAGGACAGGCTCAATGGAAAAATTTTTAAATGCATTAGAGAGAAAATTTGGCAGATATGCGGTTCCTGACCTGATCAAATACGTCGTTATAATCTATTGTGCAGGCGCGGTGATCGGACTGGTGAATCCATATTTTTATTACCAATATCTGTCATTGAACATGAATGCAGTCTTTCATGGACAGATTTGGAGATTATTTACCTTTTTGCTGGAACCGTCAGGCTTTTCATCAGGTAGCAGTATGGGAGGATTTTTGATAGGAATCATTTTTTTCTTTTTTCAGGTCAATCTATTCTTTTTGTTTGGAAGATCATTAGAGGCTGCATGGGGAACATTCCGTTTTAATATGTATATTGTATCGGGATTTCTTTTTAATATCATAGCGGCATTGATCCTTTATCTGTCGCCGCTTCATGTTTCGAACTATGATTCGGGTATGCAATATATTTATTGGTCAATGTTCTTTGCATTTGCACTGATGAATCCGGATATGGAGTTTTTGCTTTATGCAGTCTTACCAATTAAAGTAAAATGGCTTGCCCTTCTGGATGCTGTGTATATGGTTTATCAGATTATCAACAGTCTGTATCTCGGATTTCGTACACTGGCACAGGGAGCAAGTGTGATCTATACAACAACAGCCGGAGCATACTTTAGTATTGCAATCGCGATCATTGTTGCAATGGCAAACTTCCTGATCTATTTCTTTGCAACAAGACAGTCACCGAGAGCAAGGATGCATCAGAAAAGAAGAAAGAGATCGTTTGAACGTCAGACAAACCAGTATGCAAACGGAGCAAGACACAGATGTGCTGTTTGCGGCAGAACCGAATTAGATGATGATTCGCTGGATTTCCGCTATTGTTCAAAATGTGATGGGAATTATGAATATTGTTCAGATCATCTGTTTACACATCAGCATGTGAAAAAGTTTATGTAATATGTAATCGGATGGATCGGTAAGATCAATGTGAATGGAAAACAGCATGATCTTATAGATAGATGAAAAAGTAATGATCAGTAAATTTATGGAGGAGTGTTATGGTAATCATGTTAGGTATTGCGCTGGTATCTGTCATCGCAATGTATCTGTTATATCCATATTGTAACAGATATGTGCGTGTAGAAAATACCGGAGCATCAAAAAAAGGAAAGAAGTATCATTATAAAAAGAATCCTTCTTCGTCCTTATCGGGAACAGGAATGTCGAAGCAGCAGGAAAAAAAGATAGGTTTTTCTATTTTTATTGCTATATTTGTAGTTGCTTTGCTTGCACGCCTGATCGGAGCGATCGCATACAAAGGATACGAAGTAGATGTCAACTGTTTTCTGGCGTGGGCAGATATGATCTTTGAAAACGGCATTGGTAAGTTTTATTCTTTAGATGCTTTTACGGATTATCCACCCGGATATATGTATATCCTCTTTGTAATCGGTGGAATCCGTTCGGTATTTCATATTGTGCAGACATCTACGTTAAGCATTGTTTTAACGAAGTTACCGGCAATTCTTTCTGATATGGCGATCGGTTATCTTGTCTATAAGATCGCATCAAAGAGAATGAAAGAGACCGGAGCTGCTCTTTTAGCAGGAATCTTT
>ERZ779889.3887-NODE-3887-length-10413-cov-2.192701_pt1 | contig 10413 bp, 5 predicted proteins | sample MGYA00511030_ERZ779889 | MGnify/ENA primary metagenome ERZ779889 (study PRJEB29588, sample SAMEA2160616) | human gut metagenome | biome: human gut; feature: human-associated habitat; material: faeces | place: Denmark | collected 2008/2010 ...
AAATTATAACTGCATTCTGTCCCATCATCATTTAAATAAAAGATAGTTCCATCTTCAGACTCTCTTGTATAAATTATATCCTTGTTTGGGACTGGGAATGGACTTACAAGTAAGTTTTGATAATATGGACTGTACTCGTTACTTATTGTTAATTCACTTAACTGATAATTGAAATAATGTATAATTGGAGTTGCATCAAGGTCTTGATTATTATTTCAAAATAATAATCCCCATTTTCAAGAGCTATGTCTTCCAATATTAATTCTTTACCAGAGAAACCAGTGTCAACAACAGTTAATTTATCATTCAATAATTTAAATTGTAAATCAGAACCAAATAAAGGAGTTCCAGTATTTGATTCAGTAGCATCATTAGCTAATTGGATTTTACGATTAATAATTACTTTATAAGCATCTTTATATAATACTCTTCCAATAACTCTGCAAGAATGCTCTTCTCCATCATGTGTAAAATCAAAATACTCATATTCAAATACTGTATTACCTGAAACACTATCAACTAAACGGAATATTCTTGAAACATGATTATCTCTTGATTCAGTATTAACCGTACTTGCCCAGTTCATATCAACCATACATTTGATTGATAATTTATCCTGTGACCTTATTTTAAAATATTCCTTTTCATCTAACACTACAATATTTCTACGGTTCACATCAACATTATCTCCATTATAACCAATAGTTCCAGTTGAACTGCAGTAAAATGCATCGCTTAAGTCACAACCACTTTTATAAGTTGGTTTAAGCAGGTTTGGGAGGAAATAATCAGAAACTCTGCTTCCTTTATTGATTAAAAATCTTGTATTAATATTATGTGTAATATATTTTACATCTATATCACAATCATACCATAATGGATTATTACCCACTCTATCAGTAGTAATCTTGTAAATTTCACACCAACCACGATGATTAAGAGCATCTCCTTCAAAACACAAATGATTAGTGTTTATAGGAATTGGTTTATCCATTTCAATCATACCTTGAACTGTAGACACATCAACAGGAGGCAATCTCACATTCAAACTTATATCCTCATCAATAGCTCCTTTTTTACCCATATACCTTTTATTCTTATAATAAGTATTAAGCAAAGTATCTTTAAAAGTGGATTTCGGTTTGTAATGTGTTTGTTTTAATTTAACACAACCAATATAATCAATATCATCAAATCTTTTAGCACATAAAGTAGGTTTTTTAACTTTAACAATACTTTCAGGCTCTACAGTTCTACAAGGTAAAATATAAGCTCCAGTTTCAACAGTTGAAACTAATCTACCTCCACAAACATAAGTATCTTTACAGTTAAAAGAAAACACATAATCATAAGGAGCTTCCACAAAATAATCATAAGAATATGTTGTTTGAGTATCTGTAGCTACTACTTCAACTGTAGCATCACCAGTTTTCACAGGATAAAAATAAACATCAAAACTAACATCAACATACTCTCCTTTAGGAACATTAAAAGATATTAATCCATTAGGAGCATCAACTGATTTAACAGTGACATCTTTACTGCAATGGTCAAGATTAGCAACTATCTTATAAGGTTGTCCTTGATTAGGAAGCAACACTTCAAAATCAGCAGTACCATCATTATTAAAAGTTTTACCATCAACAGTAATTATTGACTCCGCACCTTTATGACATTCATTAGTTGAAATAACCAATTGCTCATCTGCTTCTGCTTCAATATTAGCATTTTTATTTATGTATAACCATCTATCCCATGAACCAATATTCTCCCCATGGAATCTAACTAACTTATAACCACTTGTTCTTCCGTAGAATGTAAATGTAGCATAACAAACACCACTTTTACCATGATTTAACAATGTTAAAGTATTAGTGTTATTATCCCATTCACATCTTGTACAAGCAACATCTTTAATATGCAATCCTTTAGGTAAATCCACTTCTAATTTATCCCCACCTTTCAAATTAGGTGCAGACATATTCTGTATTTGGATTTTAGCAGTAAATGGCAATCCACAAGAAGTATTATACCCTAAATTATTCACTACACTATAACTATCCACTTGTCTTGAAGTAAATGGGAAATCAGAACCAAACACAAAATAAGGTGTTTCATAATTAACAGTTACTCTAACCCAATCCAAATATATTAAACCTGATGAATCTAACTGATTAGGTGGGAATTGTAAAATAATACCAAATAAATTAGAATTAATCTCTGATTTCTTAATATTTTTACTAAGTAAATCCGCTTCAGTTATTTTATAAGAATAAATATTTTTATAAACACTAACAAGATTATCATTATCCACTCTAAATGTATTAGTGAAATCTAAATTATTATGCCCAATACTCCTACCATAATTCACAAATCCTACTGGAGCAGTTGTTTTAACAGAAGAAGTACATGATAATTTCACTTCAAAAGTAATATCCTTAATATATTGGTGTTCATTCAAATCCAAATGAAAACCATACACATATAATTGTTGTGGAACTTTACCATCAACATAAGAACCAGTTGCAAAAGTATCAGTATCTTGAAGAATATTATTCAAATCTTTCCAAGTAGTAGAATCCACTCCACCATGAGCCACTTCATCAAAACTGGTTGCATATTTAACTATTTGATTCATACTTCAGTCCTCACATCCCAAATCACACCATTAACTGGGAACACAACCTCATTCTTAACACGAACAGTCTTCGGAACAATACTATAAGCAATCACATACCCAGTATCAGCACTACATAAAAACAAAGCTTTCAAATCAGTGAAACCATCACCAACATCAATTTGAAAACTACCTTGAGCAATACTAATATAACGATTACCATTAATCCCATGATTATAATTAATCGCAACCAAACCATTATCCCCAATATCTATCAAAGTTACTTTATTATTCAAAGTACCAAACTCATCAAGACAATCATTAATATTATCAGGACAATCAGTTGAAACCATAAAACGAAAATTCTTATTCAAACCATCCATATCTTCAGTATCAAAATAACCTTCACGATTAATATTATCTAAAAAATCATCAACTCTTCTGAAATTAAAAATATATTCAGCATCACTCATGCATCACACCTCACATTTTCTTTAATCCTCCAACCAATAGTCCCTGCAGGAATAATTATTTTATTAGTGCATGGGAATCTATCTGATAAAATACAGTAAGCCACAACTTTTTTAGTTGTAGTGTGTCTTATGAATAATGCTTTCACAAAAATATTATCCTCACCAATATCTATTGTACTGGCTTCAGGGAATGAGATTGTTCTTTCCCATGATCCACTTTCTCCACCATACACTAATTTGACTGTTGCAAGTTTCCCTGTGTGAATGTTGACTGTGTTTTTTAATTGTCCATTTTCTATTGCATCATCAATATCATGTAATTGATTTGTGTCTGATGTGTCTGCTATGATTATTTCATAGTCTGTTTTTGATTGTGTCATGGTGTCTGCACCATACCATCCTGTTTTATTCCAGTTGTCCCAGAATGTTTCGATTAATGTCATGTCAAATACGAAACTTTGTTGTACCATGTTGTTTTTCCTCCTAAAAAATTTGAAGAAACTACCTTAAATAGGTAGCCTCATATATATGTAAAAAGGGTATTTATGTGTGTTTTGTTAAACCCCTATAATATTCGAAGTATTCATAGCCTCTGCCATGCCCTTTTTAACTCCACTCTGTATTTTACTGTCCAAATCATCAACACCGTACACATCACCCTCAATACGAACAGAAACACTTATAGAATTGTTTGTTGTATTGCCAATATCCATATTTCCAGAAGGTGAACCTGCAGATGCTGAAGGAGTCCAAGTTCTTCTCTTTTGCCAACCAGTAGTGTCCATTTTCTGACCATTAATCACAGCCCACACATGAGGAACACCATCCCAAGAACCATGAGCCATACTACCACTAAAACCACAGGTACGAGCCAAAGCCAATAAAGCATTAGTACCATCATAACAATTCACAGCCCCAGTCTGCAAAGCAGCAACCCAATTACCACACTTACTACTATCCATATAAAAATCATATTGAATAGCACTAAACAATGCTTCAGCCATACGTTTGAATTCATCAAAACTAACATTAGGCTGACCATTCAAAAATCTTTTAACTTTAAAATTAGTATTAGTATCAATCCAACCCATAATCTGTGGAGATTTAGCATCCCACTCATTAGTGGTGTTTTTAATTTTACTGAAATGTTTCGGACTCCAATCTCTCCAAGTACCAAAAGCACCATCCATGAAACTTGCCAAGAACTCATTAACATTAACTTTTTGATTTGTTCCAATACAAGAACCATTAGGACACATCATCTTCAACAAATCATTTAACTTCATTGATTCAGGTAAACCAGTTGGAGGAGTTCCTGCTCCATGTTTTCCAAAACTAGAAGTTAAACTTGGACTGCCTGCACTACCACTTGTTTTACCGAAAACACGATTAACTGCTTTCACACCACGATTATATCTCCCACGATTAGTGTATCTTGGAGTTGAATCCGGGTCACCTGCTCCCCAACTACTTGGGTTTTGCAATTTACGGTAAAAACAACCAATAGTACCACTTAACTGATTAAAATGACTTGTTGATTGTGTTTTCAACTGATTAGCACTAGCAACAATATTATCCTTCATATGCACCCAAGCATTAGTCATCTGATTAGTAACATTCTGAGTACTATTTCTCATATTATTCAAACTAGTAGTAGTTTGAGTTTGCATCTGATTATATGCTTGTTGATTCTTAGTAGTCATACCAGTCAACAAAGTTTGCTGATTAGTATTCATACCCGTATAAGCAGTAACCATACTAGTACCCATACCATTAAACACACCATCAACAACAGTACCCAAAGTACTGAAAGTATTCATAGTATTCATACTAGTATCATAATTCAACTGCTCCGCATATTGAGCATCAGACTGATACTGAGCTAAAGCATCTTGATTAGCAGAAGAATCCATACCCTGAACCTGCAACATTTGAGCAACTGCTGGATCAAGTTGAGGAATATCATATGTTTGAGATAAAGCATCAGAAACTTGAGTTTGTAAAGTATCAACACTCGGAGTAACACCATCAACCATAGCTTGACCAACTAAAGCTGCATTATCATAAACCTTAGTTGTAGCTCCAAGAATAGCAGATGGTAAATCATTCTGGAATTCTGCTTTAACTTGGTCATGAATAAAACCTGGAGAATGTCTTTGAAGTATACTGTTAATACCATTCCATATGCTTTGCCCAACTTTTACTGCAGCACTATATGCTTGACCTGCTGCTTTAGCAACTGCATTAACAACATCTAACATTTCAGATGCAACATTACCAGAAGTTCCTTGATGACCTGACTTTTCACCTTCTTTAATGTTTCTACCTACTCCTTTACCTTTACTGTTAGCTGTACCATAAGTACCATTAATCAGGTCTAAAATACGAATAATATCCCCAACAATTGGTATGGAGTAGATTGCTTGTTTTAATGCTTCTCCTATTTTATCCCCTAATGTTTTACCCTTGTTTGATGCTGTTTGATTCCCTCCATCAATTAAGCCTAACATTTGAAGAATACTTCCAAGAATAGGTATGTTTGCCAAACCAGTTTGTATTGCTTGACTTATTGGTTGTATAATATTATAATTTACCCAATTAGTTATTCCAGTCCATACATCACCAAATAAACTATTTAAGAATTGGCCTATGTCAATAATTACTCCTGCAAGGTATCCAAGTGGGTCTGATGCAAATTGACTCCATGCTTGTTGTAATGGTAGAATAATACTATTGTTTAACCAGTTCCATATACTGGTTAAAGCATCTGTATCTCCATTTCCAAGTAAAGCATCAAGGAGCATTCCAATTCCAAATTCAACCCCACTCATCAAATAACCTAATGGGTCGCTTGTGAATTGTCCCCATGCTTCTTGCAAGGGTTGAATGATGCTTGTATTTAACCATTCCCATATAGTGGTTAGAGCATCTACAGTACCATTATTTAAAAATGCATCAAGCAACCAACTAAGTCCTCCACTTATAGCTCCACCTATTGTACCTAATGGGTCATTCATAAAATTATTCCAAGCTTCACTTAACGGTTGCACAATACTATCATTAAACCAGTTTGTTATGTAAGTCCCTGCTTGTTGACCTAAACCTTCAATTATTCCCCATAATGCAGAGAGTAATCCATTACGAACTGTTAAAACAGCTTCTCCAAGTCCACCGAGTATTCCTATCCAATCTATGTTGGTTAAGCCCATTGCGATAGCATTACCTACTCCTTGCCAGTCTGTATTTTCAAAAGATTCTTGAATCCACCCAACAAAACCAGTAATACTTTTAGATAAATCCTGACCCATCATTTTAAATGAATCATCTAAAGAAATACCTTCTGCAAAATAAGATGATAAATCATTCCACCATAATTTAAATTCACCAACCATTGCTTTAGCACCTGCCCACATATCACCTTGGTCAAATGCCATCCATGCATCAGCTACTTTTTGTATTTCTCTTGATTGTGCATCTAAATATTTACTTGTTGCATCAGTTGAAGCACCCATTTGTTTCATACGATCTACATGAGCAGACATTGAAGCATCAGATGTTTCCAAACGATTACGCCATCTTTCCAATGAATTAACTATAACATCATTACCATCTTCCACTTTTTGTGCAAGATTATTTGCTTTATAAGCTGCCTCATCTGCAGATAAACCTAATTTCTTATAAGCTTCCTGCAATCTTTGAGTGTGTTCTGCTTGCCCTACATCTTTCACTTCTTTATGTTGTTTGTCATAACTTCTTGCTTTTTCAACTGCTTGTAATGATGCAGCATAATCAAGATTTGCAGATTTAGCCATGTATTTAGCATGAGCATAATATTTCTCCGCATTTGCAGAATCCCTTGCATTAGTAGCATTATCCTTATGTTGTTTAGCACTATTTTCCACTCCAGTCCAGTACTTCTCACGATTTTTAGCATCTTTTATGTAGTCATCACCATTCTCAACCACATCTTGAAAACCCTCAACTGCTTGTTTAGCTCTTTGACAACTATCATAAACTACACCAAATGCTGCTGCTAATGCAACCAAAGCCACTATTAAAACACCAGTTACTGCCAATCCTGCCGCAGCACTACTTCCTGCAAATGCCTTCAATGCTTGGCTTGTTTTCATAGTTGAAGCCTGAGTAGCAGAAATACTTGGATTTAACATTGCTAATTTCTGCACAAAAGACAAACTACTCATCTTCGCAACATCCATTCTCGCAGCATATGCTGAAATCATACTTGAAGTTAATTTAAACTGCACACCATTAGCTTGCAAAATACCATTTAATGCAGTTTCCGCTTCTTTAAAAGCAATTGTACCAGACTGATAAGCTTTAAGAGCAGAATTTGCTAAAAGAGTCCCATCTTTAGCAACTTTCATACCTCTAGACATACCAATTAATGAAGTAACAACACCATTAGTAGCTACACTTGCACGATTCAAACCTAAAACCCTACTCGCAATCGCCTGACCAAAAGATAATTCTTTACCAATAGCAGTATTAGTTCCTGCAATCCATGCTTTCAACATAGTCATAGCAGAAGTTGAAGCAATAGTTGTTTTATCAAAACCTAAAGCAACACCTAACAAACTCCTACCAAAACCTGCAGAAGCAATCTCCGCCAAACCCATATGTCCTTTAAAAGCAATTAAACCAGTAGTTAAAACACCTAAAGCAGAAGCAACACCTAAAAATTGGGTCATTCCTTGAGTGAAAAAACTGGAATTATTATACCAACTTTCAACACTACCAAAAACATCACTTATAAGGTTAAAAGCACCAACAATCCCTGGTGTAATAATACTTGTCAAATCAGCTACGAATTCACCAAAACGATTTTTAAGAATTGCTAAAACATCACTTAAACTTGTTGCTTGTTGAGCAAAAGCATCCCAATTCCTTTGTTCAGCTACTTTATCCAATGCTCTTTGCAATGATTCAATATCTTTTGTATCTCCACTCCAACCAAGAGCTTCTAAATCATTTTTACCAACACCAGTTTCACGACTTAAACGAAGGAATTCTCCTTGCATAATATCTTTAACTGCAAGATCTGCTTCTTCTGCAGAACGACCTGCACGAAGGTATTCTGATTGCAATCTTGCAACAGTTTTCATCATACCTTCCATTTGCTTACCAGTAAGGTTAAACTCAATACCTAAACCTGCAACAGTTTCACCAAGACTGTACTTATTCATTTTTTTATAAGTGCTTACAGTTTCATTTAACTTCTTGTTAAAAGAATCAACTGCATGTTCACTCATGCCCATTGTTTTTTGATAAGCTTCCATTTGGGATTTTGCATGGATACTTTGTTGTGTACTGTCTATGAATCCTTGTACTAATTGGAATGCGAACATTGCTCCAACCATACTGGTTATTCCACGAAGACTGAATAATGTATTGGATAATGTTTTGTATCTTCCATCAGCTGCTTTTGCAGTTTGACTTGATTTACCAATACTATTATTTAAAGTATTAAAACTATTGCTTGCAGTAGAAGCATTAGAGCCTACTTTACTAATACTGTTAGAAGTGTTAATTGTATTAGTTTGCAAACCACTCATACTTGATTTGGTTGAAGTAAATTTGTTATTTAAACCTGTTAAACTATTTGTAGTAGTAGATATTTTAGTCCCTACTGTGCTTAAATTATTGGATGTTGAATTAGCGGAAGCACTTAATTTACTCAAACTAGAACTAAACATATTTGTTGATGTAGATGCTAATTCCATTGTAGTATTAATTTGTTTAACGCTATTCGCTACTTTGGTAGTTGCACTACTAACTTGCTCTTGTTTAGCTTGTAATTGAGTTAATTGATTCTGATACTTAGCAACTGCATTACCTAATGTACTAAAACTAGTCGCTGCTGAAGAAGTAGCTACTTTAAATCTCACCAATGCTTCACTAATTTTATGAACTCCATTGGCAAACTTATTAAAAACAGTCACTTCTTTAGAAATATTGGAAAAAATAGACATGGCGATTTTAACTTGTTGAAATGCTAAAATCATCTTTTGAGCACCAGTTTCAACAGCACCTGTCCTTGAAGCAAAACCACTTAAACTATTTTGCATTTTAGTTAAACCTGTTGCAAAAGTGTTAAATGCTTTAGCCCCATTTGCTAAACTACTTAATCTTTCAAGATGGTATTCCACACGAAACAGAACTGTATTTAACCCATATAATGCATTATATAATTGACCTCTACTAATATTTGCCAATCCTTGCATACTTGTCTTTAATTGACTGATTGCAGAAGTCATCTTTTTAAAAATATTAACTTCAGTTTCAAATTTCTTAATCACAGTTAAAGCATTACCTACTCTTGTTATATTTTCTGATAATTGATTTAATGCTTTATCAGATACTCTTGTAGCTGACTCTAATTTAGTTAATTCTTTACGGAATTTTTCTAAACCAGTAGCTAATTTTGAAAAAGAGTTGGTACTTTTAGTTTTAGACTGAAGTTTATCTATTGCAGAAACTGCACTATTAATTCCTTTATTAAATCCTGTAGAATCTAATTTTAACATTGCAGTTACGGCATTTCCCATATTAGCCATACTAAACCATAACCTCCCTTAAAAAAAAGTTTAAAAAAAATACTGTCCCCACATTTAAATGTGGAAACAGCTTAAATAATCCTCTTCAATCTCTGTAAAAACAGTTTCTTGAGCATGATAAATACCTTTACGGAGATAAAATTGAACTCCTTGAATTGGATGTTGAGATGTTTTAATAATATCGTGCTGATATTCAGCATAATTAAAACCACTCTTCTCATCATATGCTGAGTATCCGAAAGTCATTTCAGTAACTGGGAAAGTACTGCTTAAATCTGTAATGAAACTCCCAATTAATTTACCAGTTTTCAATGGAACTAATGGAGTAGTAACTTCTCTTATAGTTACTGCATATTTAGACTCCATTAACATATCCATCTGCTTAACTGCTTCTTTAGTATGTTCTAACCATTGTTTCCATGAAGTTGTATCTAAACTAAACATATTTTTACGCATCCTCGGTTAATTCCATTACAATATCCACCATTTCAGGACTGTCTTTATCAGAAAATTCTGTATAATTATGAGATTTCTTACCGTTATAAGACTTCTCCTCTTCTTTCATTATTTCTTTCTCCAAATCAAGCAAATACTGTGTAGTGAAAGTATCTAACTCCCAGTATTCATTTGGAGATAATGAAATCCCCGGAATTCTTCTTACAAGTAAAAAATATTCATCTAACATAGCTTCCTCTATCATTTGAGATACAGGTTTGCTATCTTCTTTTTTATCTTGAGTTATCTCATC